>CEQE01043657.1_pt1 | contig 62872 bp, 68 predicted proteins | sample 356201 | NCBI WGS metagenome assembly CEQE01 (sample SAMEA2619970, study PRJEB7988) | marine metagenome | biome: marine biome (ENVO:00000447); feature: mesopelagic zone (ENVO:00000213) & marine oxygen minimum zone (ENVO:01000065); material: "saline water (ENVO:00002010), including plankton...
CTTCTAATGCTTGACATCCAGGAAGCATTCCACATAAATTAAAGATAAGATTTCTACCAGCCCTTACATTAGCATTAAAAGGACTTAAAGAATAAGCTCCAGAACCATCTCCACATTGCACAACACATGCTTCTGTTCTTATTAAAGCAAAAGTTCCCAATCTATTTGTTGTTATGTTAACGAACTTATTATCTCCTTCTCCAAATAATCTACTTTGTATAGGAATCCAAGTTTCCCCATTATATTCAGCTAAAGTTACATCATTCTTATTTCCACAATCTACAATGGCTTCAGAGTAAGGTCCATCTGGAGGAAAAGTATATCCAAAATTACCAAAATTAGAATTTGAACCAGGATATTTATAGATCGGACTTAAAACTAAATTACAATGATTAAATCCTTGATCTTTACAATTTAAAATTTTTTCAAAATTTACTGTTCCACTATTTCCTTGAGCATAAATTAATAATATTGGAACTATTAAAATTATAATGAAAATCAATTTGAATAATTTATTATTAACAAGCAACACAAACATCACCTAGCCCATCATAATTAAAACTTATATCATCTCCTGGATTAAAATTTTTAGATATCCCACATGCATTAACTTGTCTTGATTCAATAGATTTACAATTAGAATCTACAGCTATATCAAAACAACAAGAAACACTTAAACTATCTTTTGTAAAAAAATCTTTTATTATAACTACTTTATCTCCTCTTGTTATCTTTATAGGCCACTCAACTTCAACGAATAAATTTCTGTTAGGATTTAATGTAGCTTTTACATTCTCTAAAGGTTCTACATTTAATTCATACTCATTAAATATAGAAAAATCATCACAAATTAAAGGAAGATTTGATTCAACATAGTCTTCTAGTCTAGATTCAAATGTTGTTCCAGGTGTATTTGCTCTAACAATTGGACTACTTTCAGCAATTTTAACAATATCATCTAAACATCCTTGAACATATAATTCTAAATCAGGAAATTCTTCTGGTTCAAGTGAAGGAACAAGTCTATTTCCAGCTGAAATAAGAAAAAATATTATTCCTAAGATAACTATAATAAGGATTATAAAAATCGTTGCTTGACCTCTTTTTTTCATACTAAATATAAAAGTGATATTATTATTTAAAGATAACTAAATCTATATTTCAGAAAGAGATAATTGGAGTATAATTAAAACCACTTCTTTAATCCTTCTTGTTTTTCTTTTTCTTTACCAAAAACACCATCTATTCTTTGTTGGGTTAAGTCTAAAGTTTGTTTTAAGTAATTAGAAACATTATAGTGTTCTGCTAATTGCATACTTGGTGCTAAATATTTAATAATGCTACCTTGAGATATTGTAAAAATTAATTTTCTATTACATTTTGTACATTTGCCAGCTAAAGGTGGTCTTCTAAACTTTTCATTACAAGCAACACATCTAAATTGCTGCATTGAAAATTTTCTTAAGTTTCCCTTTATGTCTCTTATGAAGTGTCTTTCTATAGTTAATCTAGCAACATCAATCTCATCTACTGCCCTTATCTTAGAAGCAATCTCCATTTGTCCCAAAACTTTTTCCATCATTGAAGGAATATTTTTATAAGCACTACACAAAATTCCGATATTCATATCTGAAACATCATGAGTAAAACCCCAATCTTCAAATTGAGATTCTTTTCCTAGTCTATCTATTAATTGAAGAAGTTTGATATCTCTAGGATCTTTATATTCTTGTGCTGCTTCATACAATTCTAGAGGGTATTCCCAAACTAAGTCCATATCAAAAACCATATCATCTACTTCACTTGGAGTTAATATTGAAGTTAGGACTAAAGGAGTATCTTGTGTTGCTCCCCTATTATTTGGCAAGTAATGTCTAGAAAAATTCAATAAAGAATCCATTAACAACATAACGCAATTTTCATCACCCTCACAATCTCTTCTTTGTGCAGAATGCCATAATGGATGTGAGAAACATCCTTGTGTTTTATTAAATCCAATTATTCTTCCAATAATTGCTGCACTTATGTGTGGTGCTAATCCAATAACTAAATGTCCAACTAAATCTTCTCTCTGTTTAACATTATAAAATTTCTTCAATCCATAAAATTTAACTAACAAGTCATCAATATAATTAGCAATTCTTGTTAAAACTTTATCTGCTTCTTCTTCATGGGCAGTAGGACAAGCTGGAAGAATAACATCTTGTGGTCTTATCTCAATTAATTGATCTTCATTTTCTAATTTATTTCCATTAATATCTTTTTCATAACCTAATTTTTTTAATTTTTCAATACTTGTCCCAATTTCTTTAGCTTTAAAATGAGTTATAGGCATTTCAGTCATGTCATATCTTATTGTTCCATCTTTGTTAACATTAAGATTATATTGTGCTCTTAGAATTCCTTTAGCCATATTCTCTGGAATATGATCTTTGTTAGAAGTTCCTCTAACCCCTTTTATCAATTCATTATACTCTTTTAATTTTATTTTTTTTAGTGCTTGTTTAAAATAATGATCAACATCAATATTTCTTCTCTTAAATCCACCCATAACAGTTTTCTCTTCACAAACTTCACATTTTGGATAAATAGTTTCTTTCTTACATTTATCACAATAAAAACTTGAAAATTCTGAAGTTATCTTTCCTTTAGTTAATGCTGTTTGTAGATTCCTCATTCTCCCACCTTGTTCTCCAACAGGAAATAACATATGAGGATTTCCAGTCAACTTTCGAAGCTTAGCTTTTTCTGGTCTACCCATTCTTGCTCCAATAAAAGTTCCAGATTTATCCCTTACAATAATCTTAGAAATTTTGTTTATTAATTCTAAAACATTTTCTTCTTTAGTCAAATTATCTAAGTTAAGAAGATTATAAAGTGTATAAGCATGATCTCCTTCTATAACAACATATTCTTTCTCAGCTACTTTATGTGGCACCCCAAGTAATTCTAAAACTCTTTTAGGATCTCTTTCTTTTATTTCTGAAGTTAAATCATAAACAAATGGTAATAAAATTTTAGATTCATTTAAACTTCCTTTTTTATACCACTCTATAAAACTATTAAACTGTTCTTTATCAATATCATTCCAATGATAAGTATATCTTGGGTGTAGTGGAATATTATGTTTTTTAGATAATTCAAAAGCTTGTTTCCCAGTTATATGAAAAAATCTATCTTTCTTCAACTCTTCAATTAATTTATCTTTTGTTTTTAATTTTTTTATTTCTTGTTGATACCACTCTTCATTATAACCACAAGGAACTAATCTATGGCCTCTATTAAAAAACTCCCCATAATTAACTAAGAAGTCTCCTAAAAATATAACTTCTTTAACATTCTTTAAATTTTCTTTTGCTTCTTGTTCTGAATCTAAAAATAAAACATCTCCATTTTTTAGTTTAACAATTGGCCCTTCAATAGTATCACAAGGTTCCATTGCACTTGATTTTCCAGGTCTTTCATATCTTAACTGTGTTCCTGTAGCAATATACTCATCTAAAATTATCATAGTAGCTGGATGCATTGCCATGCTACTCAATCCAGAAATTCTAGTTCTTCCATATCTTAATCTAAACCCTCCTGTCCTTAATGGATGTGTTAAAATTGGACGTCCTGCAACTAAATCTTTAATATAATTATAATCTGGAGTTATCTTTTCTGTTTCTTTTTTTACTTCACCTTTAGATCTTATCTTTTTTTGGAGAATAACAAATTCATTTATATAATCCCAATTTTGTAATTCAAAATCATTTTTCCACTTAGATATTTTAACCCACATTTTAGGAGACTTTTGAGCCAATCCCTCTCCCAAAACTAAACATGGCCCATTTCTAATAAAATCAGTTTCTATTCTAGGGAGATTTTTATAATTACTTACTTCAACTTTCTCTGTTGGATCTCCTGAAATTTGTAAAGATAAATTTCTCATTAAAAATTCAATCTCTTCTTCACTTGGAAGGTATTGTAGATTTGTAATTCTTTCATGATAATCATAAAGTTCAGTCACCATTCTTTTTACTTCTTGTTCACTAGGATCGTAAGGAGCGTAACCCATGTTCTTTCTAACATAATCTGCAGCTAATAACATTCCACAAATAATTGTTGTTCCTGCACTTCTTATTGGGCCACCAAACATCAAACAAAAATATTCTTTTCCATCATTTGTTTCTTTAATTTTTAATGCAACAAAACCTTCTAATGGACTAGAAACCACTCCAGAAGTTAAATAAGCTAGAGCTACTCTAATTCCTACTTCCATTGCCTCTCTTTTATCTTCAAACTCACAAAATTTCGCTTGGGCAACTTCTAAAGCAATCTTTAATGCAACCCTCCAGTCTAATTTATCATACTCTTTTTCCAATTCAACTATTCGTTCTGCCATTCCACTATCTTTAATTTGAGGAGCAACTGTACTTATTAATCCTTCAACTCTTTCTACCATATTTCTTGCAAGAATTACTTCGGATTTTTCTTCAGGATCTAAATTTAAAGATCTAGCTTTATTAGCTAATTCATAACATTTGTTTACTTCTTTTTCTATTTTATCAAAATATTTATTTATCATTCTCATCAAATTTTATAATATTAATTTCTCTTGTCTTTAAATTAACAATAGAAACTCTTGCTGGTAAAGGGTTGTTTCCCATTTTTTCTTGATAAGGTGTTTTTCCTTGCCAACATGAACAATTAATTATTGTTGTCCCATTATAATTAGTTGAATCAGGTCTGTGCATTTCTCCTAAAACAAAAAAATCAGGAATCTCTTCTATAACTAGATTATCTTCCTTAGAAGCCATATAAACATCAGAACCATGTGTTGGAGCTAAATGTCTTTTCTGCATTAAAAATTTTGCAGCCAAACTAGCGTTATCTCTTGCATTTCCAAATCTTAAAGTATCTACATTATCTATAAAATAATGTAAACTATTTCCATGATACATTAAAACATCAAATCCACTAAAATCATCAGAAGAATGAATATTCACTAAAGCAGGATTGCTAACTAAAAATGTATTTGGAAGAGCCCAAACATTCTTTGCTAAATCTTTATCTAAATAAGGTTGGGGTTCACTTAATCTCATTGCATCATGATTTCCAGGACAAATAATCAAACTTATGTCTTTTCTTATCTTGCTTAGATAATCTGCTAACAAATCATATTGCCCTCTAATGTCTGGAATAATTAATTCCTTATCTTGATCTGGATATATCCCAATTCCATCTACTAAATCTCCAACTAAAAATAAATATTTTATTTTAGAGGACAATTCTTTTTGTTTTTCATCCCCTAATTCTCCGTTTATCCATTCAATAAATTTCTCAAATTCTTCTTTTAGAAATACTTTATTCCCTATATGCACATCACTAATAAAAGCAGCATAAACTTCATCTACAGATTTTTTCAATTCTTTATTATAAGGTGTATCTGGAATGTAGATATTATTTATGAATAAAACTTTATTTCTTATAAATCCTTTAACCCCAATAACCTCATCTAAAACTAAATTTTTTCCTATTTCAAAACATTCTTTCTCTTGATTAATTATTCCAGTTATCTCTCCAGTAATGTCTTCTAATTTAATTACAATATTTCCATTTTTTGTTAGATCTTTACTAAAAACTAGTCCAATAAAAGAGATATTTTCATTATTTTTTTCAATTCCTTTATTTATTGACAAAACATCTTGTAAATCTTGTCTATTAACTAAAATATTTTTTATTTTATTATATCTAGATTTAAAATGAGAGACAAAATCTTTAACTTCTATTTTTTGAGGATCAGCTTCATAACTTTTTACTATTTTTACTTTTCTCTCTATGCTTTCTCTATTATCTTTTTTAATTTCTGTTTTTTCTTCTTTATCTCCATTCAATAGATCATTAGTCAAAACTATAATGTTTTTTTCATTTAACTCTTCAATTAAATCTAAATTATCTTCATTAATATTTTCGATAACGTCTGGGCTTAAAAGAATTTTTTTATCCATAAAGGATTTTATAACTTCCTTCATAAACCTAAACCTTCTTTTAGTATATCATTAATTTTTGGGATGGTTGCATTTGGGATTGCTAATTTTATTTCTCTTGTTCTTCCATATCTTCCTTTACTAATAACTTTAGCATTTATCATTCCTAACATATCTAACTCTGCTATTATATCTGAAACTCTTCTTTGTGTTAATGGTTTTAATCCACAATTGATACATGATTGTTTGTAAATTTCATAAATATCTCCTGTAAAAATGGGGTTTCCATTACTGTTTCCATTAGTACAAACATTGAAAATAGAATATAATGTTAATTTGAATTGTTTTGGTTGGGTATTAACTTGTTCTAAGACTCTATCTCTCTCTATTTTATCTTCAGCCCCATCTATATGTTGAACTATAATTTTATTTTCATTTTTTCTTTCAGTTATCTCTCCAGCAACTCTTAATAATTCTAATGCCCTTCTAGCATCTCCATGATCCCGAGCAGCATAAGCTGCACATTTTTCTATAACTCCTTCTTCAATAACATCTTTTCTAAAAGCTAATTTTGCCCTTTGTTTTAAGATACTTTGTAATTGGATTGCATTATATGGTGGAAAAACTAACTCTTCTTCACTCAAACTACTTTTTACCCTGGGATCTAGATTATCTACAAACAATAAATCATTACTTATTCCAATTAAAGTTACTTCAGAATTTTTCAATTCTGTATTTAATCTAGTTAAATTGTATAAGATTTCATCTCCAGTTTTATGAACTAATTGATCGATCTCGTCTAAAACAATTAATAATAATCTTTTTTCTTTATCTAATTGTTTAACAAATAATTTATAAATTTCTTCTGTAGGCAACCCAGTTGCAGGAACATCCACCCCAAATTCCCTTGTTAATTGTGCAATTAGTCTATATTCTGTATCTGCTACTCTCTTTAATTTACAATTCAAATAGATTATTTTTAGAGGAATTTTATTTTTTTCTGCTGTAACTAATAAATTATCAGCAATATAATTTATACACAAACTTTTACCTGTTCCAGTCTTACCATATATAAAAATATTAGAGGGTTTTTCCATCCTTAAAGCAGGAGCTAAAACTCCAGCTATTTGGTTAATTTGATCTTCTCTATGTGGGAGATTTTTTGGGGTATAATTACCTTGTAAAGCTTTTTTATTGATAAATAGTGGATCTTTTTCAAGAAATTTTTCAAAGAAACCATCTAACTCTTTTTGCCTCATTACAATAAAAATTATTAAAATATTATTTAAAGATTATTACAACACAGCACCACCTTTATTTCCTTTGGAACAAATTTTTTTGTAAAAACAAATTTTTTTGTTATTTCATTAAATATTTACACCTTTTCTTCTTATGGAACTAAAGAATGACAACAAATTTGTTATACTCAAAAGTAATTATGATTAATAATATAAATATAATATAATATAAATATTTATAATATATAAATAAAAAGAAAAAATAAATCGTTAAAATTCTTAAGTTTTAGAGCTTATATCAACTATCTATATTTTTTACATTATTTATTAATTAAATTAAGATTATTTAATATTTTAATAGTATAAAGCTTGTATTTATGAATTAAAGAGAATTTTTAATAAAAATAATTCCATATGAAATATAAGGGTGTGAGGGTTAATTATTATTTAATTTAAATTTTCCATTCCTAAGAAGGTATTATTTTAACAAGTAAATTTTATATAATCGATAAATACATAATATAATGGTTAATTGGCTTTATATTATTGGTGGAGTAGTTGCATTATTTATTTTTATGGAATATTTTAAACACCATTTTGTTTCTAAAATTTCAAAATTGATAATTTTATTTTTCTTAATAGCTTTAGTATTATTATCATCAAGTGGATATCTTTTAGAAAATCATTTTCTTAAAACAGATAGTAAATTAATAATGACATCTGCAGCAATTTTTTCAGACATTAAAGATAATTTGGATGAACATGGATTATCTAACTCACTTAATACAACAAAATTTTTAGATACTAGAAAAATTTATAAATAACGATAAAATATCTAATATAATAAAAAATGGCAGAAGAAGACAAAAAATATTCTAAACAGATTATTGGGAAGACTGTAGTAACTAAATCTGGAAAAAGATTTGGGGAAGTTGGAAACATCTCTTTTGAGACAAGAACAGGAGAATTAATTCATATTATATTAAAAAACCCAACAGGTTTTGCTACTGAATTAGATTTAGAAAAGAATGATAGAAATGAATTAACAATTCCTTATTCATCTGTTATTGCAGTGGGTGATTTTGTAGTTGTATCTGAAGATGATATATCTTAATTCTAAAAGATAGATTTTTAAACCTTATTTTATACAATATCAATCTTATTTTATCAATAAAATGAAATACAAATCAACTAAAGATGTAAAGATATCAAAGAGTGTAGTAGATCAAGTTATAGGCCAAGACCCCGCTATTTCTATTATTAAAAAAGCCGCTAAACAAAGAAGAAACGTTTTATTGATTGGAGATCCTGGAACAGGAAAAAGTATGATAGGCCAAGCTTTAGCTGAATTATTACCCTTAGAACTACTTTCAGATATATTAGCATTACCAAATCCAAATGATGATAACACTCCATTAATAAGAACAATGTCAAAAGGACAAGGTAAATCATTAGTCACAAAACAAAAAATACAAGCAATGTCTTCTTTTAAAAATCAATCTTTAATATTATTAGTTGTTGTTATAGTCATCAGTTTAATTCCATATTACTTTTGGAAGACAGGAGCAATTTCTGATGTTATCTATGCGGCTTCTATGATTTCTTCAATGGTGTTTATTATAGGATTTATGTTATTTTTGAATTTAGGAAAAAGAATGAAGTTAAGTGATTCATCAAAAGTAGCAAAATTATTAATTGACAATTCAGAAAATAGACACGCACCATTTTTCGATGCTACAGGGACACATGCTGGTGCATTATTAGGAGATGTATTGCATGATCCATTACAAAGTGGAGGATTAGGAACTCCAGCTTATGAAAGATTAATTCCTGGAATGATACATAAAGCAAATGGGGGAGTTTTATTCATAGATGAAGTTGGGGCTTTATCAATGAGATCTCAACAAGAATTGTTAACAGCTTTACAAGAAAAGAAATATCCAATAACTGGACAAAGTGAGAGATCTTCAGGAGCTCAAACAAGATCTGAACCAGTTCCTTGTGATTTTATTTTAGTTGCTGCTGGTAATATGGAAACAATAAAAAAAATGCATCCTGCTTTAAGATCTAGAATAAGAGGTTATGGTTATGAAATTTATATGAACACCACAATGGATGATAATGAAAAAAATAGAGAGATGGTTTCTCAATTTATAGCACAAGAAGTTTCTAAAGATAAAAAGATTCCACATTTTTCTGAAGGGGCAATAAATGAGATGATTGAAGAAGCTAAAAAAGCAGCAGGGGTAGCTAACAAATTAACCTTAAGATTAAGAGAACTTGGAGGATTAGTGAGAGCGGCTGGAGACTTAGCCTCAGAACAAAATGCAAGATTGGTTGAGAGAAAACATATAATTGAAGCTAAAAAACTATCAAGAACATTAGAACAACAAATAGCAGATAAATATATTGAAGATAAAAAGAAATATGAAGTTATTATAACAAAAGGAAATAAGATTGGAAGAGTTAATGGTTTGGCTGTTATTGGATCAGGAAGCTCATTTTCTGGTATTGTCCTCCCTATTGAATCTGAAGTAACACCTGGAGGAAAAAAAACAGAGTTTGTAGCTACAGGAAAGCTTGGAGAGATAGCAAAAGAAGCTGTTCAAAATGTTTCAGCCATTATCTTAAAAAATTTTGGGGATGATATTAAAGATGAATATGATATTTTTATTCAATTTTTACAGTCTTATGAAGGTGTGGAGGGTGACTCAGCATCTATTGCAGTAGCAACTGCTATCATCTCTGCATTGAAAAAAATTCCAATCAAGCAAGAAGTAGCTTTAACCGGATCATTATCTGTTAGAGGGGAAGTTTTAGCTGTTGGAGGTGTAACTCAAAAAGTAGAGGCAGCTATAGAAGCAGGAATCAAAAAAGTTATTGTTCCAAAATCAAATGAAAAAGATATAATCTTATCAAAAGAGAAGTTAAGAAAGATTAAAATTGTTCCAGTTTCAACAGTACAAGAAGTTCTTAAAGAAGCATTAGACTGGAAAGGTAAACAACATATTCTTAGAAAATTAAACAGGACCTAACATCTCTCTATATTTAGAGTAAGCTTCTTCTGTCATAACCCATTTTACTCTTCTTTTAAAATTACTAATTCTCTTTACAAGATTAGCATTTTCCATATCTTTTAATAATCTTAGAATTAGCTCATCATCTCTAGCTATCTCATCTCCTATGTGTTTGGTGAACATACCATTTAATTTAGCCTCATATAACACATATAAGATATCATTCTTTATCTTCTCTACTGTCTTATCCGAGAGTCTAGACATATTCTATTACTAGTATCGGGCTATATAAATTATTCGGTTAAAGGACTTGGTTTAGTTATAGAAGATTTATATATATCCTTTAATTTAGAATTTAAATGATTAAAAAAGAGATTATTGATATCATAAAAAAAATAACAAATCTAAAAGAAAAAGAAATTAATAGGCTATTAGCTATCCCTCCAGATAAGAAATTTGGAGATTATTCTATTCATTGTTACACTCTCGCTAAACTCATAAATAAAGATCCTAATGATCTAGCTAAAGATATAGCTTTTAGAATTAAATCTCCAATAGTCGAGAAAACTCAAATTATGGGCCCTTATCTTAATATATTCATCAATAAACAAAGGATAACTCAAACTGTTTTAGAAGAAGTATTAAAGAAAAAACAAAATTTCGGATCCCAAAAACAAAAGAAAAAAATCATTATTGAGTATTGTGCTCCAAATACAAACAAACCATTACACTTAGGCCATCTAAGAAACATAGCTTTAGGAGAGTCTACTGCCAGAATTCTAGAATTTTTAGGGAATAAAGTTACAAGATTAAACTTAGTTAATGATCGGGGGATTCACATAATGCAATCTATGTTAGCTTATCAAAAATTTGGAAAGAAAAAAAAGCCAAACAAAAAATCAGATCATTTTGTAGGTGATTTTTATGTTATGTTCTCTAAAAAAGCTAATGGTGCATTAAACAAAGAAGCTCAAGAATTGTTAATAAAATGGGAGTCTAATGATAAATCAACTCTAAGTTTATGGAATCAGATGAATAAATGGGCTTTGTCCGGATTTGATCAAACATACAAGAGATTAGGAATAAAATTTAATAAAACTTATTATGAAAGTGATTATTTTGATAAAGGAAAAGATATAGTAAGTAAAGGATTAAAGGAAAAAATATTCAATAAAGATAAAGAAGAGAATATCATAGCAGATTTATCTGAATATAATATTCCAAATAGAATTCTTTTGAGAAAAGATAAAACTTCTGTTTATATTACCCAAGATTTAGCATTAGCAGAATTAAAATTTAAAGATTATCATCCAGATTTATCAATTTATGTTGTAGCTACAGAACAAAATTTACATTTTAAACAATTATTTGCCATATTAGAAAAATTAAAGTCTAAAGCTTCTAGTAAATGTTATCATTTAAGTTATGGTTTGGTTTTATTACCTGAAGGAAAAATGAAATCTAGAGAGGGTAATATTGTTGATGCCGATAATATTTTAGATGAAGTAGTTAATTTAGCAGGAGATGAATTAAAATCGAGAAAAAGGAAGATAACAAAACAAAAAAAGTCTCAAATAGGGATGGGAGCATTAAAATTTTATTTACTTAAGATAGATACAACTAAAGATATTGTTTATGATCCAAAAGAATCAATCTCATTTACAGGAGATACAGCCCCTTATGTTCAGTATGCTCATGCAAGAATTTGTAGTATCTTAAAAAAAACTAAAACACCAAAAAAAGTAGATTTTTCTTTATTATATCTGCCTCAAGAAACAGAACTTTCTATGATGTTATCAAAATTTCCAAGTATAGTAAAAGAAGCAGCTAATAATTACAAACCATCATTAATAACAAATTACTTGTTAGATCTTACTAAATCATTCAATAGGTTTTATGATGCAATTAATGTGTTGAATGCAGAACCTAAACTAAAAGATTCAAGATTATCCTTAATATTAGCTGTTAAGCAAGTATTAAGCAATGGATTATCATTGTTAGGAATAGATGCACCTAAAGAAATGTAGCTTAAAAAACAATAAGATTTAAATAATCCTTACTTCTAAATTAAAAAATGCCAGTTATATCTTTTGATATTGATAGATTATTAGCAGAGAGAATTTCTCAAGTAACTAAAGATATGAAAGTAGAGAACAATATGAAACTAAGTAATGTTAGTTTAGTTCCTAAAAGAGATAATCTTCTTAAATTTGAGTTTGAATTTACAACAGAATATAAACAAGATGTAGGTAATTTGAAAATTAATGGTCATTTATTGTTTAGAGAAGAAAGTAAAAAAATAAAAGAGATAATGGATACTTGGACAAAAACAAAGAAATTAGATAAAGAGTTAATGACATTAATTACTAATTTTATCCTTATAAAATGCAATATTAAAGCATTAGAATTATCACAACAAGTTAATCTACCACCACATATTAGATTACCCTTAGTAGAATTAAGTTCTCCTACCAAAGGAGATAAGGGTGACTATATAGGTTAATTAATTTGTCGTCGTAAAATGAGTAATGATCCTAATTTTGAGAGTAATATTAAAAATGCTTTTTCTAGTGTAAAAGAAGATATGGATCTATTAAAATTAGAAATAGAGAAGAATAAGGAGAGGATTATCGAGCTTGTGGATTTGATCAAAGTACTAATTTCTGAAAAAAGTGAAAAAACGCAGAATTTTCATGAATTAGAGTCTAACTCTGAAGATTTCATAAAAAGTTCCATAGGAAATGAAGGGGTTCAATCAATCAATCAATCATCAATCAATCAATCAATCAATCACCCGTTTGCCATTATAGACGTTTTAGAGGCACTTTCTAGGGGGCAGCTTATTGCACTGCTTACACTCTATCAATTAGAAGATGAGAAGGGAAAAGTAACTTATTCAGATATTGCTGATAAAATCTCACTTACAGAATCATGTGTACGTTCGTATATAAGTATGGCAATTAAAAAGAAAGCACCTATCAAAAGAGAGAGAATTAATAATAGACTCACTTATTTATCTATAGATAAAAAATTTAGAGAACTAGGATTAAAACCCAAACTTGTTAGTCTATATTATCAGATGGATCCTGATCAGAAAAGGCTTTTAGATCTCTAACTCTCACTTTTCACAAAATATTATTTTAACCCTTTATCTTATCTAATTTTAATCATTTTATTAGAATATATTCGGTATAAACCATATTAAACTCACTTTTTCTTGAATTAAGCGAAATAATTACCTATTTTTCACCAATTTTACTTAAATCAACCTCACTTTTCATATAATACATCTATAGAAATGGCCATTATTATCATATATTGTTTATCAAACTCTCATTTTTTCCTTTGTTTTAACAATATATTCTTAGTCTTTTTATCTAAAAGAAACACTTTTTTTCTACCCCTCACACTCACTTTTTCTTCTACTTTTATTCCACTTCTTTTGATATCATTTAAATGTCTTCTAACTGTTACAATATTTAACCCTAACTTTTTTGACATATCATCATAACAGAGTGGTCCATTAGTATAACTCATCAAAGCAAGTATCTGTTTTTGTGCTGGTGTAAGGTTTTTTAACGATTGAACGTTCATGAACGATTGATTTGAACGATTGAACGATTGAATGCGTTCAATCGCTTCCTCTTTTTTCTCAACTTTTTCTTCATTTTCAACAATCTCTTCTTTTTCTTGCAACAAACTTTCTAATAATTCTAATTTCCTAAGAACATAATTTAATTTATCTTCATGATTTTTTGTTTTAGAATCAAAATGAGTTATCCAATTTCCCAAATTTAGAATATCTTTTTTTATTTTTGTAAAAGAATCACCTAAATGAAAGTGTAAATCATCTAATCTCTTATGTGGGTCACTTTTTTTCCTTAAGAAATTAAAAACCATCTCTAAATAATGTATTTTATTCTTAATAAACCTTTTTCTGTAAATAATTAATTATAATTAAAACTTTTAATCAAAAATTAGATGTTTTATCGACATAAAATTTCACTTAAGACACCTTAAGCGAATCTTTATCTCTTTAGCTTAGATATTATCAAATACAAGCCTAAAACTATCAAGAAAACAGGCCAAAATGAGATATAAGGGATCCATCCATATTCTCTAGCAATCAAGAACAATCCAATTATTAAGAAAAACCAACCCCAAAAACTAGTTCCACAATTGCAACAATTCCAATTACAAACATAACTTTCATCTTTTCCTGATTTTGGTGCTTTTTTCATATAATATTTAAGGGTTAATGTCTAATAAATCTTTCCTTTAATACTAGTTATGCGAACCTAAAGATAGGGTCTAAACATCTCTATAACCTTTAAATCTTCTTCAGAATATCCTGCCCTTATTAATTGATCATAAAAAGTTCTACTATTGATTCCTATAACCTCTTCGTTACTTGTACTTGATATTAGTATAATGGATCTTGCTAATTCCACTAATTCAGGATTTTTTGCTTTCAACCCAATTTTGATAATTCTAATTCGTCCCAGAACAGGTTAACATTTCTTTCTTTTTCTAGTATCTCTTCTCTACGATGAAAATTTTTCCCTACAAACCCGACAAACCTGCCTTTAAGAAACAATTTAACTCTGTTCATGAAAATCACCTCTTTTTTTTGATATCTTTTTAGTGTGATTGGTGTTTTATATATTGTACCTGGACTTGTCCACTGTGTCCAGTGCTTTATATGAGAAGTCCTGTTAGCGAGAAATATTTCTGTTTTATTGGCTTTGACACTGGACATAATTTAGTTGTGGTGTTGGGCTGTGCGTATATTAACTAAAAAAGTAAGATTTAAATGTCAGGTGACCTTTTCTTAGTCTTAACATGAAAAAAAGAGTGGTAATGAGTTTGTTTAATAAAAAAAATTATCCTAAGATATTATTGTTTTTGTTTTTAGTGTTTTGGGTCTTCATAGCTATATCTCCTTGGTATCGTGAAGCTTGGGTTGCTGAAAATATTTTAACAGTTTTTTTTGTCGGGTTATTAATTTTCACGTATAACAAATTTAGGTTTTCAAATCTAAGTTATACATTATTTTTCACAATATTATTTCTACATACAATCGGGAGTTATTATACTTATACAGAAATGCCTCTGTTTGACCTTCTCCGGGACAGTTTTGGGTTAGCAAGGAACCATTATGATCGGGTGGTGCATTTCCTTTTTGGAATTTTGTTTTTTATCCCTACTTATGAATTTATTTCTAAAAAATTTAGGGTGAAAGGATTTTGGGGATTATTTTTGAGTTTTTTAATAATAATTGCTTTGAAGGGTACTTATGAAGTGTTTGAATATTTGTACGTGATTTTAACTAAGAGCGAAATTATTGGTCAACATTATCTTGGGATGCAGGATGATGAATGGGATACACAGAAAGATATTGCTTTAGGGATGTTAGGTTCTGCTATGGCCTGGGTTGGTTTTTGGATTAAGGATTTATGGAAGAAGTAAGAAGAAAATAAACAAAAAAAAGAAAAATTAATAATTACTTATCTCAGCATCACTGTATGTGGTCCCTTCAACTTCAATTTCACATCCACCAAGTTCTTGTAATACATCATATTTGTTAGCGATAACTTTCCCAGCTAACCTGGTATCAACTCCTGAATAACCTGCGACAATAAGAACTAAATTTCCAGTATCTTTATGTTGTAAAGAAATTATTTTTGCTTTATCTGGATAGAATCCTTGAGTGCAATCAGTTGGGTTACCTAATAATTCAGCAGTAACAGAATTAACACAAGGGTTTCCGACAGAGATTAGATTTTGAGTTGATACATCAGCTATTTCTGAATCCAATTTACTTGCATTAATAACTTGAACTTTTTTCTTATGTTATTTGATTATTTTTCCTTTATAAATCATTCTCTTAAGCACAGTTATCTTAACTTATTTTATTACTACTATCAAATAATGACTGATAGAAAGGTTTAAAAGTCAAAAAATCAACAATAGTTAATGGTAAAAGAGCCTATAGAACTAGCAAAACACGTAGATCCTAATAAATTAGGACATTCTGAATATTTTGATCATTTGTTAGCTTTTAATCAATTATTCCAAGAAAAAGTAGTTGGGGTTATATCATCTAGATTTCATAATTTTATGGATATATCTTGTAGTAATTTTTGTATTGCTACTACAGGAAGTGATGCTAGATTAGAAAAAGGACCTAAATCTTTAGTAGAGGTTGTTTTATTTGTAGAAGATTTTGATGATTGTGATAGAGTTATACAGACTATGGATAGTTATGTTAGCACCAAACCCGGAATAAAGATATTTGATAATGAAGTAGAAGTTAAAGATATAGATCAAGAAAAATTAAGTGAAACTACATTTCATAAAGGAACACCACAAGAGTTCGGTATAAAATCACCTAACAGGGTTTTTGATGCTAGGTATCTTTTTGGAGATGATCACATTTTTAAGAAAGCTAAAAGGAAATTATCTAAAGAATTAAAATCACCTTATGGTAAGAGAGTTTTAGAATCTATAAAAAAGAAAGCTAAAGAACAACAAAGAATAATTCTTAAAGGAACCCAAAGATATAGGGGAGAGGAAGTAGCCCATTATGATCTTAAAGATGGAAGAGCTTTTTATGATCCTAATAAAGGAATTTGGTCTTTTAAACAAGGCCCATTAAGGGCAGTTCAATTCGCTTTAGTTAGAGATATGATTAGAGGATTAAGAGAAGGACAAGATATGGAAGATATTGTTTATCTTCCTCAAAATACTGTAGCTAAAATGAACGCACTTGGTGTTCAAGACCACACTTTATTATCTCCTGAGAATGTAGGGGAATTATGCGATCATTATAAATATTTTTTACAAGCATATCATAAATCACAAGAACATTATAGTAATGAAGGAAAAACAGAACTTGAATTTAATGAAATTAATAAAAGAGAGATAAGAAATAGAGCTAGATCATTAGATAAATTACTAACAGCCCAAAAATTAAGAGGATAATGATAAAAACAAAATTCTATGAAAATTTAGGCATAGGAACTAGTATTGGATTTACTGCTGGTTTAGCTGTAAACTTAATATGCAATATAGAACCATTTAATTTTGATTTAAACAACTATGTTCAAGATGTGATTAGATTGGCCGAGATAATACCTTACTCTACTACAGGAGGATTTTTTCTTGGAGGGCTAAATGGTGTTGCTGAATTCTTTTTAGACAAAGCTGATATAAGGCGTAATGAAGGGGCTAAAAAGCTTAATTCAAGAGGGTTAGAGAGATTAACAAGAATAGTTGCTAAGAATAATAGTTCGCATAACGATGATTAAACGTAATCTATTGTTTTCTAGGCTTTATGGTTCCATCAGGGTTATATTTCCTTGAATATATACTCCAATCACTAGTAGCATAATAATTTAGTCTTACTTGTTTTCCCTGTCTTCTTATCACTTTTTTTGATAGTTCAACTGTTATTTCTCCCCCTTCTAATTGTACCCCCATTTCACCATAAACTAAAGTAGCACTTCTTGGTTCTATAACACTTATTATTTTAAGATCAACTTTTCTATGTAATGTTGGACCACTAATAGATGTGACAATAACATCAATACAAAGATTTCTTTTACTATCTCTAATACGTGCTCCATCATATACTTTATGCATTAAAGATCTATAACCACTCATGATTTTTATTTTAGTATTCTATTTAAAAATTTTACTTTGATAAAAAAGAATATAAACTAGTTTAATATCTAAATATATGCCTGTAATTGAAACTACTAATGGCTATACTTCTTCTTTAGTTAAAACACCCCATGCTAGACAAAGACTTAATGAAAGAATATTACCAATACCAACCTCAAATGATGGAAAAGATCGTTTTTTAGAACAAATGGCTTCACAATCTAGAGTAATGGATGAAAAAGAAGAAAAACATGAAGCATTAATCAGGAATCAAATACTCAAGAAAGGAGCATATAAACAATATAGGGAAGATGGAGGGGGTAATGTCATTGCAATAGAGTTTGATAATGAAGATCAACCAATAGCAGTTTCTGTTCTTGATCGTAAAAGAGTAGAAGAATACGTAAGAGTATACAGAAAAAATAATCACCGTATGGGTAGAATTGAAGGTATTGAAAAGTTCTCAGTTTATGCATGATAATTAAGCGAAATATTTATTATTCTCTTTTCTTTTCAAGTTAAGTGAAAGAATTAATTAAATTAACTGCTGAATTAAAATTAAGAGGTTTTTCAGAGAGAACAATAGAAGCTTATACATTACATAATAGAAAATTTCTAGAATACATTAAAAAATCCCTAGAAAAAATAACTGAACAAGAGATTAAAGATTATATGGCTCATTTAATATCAATAAATAACACCCCAAGATCATTGGCATTAAAAAAAGCCTCACTAAAATTCTTTTATGATGAAGTTTTAAAGAAAGATATTGTTAATTTTAAAACCCCAAAAATCCCAAAGACTATTCCTTCTGTACTAACAAAAGAAGAAATTAAAAGTTTAATAAATTCAGCAGGATCATATAAAACTAAAGTTATTATACAATTTTTGTATTCTTCTGGATTAAGATTATCAGAGTTAACAAGTTTGAAAGTAAATGATTTAGAATTAGACGAGAAAATAGGTTGGGTAAGAGGGGGAAAAGGAGCTAAAGATAGAATGTTTGTTTTATCTAATTTTATTATTGATGAACTAAAAACTTATATAAAAACTTTAGATAAAGATGAAACTTATTTATTTCCAGGAAAAAACAATACTTTATCCTCTAGAAACATACAAAAGATTGTAGAGAATGCAGCAAAAAAAGCAAGAATAAAGAAAAAAGTTACACCACATAAACTTAGACATTCATTCGCAACACATTTATTAGAAGATGGAGTTGACATAAGATACATACAAAGTTTATTAGGACATGCTTCTATCGCAACAACAGAAATTTATACTCATGTATCTAAGGAAAAGATAAAGTCGATAAAAAATCCATTAGATACATTATAATAACCTTTAAATACATTAGAGACATAATTTTTATATCGATAAAAGGGGGACAAAAAATGGCTGTTAGAGTTAAATCAGGGGAAAGCAGAGAGTCAGGCTGGCTTTACTTTGTTAAAGGTAAAACTTTAGAAGTATGGAAAGCAAAGATGGCTAGAGGAAGAAAGAAAGGTTCTGGAAAGAAAAAAGCTACTAAAAGAAAAACTACTGCTAAAAGAAAGACAACTAAGAGAAAAACAACAAAAAGAAGAAGGTAACTACTTTTTTATCTTACTTTTTAATCCTACAAATAGTTTGTTGAATATCTTATAAGTAGATTTTAATTCATTTTTTCCTTTTTTTGTTAGATTATAATTCTTTTTTCTACCATTCTGTTTCATCCTTATTAATCTTAATTTATTTAATCTTTTTAGCGTTGGATAAATAGTTCCTGGAGTCAATTTAGAACCTTTCCTTTTTCCAATTACATTAGATAATTCATCTCCACATAATTTTTTTTTATTTAATTCATGAAGTATTAGAAAACTAAGAAAGCCTTTCATATCTAAATACTTTGGAGTTTTCATCAATGATTAAAAGTTTTAATCATTTATAAATATTATTATTTATTGTACTTACAATATATTGTTTGTTCTATATATAGTATATACAATAAATGCTATAACCCTAGTTTTGATTTTTGCTTAAAACTTTTAAGCGCAAAATTAGATAAATTTTTATACTAAAATCCCATAAACTTTATATGAAAGTAGCTGTCGTCGGTAAAAATAGTGGTTATATTAAAAAACAACTAAAAAAATATAATTTAACCTTAGATAGTAGAAGACCATGGATTGTTATAAGTTATGGTGGTGATGGAACAGCATTGTTAAGTGAGAGATTATATCCTGAGATTCCAAAACTTTTATTGAGGCATAGTTCTATATGTAATAAATGTTCTACACATGATTTTTCTAAAGTTCTAAAAGCATTAGAAAATAGAGAGTTTACAATTAAAAAAACATCTAAGTTAATAGCGACAATAAAAAATAGAAAATTAATAGCTTTAAATGAAATTAATGTTCATCATTCTGCACCTTATGCAATAAGATTACAAGTTTTAATTAATAATGAATTAGTTGAACCTTTAGTAATAGGAGATGGATTAATTGTTTCAACTCCTTTTGGTAGCTCTGGTTATTATCAAACTGTTGTTAATAAAATTTTTAAGAAAGGTTTAGGATTAGCTTACCTTAATCCAATGAGGAATTCTAAAAGATTTAAAATAAAAGCTAGAAATAAAATATTAAAAGAAAAAGATATAGTTAAAGTTAAAGTTTTAAGAGGACCTGGAATTTTATGTTCTGATAATAATGAATCCATAATAAAAATAAAAAAAGGGGATCTAATAAAAATAAAAAAATATAGTAAAGGTGCTAAACTAGTCTTATTGAATAAAACAAGAACAAAGTTTTAAAAATACAAATCTTATTATTTCTTAATTGGCTCCTTAGCTCAGTCTGGTTAGAGCACTCGCCTCTTAAGCGAGTGGTCGGGGGTTCAAATCCCTCAGGGGCCATCTAAATATTGTGTAATCCAAAATATTTATTAATACTTATAATCTTTTATTCTTATGAAGGATTTAAAATCAGTTTTAATTACAAACATTATAATATTTTCTTTAATTTTTATAATTCACCTTATAAGAATCATAACGAAATTTCATGTACAATTTGGAGACTTTATTGTTCCTATATGGATTAATTATCTTGTGGTGATAATATCTGCATTTATTATTTACACTAATTATAAACAAATATAAAATGAAAATAACAATAGACACAGAAACAGACACTTTAGAGAATTTACAAGAGACTTTCTCTATTCTTATTAAAACTATACAAGAAAAAGGTGGGAAAATAGTTCTACAAAAAGAAAGTAATGGAAAAAAACCAAATACTGAAAACTCTTATGTTAAAAGAGCACAAGAACAAGAAAAATTAATGGACTCTATAGATATATCTAATATTTTACAATCAGATCATGGAATTAACAAAAAAAGACAAGACTCAATGCGTAAAAATCTTTAAATAATAAATAATATTTTATATAATAATGGAAAAAAGAAAAAAAGAGGATAAAAAAGAATTTGTAGATTTAATGGTTAGAAAAGCTTATTCTAAAGATCCAAAAGCAGAAGCACATGTTTCTAAATTAGAACCTGATAAAGACCCAGAAGTAAAACCACATAAGAGCAATTTAAAAGTAGAAGAAGTTGAAGAGATAACAGAAAAAGTAAGAAATAGTTTAGATAAAAAACGTCAACCCAAATAACTTAATTCTTTATCTTTCTTAGATCCTCTGGTTCCTTCACTCTTTTTCATTATCATATTTAATGTTTTTTCAAATTTCTCAGCAGCTTTTAATAAAGGTTTGTAATCAACTTTTAATCCAAGATATTTATCTAAGATTTCTATGGATTTTGCAGCAGCTTTACTATCTGCCAACCCTACATTACTTTCAATAAAAATTCCACTAACATCTTTATCTTTTAATAATAATGCTCCTGTAACTCCAATAACCAATCCTTCTTTTAGTTCTTTTAATCCTATCTTCTCAAATCCTTTTTTATTTTTTTGATTTCTTGTGTAGTAATAAGCACCTAAATTAGCTTGAGTTGAGCCTACTCCTTCTATACTTATAACTTCTTTAGCTTTTAGTTCTTTACATAACCTATTTATTATATCTGCTAACTCCCACTCTAATCCTTTAACTCCACTTAATGCATGAATCAATACAATATTATTTTTAGTATCATGAAACATTCCAATAGGCTCTACAATCTTACCTTCATGGATAGCTGCCATTGGCATGATCTTATCACTTCTTATTTTACCAATTGGTTTTGCATTCAAATGTTTAATTAAAAATTCTACAGCTATTGTTCCAACTAATCCAAATCCAGGAAAGCCTTCTATAACAATTGGTGACTTTGGTTTTTTTTCTAATGTAAGTTTCATAGTTCTAACCTCTCACTCATTAATTTATTATATCTATCTAAATAGTTATCAGATGTTTTTTGATCTTTTAATGATTTAACTTTTCCAATTAATTTAGAAAAGAAATCAATTAATTTTGTTTCAACATCTTCTTGATCATTTATTTTAATTAATACAATACTTTGCAATACATCATAAGAATCTTCTACTAAAACATCCCCTACTTCTTTAACATAGTTTAGTAATGTTTTAACTATCTGATAAGAATCTGTTAGAGGAAAGTCTAAATAAATATTTTTCATGTTATCATCTAATCTAAAATAGATTTTATAACTAACTTTATTTTCATTTAGAAATAACTTATGTACCTCAATTCTTTTAATATCTATCTCTCTATTTCTCATAGTATTAAAATAACTCTCTTGTATTTAAACTTTATCAAAGAATATCAAAATATTTTTTAATTTTATAAAAAAATAGAAAAAACCCCTTTTTATAATAAATTTTTAATTCTTTCTATATGTTCTGCTACTCTGTTTCCTGTATCTGTTAGTCTTATTATTTTAATTCTACCTTGTTTTACAAAATCTACTAATTTTGCTCTTTCCATCTCTTGTAGAATTTTAACTGCATGACTATAGGTACAATCAACTTCTTTTGCTAGAATGCTACCATATCTATTTTTATTACTCTTTCTAAGAGCTACTAATATCATTGCTGGTTTTCTTCTAAAAAAAACCTCGAAAATATCTTTCTTCATGTTGTCCCCCTAACACCACTTCTTGTCTCTATATGTTTTAAGAGTATATAGACCCTATTTAAAACTTTCTTTTTAATATATATTTCAGAACATATAGATAGCTTTTTAAATCTTTCTAACTAAAATTTATATTATGATAATTATTCTTTCTATAAAAGTATTTAAATAAAGTTTCAATAATATTCAATTATGATAGATATTAATTTAATTAGAGAGAATCCTAAATTAGTAAGAGAAAATATAAAAAATAGATTTCAAAAAGAACTAATTTCAGAAGTGGATGAATTTCTTAAATTAGATGATACTTGGAAAAAAGATAAGAAAAAATTAGATGAGTTAAGACATAGAAGAAATATTTTGTCAAAAGAAATAAATGAAGCAAAGAAGCAAGGGGGAGATATTAAAAAATTAATCAAAGAAGCAAAAGAATTACCAAATAAAATTAATGATCTAGAAAAGAAAAATAATGAGATAAAAGAAAAAATAGATTCCATTCATTCAAAATTACCTAACATTTTACACAAAAAAGTTCCAATAGGTGAAGATGAATCTAAAAACAAAGTTCTTAGGAAATGGGGTGTTATAAAAAAGCCTAAATTCAAATTAAAGAATCATGTTGAACTTTTAGAAGATTTAGGAATAGCAGATTTTGATGCAGGTAGTAGTAATTCTGGAAGAGGATTTAATTATTTAAAAAAAGAAATTGCTTTATTGGATTTTGCTTTACAGAGATATGGTATTGATTTCTTATTGAAAAAAGGATTTGATTATGTTGTACCTCCAATGATGTTAAGATTTAATACATTATTGGGTGCATTAAATGGACTAAAAGATTTTGAGGATGTTGTTTATAAAATAGAAAATGAGGATCTATATGTCATAGGAACTGCTGAACATTCTTTAGTTTCTATGTTAAAAAATAAAGAGATGAAAAAAGAGAAATTACCAATAAAAGTTTGTGCATTGACTCCTTGCTTTAGAAAAGAAATTGGTGCACACGGAGTTGATTCAAAAGGATTATTTAGAATGCATCAATTCAACAAAGTTGAACAAGTTACTTTTTCTACAGAAGAAGATTCATTTAAAATGATGGAAGAAATGAATAAAATATCTGAAAAATTCTTCCAAAGTTTGAAAATTCCTTATAGAGTTATTGAAATATGTTCAGGAGATTTAGGAAATAAATTTTCACGACAATTTGATATAGAAGCATGGTTTCCTAGACAAAATTCATATAAAGAAGTTACTTCAGCAGGAAATTGTACTGATTTTCAAGCTAGAGCATTAAACATAAAGTATTCTAATAAATCAGAAAGAAAATATTGTCATATCTCAAATAATACAATGATAGCTACTTCTAGAGGAATGGTAGCTATATTAGAAAATTTCCAACAAAAAGACGGTTCTATTAAAATTCCTACAATATTACAAAAATATACAGGATTTAAGAAAATATCTAAGGAGTAAGCTTTTTAAACATATTTTTAATGTGACTTTAAAATGAGAGTACCAAACCATATAGGGATAGTATTGGATGGAAATAGAAGGTTTGCTAAGAAATTAGTACTAAAACCATGGATGGGACATGAATGGGGCGCAAAAAAAGTAGAAAAATTACTTGATTGGAGTAAAGAATTAGGAGTTAAAGAACTAACATTATATGCTTTCTCAATACAAAATTTTAACAGACCTAAAGAAGAGTTTAATTTTTTAATGGATCTTTTTAAGAAAGAGTTTGGTAGATTGTTAAATGATAAAAGATTAGACGAAGATAAAATAAAAGTTAATTTTATAGGAAGAATCTGGAAATTTCCACAAGAATTAAGAGAGATTATGGCAAAAATAATGTATAAAACAAAAGATTATGGGGGTTATATTGTTAATTTTGCGATGGCATATGGTGGAAGAGAAGAAGTTCTAGATGCAGTTAAAAAAATAGGAGATAAAATTAAAGAGGGAGAGATTGATGTTGAAAATATCAATGAAAAAGTTTTTTCCGAAGAATTATATACAGATCATGAACCAGAATTGATAATAAGAACTGGTGGAGAAAAAAGAACATCTAATTTCTTAATTTGGCAAAGTCATTATTCAGAATGGATATTTTTGGAGAAGACTTGGCCTGAATTTGAGAAAGAAGATTTAGTTAATGCAATAAAGAATTTCTCAGAAAGAGAAAGAAGATTTGGTAAATAAAAAGGTTAATAAAGCGATTTTCTAGATATAAAATATGAAAATTTTAGCAGCTGGAGACATACATGGAGATTCTTTATTAGCTAGTAAACTAGCAGATAAAGCAGAAAAAGAAAAAGCTGATTTAATCATATTATGTGGAGACATAACTGATTCTATAGAAAAAACAGAAGGATTAGTTGGTCCATTTTTAGAGAAAAAGAAAAAAGTATTATTAATCCCTGGAAATCATGATGGATTTGCTAGTGCTGATTTTTTAGCTGAATTTTATGGAATAAAAAATATACATGGAATCTCTGTTAAATATGAAGATATAGGAATATTTGGGTGTGGTGGGGCTAATATTGGATTAGAACAATTACAAGAAGATGAGATATTTAAATTGTTGAAAAAAGGATTTGATAAGATTAAATATTTAAAAAAGAGAATAATGGTTACTCATGTACACCCCACTGGATCAAAAATAGAAAAATTCTCAGACTTTGTTCCAGGTTCTGAAGGTGTGGAAAAAGCGATTAATAAATTAAAACCAGATATCTTATTGTGTAGCCATGTGCATGAAGCAGATGGAATAGAAGAAAGATTAGATAATACAAGAGTGATAAATGTAGGAAGAAATGGAAGAATAATTAAAATTTAATTCTAAAAAGTTTTAAAAACCCTATTTAAACATATATTTTATGACACAATTAATAATTTCAGAAAAACCATCATCATGTTTAAAGATAGCTGAAGCTTTATCAGATAAAAAATTAGTTAAGAAAAAAGAGGATAAAGTTTATTATTATGAGTTAGAACATAAAGGCGAAAAAATATTAGTTGGATGTGCTGTTGGACATTTATATAATTTAGATGAAAAAGAGAAAGGAAAAGGTTGGACTTATCCTGTATTTGATATTGATTGGAGTCCAAGTTATAAAATATCAAAACAATCTGCATTTACAAAAAAATATTTAGATATTCTAAAAAAAATTGGAAAAGAAGTAGATGAATTTTATAATGGATGTGATGTAGATATAGAAGGAGAATTAATTTTTAAGAATGTTCTAACACAATTGTTTAAAAAGAAGAATGCTAAGAGAATGCACTTTTCAACTTTAACAAAAAAAGAGTTAATTGAAGCTTATGAAAATGCAGCTCCAACTATAGATCTCAAATTAGCTGAAGCAGGAAACACAAGACATTTTTTAGATCATTATTATGGTATAAATTTATCAAGAGCTTTGACTTTAGCAATAAAAAATTCTACAGGGATGCATAAAATATTAAGTTCAGGAAGAGTACAAGGTCCTGCATTAAAAATTTTAGCAAAAAGAGAGTTAGAAATAAGATCATTCAAACCAGTTCCATTTTGGCAACTAGAATTAAAAGCAACAGCAGAAGATAAAGAGATAATAGCATTACACAAAGAAGATAAATTTTGGGATAAGAAAAAAGCAGATACTTCTTTAAAAAATACAAAAGGAAAAAAAGCTATTATTGATAAAGTAAATAAAAAAGAATTTTTACAAAATCCACCAAATCCTTTTGACTTAACAGCTTTACAATTAGAAGCTTATAAAACATTAAGGATCTCACCAAAAGAAACTTTGAGTTTAGCTCAAAGTTTGTATTCAAATTCTTATATTTCATATCCAAGAACAAGTTCTAATCAGCTTCCAGAAGCATTAAATTACAAAGAGATAATAAAAAATTTAACAAAACAAACTAAATACAAAAAATTAGCTGATGAACTTCTTAAAGGTAAACTAATTCCCAATAATGGAAAGAAAACAGATCCTGCACATCCAGCAGTATATCCTACAGGAGAGATCCCAAAAAGTATTACAGAAAGGGAACAAAAATTATATGATCTAATTGTAAAAAGAACATTAGCAACATTCTCAACACCTGCAAAAAGAGAGACTGTTAGTATTGAAATAGATATTAATAAAGAAATTTTCATAACTAAAGGTACAAGAACAATAGAAGAAGGATGGCATTATTTTTATCATCCTTATGTGATGTTAGAAGAACAAGAACTTCCACATGTAGAAAAAGGAGATGAGTTAAAGATAATAAAAATTTCTATGTTATCTAAAGAAACTCAGCCTCCAAAGAGATACACCCCTGCTTCAATAATAAAAGAATTAGAAAAAAGAAATTTAGGAACTAAAGCTACAAGAGCTAATATCATAGATGCTTTATACCAAAGAGATTATGTTAAAGAAAGATCTTTAGAGGTAACTGATTTAGGAATTAAAACCATAGAAACTTTAGAGAAATATTGTCCAGAAGTTCTTGATGAAAATTTAACTAGACATTTTGAGGAAGAAATGGAACAAATAATGGAAGATAAGAAGAAAGGAGCTGAAGTAATAGATGAAGCTAAAGAAGTTTTGACTAAAATATTAAAACATTTCAAAGATAATGAAAAAAAGATTGGAAAGTTATTAGCTGATGCACATGTTGAAACAAGAGATAAAGCAAATCTTATTGGAAAATGTCCAAATTGCAAGCATGAATTAAAAATAACTTTTTCAAAAAAGTATAGATCTTATTTTATTGGATGTAGTGGCTATCCAGATTGTAAGACTATATTTTCTCTTCCCAGGGGGGCTCTACCCAAATCAACTAATAATCTATGTAAAGAATGTAATTTTCCTGTTGTAGCTATGATAAGAAAAGGGAAACGTCCTTATAATTTTTGTATAAATCCTAATTGCAAAACTAAAGAAGAGTATAATAAAAAATTAGAAGAAGAAGCTAGTCACCTTCTTTAAATATTCCATCTTCTTTTATCTCAAAATACATCTCTTTCTTAATTGGTTTGATTAATTTTATTTTTCTTTTAATATTTTTATCTAGCTCTATTAAACAATTACAATATCTCTCTACGATATTATGTCCAACCATCATTTTTTCATCAATATTTATGTTACTATAAACTTGATTTGTTATTAAGATAGGAATTTTTAATTCTTTTAGATTTCTTAATTGAGAAATTAACATGTTATTAGCTAGATCTTTATGGCCCTTTACCATCCTTCTATAATACATCCCAATTGTGTCTACAACAACTAAAGAAAAATTTCCTTTTTCTATTAATGATTTTAATTCTTTAATCTTAACTCCTTGTTCTTTAAAATTTTTAATTTTCAATAAAAATAAATTATCTAAGTATTTTTGATAATCTTCTTTAGTTAATTGTTTTAGTCTATCTAAAGAAAAACTATCTTCTACATCTAAATATATAACTTTTTTATCTTGTTTTAATAAATTAAGTGTAGCTAACATACCACATGTTGTTTTTCCAGTAGCAGCTTTTCCATATAATGCGCTTATATGATCTCCATAACCACCTAAAAATTCATCTAAGTCTTTACTTCCTGTACTAATCATCATTTGAATATAATAAAGAAATTTAAAATTCTTTCTAATAAAAATAAACGGCTTTGTATAATAACTAGTTGTCTTTTTCTACAAAGCTAAAATAAACGAAAGATTTATATACACCATGTATACACATAAAATATATACAAAATGGCAGATATATTCAATACAATTATCTTATGTGATGATTGTAATAAAAAAACAAAGAAGACAGAGATAGTTAAAGAAGGATTCATAATAAGAACAGCTACATGTCCTAACTGCAATAAAAAATGGCATCACCCTACAGATATAGAAAATTATAAAAAGTTTGAAAGAATTAAACAAAAAATATTCAATGTTAAACTAAGAATGGTGGGAAATTCATACACTATTTCAATTCCTAGAGAAATAATAAACTTTAATAATGATTTTGAGAAAAAAATTAATAAGATTATAAGTTTAAGTTTAGAAGAACCTGAAAAATTAAGTATTTATTTTTCAAAAAGAATAATGTTTGATTAAAATGGCAAAAGAAGTTAGATTAAAAGTTATGGAAGCTTTACAAGAAGAAGCGTATAAAGGAATAGTTAGAATAGATGCTGAAACTATGTATCAAATTGGTATAAGACCCGGAGACATAGTTGAAATTGAAGGTGGAAGATCTACAGTAGGAATAGCTGATAGAGCTTATCCAACTGATGTCGGCCAAACAGTAATAAGAATGGATGGAATTCTTAGAAGAAATGCTAAAACTGGAATTGGTGAAAGTGTAAAAGTAAGAAAATCAGAAGTTAAAGAAGCAAAGTTTGTTTCAATTGCACCAGCACAACAAGGAGTTATGGTTCAAGCTGACCCTGATGTTTTCAAAAGAGGTTTGTTAGGGAGAGCTGTTGTTAAAGGAGACATTGTTGCGTTAGGTGGAGCTAGACGAAGAAGAAGAAGTTTTTCAGGAAGTCCTTTTGAAGATATTTTTGATATATTTGAACCTGGATTTATGGGTGATTTTGGATTCTCAGGATTGAAATTTGTTATTGTAGATGCATCTCCAAAACAATCTGTTATCATAACAGAAGAAACTAATATTAAAGTAAATCCAAAAGCAGTTGATGTTTCAGAAGAAAAGATTCCAGACGTAACTTATGAAGATATTGGTGGATTAAGTGATGAAATTCATAAAATAAGAGAGATGGTTGAGATTCCATTAAGATATCCAGAATTATTTACTAAACTAGGAATTGAACCACCAAAAGGGGTTTTATTACATGGCCCTCCTGGATCAGGAAAAACTTTATTAGCAAAAGCAGTTGCAAATGAATCAGAAGCTAATTTTATGTTGATTAATGGTCCTGAAATAATGAATAAATATTATGGAGAATCTGAAAAAAAAGTTAGAGATATATTTGAGGAAGCTGAAAAGAATGCTCCATCTATAATTTTTATTGATGAGATAGATGCTATTGCTCCTAAGAGAGAAGAAGTCCATGGTGAAGTTGAGAGAAGAGTTGTTGCTCAATTATTAAGCATAATGGATGGTTTAAAATCAAGAGGCCAAGTTGTTGTTATTGCTGCAACTAACAGGCCAAATGCAATTGATCCAGCATTAAGAAGACCTGGAAGATTTGATAGAGAAATAGCTGTTGGTGTGCCTGATAAACAAGGAAGATTAAATATTTTAAAAATTCACACAAGAAATATGCCCCTAAAAAAAGTTAAATTAACTGAGATAGCTGATATAACTCATGGATTTGTTGGAGCTGACCTAAGCGCTTTATGTAAAGAAGCAGCTATGAATGTTTTAAGAAAAATTCTTCCTAATTTAAAACTTAGGGAAAAAGAACCAGTACCAAAAGATGTATTGGAAAAACTTGTTGTTAATCCAAATGATTTTAAGGAAGCATTAAAGTATGTTAGACCTAGTGCTATGAGGGAAGTTTTAGTAGAAACTCCAGATGTTACTTGGGATAAAATTGGTGGTTTAGATATCTTAAAACAAGAACTTAAAGAAAGTGTTGAATGGCCTATAAAAAACTCTGAAGCATTTTCTAGATTAGGAATAAGACCACCAAGAGGAATATTATTGTATGGTCCTCCAGGAACAGGTAAAACATTATTAGCAAAAGCTGTAGCTAAAGAATCTGAAGCTAATTTTATTTTAGTTAAAGGTCCATCTTTATTAGATAAATTTGTTGGGGAATCTGAAAAAGGAATTAGAAAAATATTTGAAAAAGCTAGACAAGTGTCTCCAGCTATAATATTCTTTGATGAAATAGATGCGTTAGCTCCTAAGAGGGGTTTTGAAGCAGGAACTAAAGTAACTGAAAGAATTGTAAACACATTATTATCAGAAATTGATGGATTACAAGAATTAAATGATGTGGTTGTTATTGCAGCTACTAACAGACCAGATATAATTGATCCAGCTTTATTAAGACCGGGAAGATTTGATAGACTATTATTAACTATCCCTCCAAGTGAAGAGGCTAGATTAGATATATTTAAAATTCACACAGAAAAAATGCCCCTTGCTAAAGATGTTGATCTAAAAAAGTTAGCAAATAAAACAGATGGATATGTTGGTGCAGATATTGAAGCAGTATGTAGGGAAGCTGCTATGCTTTCTTTAAGAGACAACATAAGTTCAAAAGAAGTAACAAAGAAATATTTTGATAAAGCATTAATTAAGATCAAACCTTCAGTAGGAAAAGATATAATGGAAAAATATCAGTCTATGGAAGAAGATTATCTTAGAAGTGCTAAAGCAGTAATAAGTAAAGATCTTCCAAGTTATTTTGGATAAACTTATTCTTTTTTTGTTAAAATTCCTTTTCCAACCATGACAGTATGCTCTGCTTGACTTACTAATCCTCTTGAACTTTCAATTAATTGAGGATATTGATGTATTATTTTTTCTCTTTCTAGGATATTAAATGCTAAATCTTTCATTGAAGAATCAATCCATCTTTTTGCAAATGGTAATCCTTGATATTTCTCAATAATTTTTAGAATTTTTCTAGCATGTTCATTTCTAACAGGTTTTTTCTTTAATAATTTAAAAATATCAGAACCTTTTCCTTCAATAACTTTTCCTTCACCATTAGTTGCAAATGGTTCAATAGCTATAATCATATCTTTTTCTAATCTTGTTTTATCTCCATTATCATAATTTGGTATGGTTAAACCAGCGTGCACATTAAAAATATCCATTCTATGTCCTGATAAATTTATTACAGGAGAAAATCCATGTTCTTGTATTTTTGTTTGTATTACTTTTCCAATCTCTCTCACTTCCAAACCCTCTTTAACAATTTTTACAGCTTCATTTAAAGCTGATTTACTTGCATCAACTAATAATTTATTTTTTCCTAAGTCTATTGTAACTGCATTATCACCTATTGCTCCATTAACATGAACTCCAACATCTAACTTTACTAAATCTCCTTCTTTGAATCTATTTTTATCTTCTTTAGATGCAGTATAATGGGCAGCAATATAATTTGTTGAAATATTAATTGGAAAAGCTGGTTCTCCTCCTAATGATTTTATTCTAGATTCAATTTTTTCTGTAATCTTTAATATTGATTCATCTATTTTTATTAATTTTTTACCATAATCAAGAACTTCTGCAGCTATTTTTCCTGCTTTAACCCAGTCATCCATTAAAATTCACCTAAAGTTTTTTGTTCTTTGTCCATTAATAAATCCTCTTCTTTTAATCCACAAGCTTCAAAAATCATTTTTAGGCTTGGAACAATTTGATGATTAATATAATATCCACTATCATAATCATCTTCTTCACATTCTTCTAATAATCTTGATCTATCTCTTATCAATCCATCCCCTTTTACAACAACATAATTTATCATAGTTCCTATACTAATAGACATTCCTTTATTTTTCATTCTTTCTGCAACCTTCACATGAGGACCTATATTTTCATAGTCTGAAATATCTTTTTTCAATTGAGTTCTTATTACCATATCTTTTATTGGAATTTTTTTCTTTCTTACATCATCTATAACTTTTTTTGCATATTCAAATGCTTTTTCTATAGAATTTTCTTTTAGTATTATCTCTAGAACTTTCATTTGTGTATTTTTAGCTAGATAACTCCAATCTCTCCTTACAGTTTCAAATCCTCTTATTTTCATAGAATTATCTTGTGAGATTAAAGCATATTTTTTCTTCGCTCCAGAAGATTCTCCTTTTTTTGTAACAAATATTCCTTTTTTATAAAAATCTTCTAACTCAATTTCCATTAAACTAGGAAGTTCTCTATTAATCTTATTCATAAATATTAACACATCTTCCTTACTCTTTTTATCTAAAACTATAACAATAGAATCAGTATCAGAATATATAACATTAAATCCTTCTTTTTCTGATTTTTCTATTACATTTTTGATATAATCTCTTCCATAAGCGGTGATTGCAGCAGCACATTCTTTACTATACCACCTTGCTCCAAAAAACCCAAACATTCCATAAGCAGCATTAGCTGCTATCTTTAATGCTTTACTTCTTGCATCTAAAATTTTATCATCTTTATTCTCTTTTAGAATTTCTCTAATTCTATTTCTTCTTAATATTAATTCTTTGATTACGTAAGGAACTAATGCTTCTTCCTTATGACTAAAATAATAATTTACTTTTTTATCTCCTTCAAATATATCTGGGGTTTTATAAGAATCTTTTTTCGATTTTGTTAAAGAACTTGGATCAATATTATGAGAAACAATAACACTTGGATACAAACTTTTAAAATCGAAAACAACTAAATCATCATACAATCCAGGCTTAGGTTGAAAAACAAAAGCCCCTTGATAGCTATCTAATCTTCTTCTTCCTATCATTGAACCAGATGGTTTGTTTGGAGCTATTTCATTAAAGTCTTTTGCTTTTCTTAATAGATAAGACTCAATTAATTGTCCATATCCAGTTCTACACACATCATGGGGTGTCTGTCCCAATAATCTGCACAATTCAAATATATTTAATAATACTTCTTTACATATCTTATATGTTAAATCAGCATCATGTAAGTTATATTCACATATATCCTCTATTTCTTTACTTCCAGAATCCCAAACTAATGCTAATTTACTAATATCTATCTCCATTTTTTCTTCTTTTATCAACGCTTTCGCTACTTCTCCTAATCCATAACTATCTAATTGTAAAGAAACACTCATTATTCCTCTTATGAATTTGTATATATCAATATGAACTATTCCAACGGTTTTAACAGAACCAAAATTTTTTTTTGATAGTTTAATGTTTGTTCCATCTAAATTAATATCAAAATCTATATCATACTTTTTTGCTCTGGCTCTTAAATATGGAAAATCAAAACCATCTGAAAAATAACCGACTAAAAAATCTGGTTTGTATTTTTTTATAGTTTTTACGAATTCATCTATTAAATCTTTTTCACCTTTTACAAATATTATATCTTTTTCAGTTGGAATTCTTTTCCAAGTAACAACTTTCTTAAAATTGTCCCCAACTAAAGCTAAACTTATTATTGGATCTTTATTATCTTTAGAATATTGATCTCCATGAGTATATGTTTCTATATCAAAACTTAATATTTTAGGATTATCAAAAGAACCCTCTCCTTGTTTAATGGATTTTAATTTTAATGAAAAATCAACATCTAAATTAGTTTCTATTAAATCTCCTTCAACTTCATAAGCATTTAATGGAGAGATATTCTTATCAATTAGATATCTTCTAACAAATAAGATATCATTTTCATTTACAGAATCTACTTCTTTATAATCCCTTATCAAACTTCTTAATATAGGAACAAATTTTGGTTTGTTTACTACAACTTTAATAGCTTCTATCTCTTTTCCGAAATATTTTTTATTTTCTAATTTAGTATATAAGACAACAAGATCTTCTTCTTTCTCTTTTTTTATTTTTTTTGTTAAACTAGTCAAATTTGCATTTTTTTTAGGGATAATCCAAAAATATGGCTTGAAATCATAGTCTAAAACACATATTTTTTTATCATCTAATGTTTTTCCAAATATTCTAATCACTAATTCATCATCATCTTTATAGTCCAGATCTAATGGAAAAAATACAGTTTTTACCATCTACAAAGATTATATACTAAACTTATAAACCTTTTTACAAGAATTCTTTTATTCTCTTGTTTTTAGTAAGTAAATTTTCTTCTGGCTTGAAAACATAAGCATAATTTTTATCAAAATAACCACATCTAAAATTGTCTAAACTAATCTTAGTTCTTTTACTTAACATTAATGCATAAAAATATATTTGAGTAGAAGCAAATTCTTCATTATGTGAATTAGGTTTGTAATCCCATACCCATATTTTATCATCTTCTAATCTTAATATGTCAATATGTCCAGTTAATGGTTGGATTGTTTTAAACAGATCTAAATAATAGTCTACTTCATTATTTCTTAACCAAATAGGAATCTCAACAGCTATAGTATTAGAGTCATTTTCTAACATAAAACTTTGAACTTTCATATGATTACTATTATACCTATCATTATTTGCTAACAACCCATGTTTTGCTAAATCACATATCTCATGTCCTTGAATCTTTTTCGAATTAACATCTAGTTTAAATTTTAACATGGAACTTCTAGGACCTGAATTAAAATATTGATCAGGACAATCTTTAAACATATCAACTAAAAAATTGTTGAGATTATCAAATCCATTACAAAGTTTGTTTATTTTTTGATTATGTATCCTATAAAAATAAAATCCTCCTTTATGATCTAGAGAAATTTGTTGTATCACCATTTTTTAATTAAAATTTTATTTGTAATATAAAGATTTTGGTGAAATTTATTGAGTTAAATTTAAATATATATAACTAATAAATAATTAAAATGGGAGTAAAATTAGGAGACTTAATTACAAGAAAAGAAATTTCTTTTGATGATCTAGCTAATAAAAAGATAGCTATAGACGCTCCTAATATGCTTTATCAATTTTTAAGTTCAATAAGACAAAGAGATGGAACTCCTTTAATGGATTCTAATGGACATGTAACTTCACATTTACAAGGAATATTTTCAAGATTATCTAATCTAATGTCAAGAAATGTAAAATTTTGTGTATGTTTTGATGGAAAGCCCCCATTATTAAAAATAAAAGAAGTGGAATCACGTGAACATAGAAAAGTATTAGCTGAAGAAAAATTAGAAAAAGCTAAAGATGAAGAGGATATTGATTCAATGTATAAATATTCTAAACAAACAATTAGATTAACTAGGGATATTATAAATGAATCTAAAGAATTAATAGATTATCTAGGAATTCCAGTAATACAAGCCCCTAGTGAAAGTGATGCCCAAATTGCTTTTATGTGTGAAAAAGGAGATGTTTGGGCATGTGCATCATCTGATATGGATGTTTTAATCTATGGAGCTAAAAGATTAATAACAAACTTAACTTTATCTCAAAGAAAGAAACTTCCTGGAGGTTCTACAATTTCCATTAAACCAGAAATGATTGAATTAAAAAATATATTAAAAAATTTAAAATTAAAACAAGATCAACTTTTAGCTTTAGCAATTTTAGTTGGAACAGATTATAATAGATCAGGAGTTAAAGGAATAGGACCAAAAACAGCACTTAAGATTGTCCAACAACATAAAAGCTTTAACAAAATCTTTAAAGAAGTTGAAGCAGAGTTTAATTGGAAAGAGGTTTATGCTATATTTAAATCAATGCCAATAATGAAAAATTATAAGCTTAAATGGAAAGATCCAGATGAAGAAAAAATATTAAAATTATTAGTTGATAAACATGATTTTTCTGAAGAAAGAATTAAAAAAACTTTAGATAAACTTAATATATTAAAACAGAAACAATCTCAAAAAGGATTAGGTGATTTCATTAATGTTTAATTATCATCACATTTTAGGATTTGATTTTAACAAAAATTTATCATTGGATTATTTAGCTATTTCCATAAGATCTCTTGTTCTTTCCATGGTAGGAATGTTTATTCCAATTTATATCTTAACTTTAGGATATTCCTTTAATGAATTAATCATTTTTTATTTATATATAATGCTTTTTAGAACACTTTTAGTTCCTTTTATGGGTAAGTTACTTCCAATAATTGGGGTAAAGTATTCAATAATAATACATTTTCCATTACTTGTTATACTTTACTTAACACTTTTTTCTTCTAGTACTTTTGGAGTTTCAATATATTGGTCTTTAATTCCTTATATCTTATCCATGGTTACTTTTTGGTCAGCTTTTCATACAGATTTTATTAATAGTTCTGATAAAAAAAATAGGGGGCATGAAGTTGGATTCCTTTGGGCTTCCAATTTAGGGTTGAGAGCGTTAGGTCCAATTATTGCAGCATTAATCTTAACTTTTTTCAATTTTGATGTATTATTCATAGTTGTAAGTATTATCACTCTAATTGCAATTGTTCCTTTGTATAGATCTAAAGAAATTTATCCCAAATCTAAATTTAATTTTAAAAGATTATACCATAAATCTAATCTTAAATATTTATTATTTTTTTCTAGTGAAGGAGTAGTTACTTTATCTGAAGTTTTTATATGGCCTTTGTTCATCTATCTATTGTTCAAAAATTTTCTTATTGTAGGATATACTGGCTCATTAATTTATGCATCTACACTTATTGTTATATTTATAGCATCTAAATATACTGATTCAAATAAAAAATTTAAATTAATGTCTTATGGTTCAAAATTATATGCTCTATCTTGGATATTAAAAATTTTCACTAAAACCTCTTTGTTAGCATATTCTTTTAGTGCTTTATCTGGAATAACAAGAACACTTTTTATGACACCTTATATGTCTATATTTTATGATAAATCAAGCAAAAATACTTTAGAACATGTAATAGTCAAAGAAACATATGTAGGATTGGGATATCTTATTTTATTATTAATATTGTTCTTCACAAAAAATTTTACTATTTTATTTATATTTACATCATTAATGTCTCTTGTCCAAGGAATGTATAAATAAAATGAAATTAAAGAGTTTATTAAAAAATAAATTAACAAAAAAAGAACTAGAATTATTACCCACTTCTTTTGATGTAGTTGGATCTATTTTAATATTTTTGGATTTTCCTAAAGAATTAATTAAAAAAGAAAAATTAATTGCAAACATTTTACTTAAAGAACATGAAAATATAAAAACTATAGTGAAAAAAACTGAATTTTATAAAGGAAAATATAGAACACCAAAAATTAAGATTATTTTAGGAGAGAAAACTAAAGAATCAACATACAAAGAAAATGAGGTTATAACAAAATTAAATATAGAAACTTGTTATTTTTCCCCAAGATTAGGAAATGAAAGATTAAGAATTTCTAAACTAATTAAATCAAAAGAATCTATTTTAGTTATGTTCTCTGGAGTTGGAATTTATCCTTTAGTCATCTCAAAAAATTCTAAAGCTAAAGAAATTTATGGGATTGAATTAAACAAAGAAGCACATAAATATGCTCTAGAAAATCTTGAATTAAATAAAGTTAATAATGTAAATTTAATAAAGGGAGATGCCAAAAAAATAATTCCTAAATTAAACAAAAAATTTGATAGAATAATAATGCCTCTTCCTAAAAACGCTAAAGATTTTTTAAAAGATGTATTAAAAGTTTCTAGAAAAAATACAATAATCCATTTTTATGATTTCCAACATGAGAATGAATTTTCTAAAACAAAAGAAAAGATAAGAAAGCATGTTAAAAAATTTAGAATTTTAAGAACTATAAAATGTGGACAGTACGCTCCACGAAAATATAGAATATGTGTTGACTTTAAAGTTCTTTAAACAATTCTTTTTTTACTTTTAGTACACTTGGTGTTTCACCACCATGCCAACTCATTTTAGGATGAACTCTTATTGGATAAATTCTTTCAGAATTATCGTCTAAAACTAAAGCAGATCCTTTTAAATCAGGAAGCTCATTCATATATCTTTGAACATCTGATAATAAATAAGTCTGCATCATACTATTAAGAGCTTCTATATCTATCTTTGATGTTAATCTGTGTGAAATAACTATATCGCTTTGAGTTAAAACATCTTTATGTATCTCTCCAGGTTGTTGTGTAGCTAAAACTAAACTTATTCCTGGTTGTCTTCCTTCTCTTAATAATTGAACTAAAGAATCTGTAGCTGAAGTTTTTCCTTCTTTGGGTAATAACTCATGAGCTTCATCAATTAGAACCCAGATTAATGGTTCTTCAGTTTCTCCAGTATATGTTAGACTAGCATGCCCTCTTATATCATCTAATTCTTCATATTTTCTATAAGTAATCCTATCTTCTATTAATTTTCTAGAAATGATTCCAACAACCAATCCTTTAATACTCCAATTTCCAGCTATAGAAGTATAAGGACTTAAGTCTATAACTGATGCTTGTCCAGGTTTTATTAAATCTTTAATTTCTGTTCCATATTCTTCAAACAAACCCCATCCATCCGCTGCTACAAATCTGTTTTCTACTGCATTTTTTACATTTTGATCTGCAGTTTTATCTTCTCTAATAACATTGATTATATCTTGTATAGAGAAACTTTCTTTTTTCTTTAATGATTTAATAGATTTTTCTATTAAAACTCCATGTGAACTAGTTAAACTAACTCCAAAAGTAATGCACCAATCTGAAGCACCTAGTTCTTTTGTTTTTATTGAAAATTTGTAATCACTTGGCAATCCTTTCTGTTTGTAAGTGTCATGAAAACCCGTAGGTGTGTATATTTTTATATCAAAATTTTTAGGTTCTAAATCCCACTCTGCTAGTAAATCTTTTTGTCTTTCATTTCCATATTTCATTGTCCAAAATATTCCCATAGTATCAAATAAAAGAAAAGATATTTTTTTGTTAAGCTCTTCAGGAAGACTAGCCATCTCTTCTGCCATAACACTTAATGTTGTAGATTTTCCTGAACCTCTCTTTCCTGCAACTAAAATAACATGTGGTTTGTTAACGTCTAAAAAAATGTTATTACTTAAAGAAGTAGTTTGGCCCATCCTAACATAACCTTTTCCTAGAAATATTGATCCTTCTTTACCAAACTTTTTTTTATCTTCTTCATCTCTTCCTATAATCATATCATAAGGCATAAACAATAAGCTATATCAAAATATAAAAAGATTCTTAAATATCTAATGTTTATTTACCCATTCAATCTCTTCTTTAGTTAAATCAAGATAATCTTGTAAATTATTGTTATTTAACATAACATTATAATAATAAAAATCATTTAATGCTCTCTTTACAGAAATATTTGATCTTAATGCAATTTTTCCAGCTATATCTTTCTTTTTCCTGCTTACTAAAAACCATAATTTTTTATTGTTTTTAGGACTTCTTCTTGTTTTTTTATAATTCATAAAAATACTTTTTCTATCTTCTAAAGAGATTGATGAAAATAAATCAACAATATAAGCTAAATATCTCCAATATTGTCTTCTCATTATCCTTCCCCTAAACAAATCAGATCTACTTAAAATTTCAAATGAATTACTTAAAGAATCATTATCATATTGAAATGGGATATTCTCTTCCAACCAATAATACAAAACATTTTCATTATTAAACACAACATTTGTAAGATTTCTTTTAGAAACATCCATTAAATTTGTATTTAACAAATCAATATATTTTCTAGATTCACTAATATTGTTTTTTTTGAAGATTATATTTAACACTTTGTTTATATTTTCTGATTGTAACCTATCAAAATCTTCCATTCCTTCTACAATTAATTCATTATTTGATGTTAAAGTTTGTAGATCTATAATTGCAGCTCTTAGATCACCTCTACCAACACTTGTTAATCTTTCTAAATCTTCTGAATTAAATTTTATTTTCTCTTTTTCACATATTTCTTTTAATTTTAAGAAGATTATTTCATCATCTAATTTTTTGTATTCTAATAATACAACTTTTTTTATCAAACTTTCTAATTTTTCTAGTTCTATATTGTTAGATGTTAAAATTATTGGAATATTTGATTCTTGTATTATCTTAATTAATGCTTGTAATCCACCTCTATCTCTACTACTAATCCCATCTATCTCATCTAATAATATTATTTTTCCTTTTGAAAAAAGAGATTTTTGTTTTATTGCACTCCCTAAAATATTTTCTATACTTGCTTTATCCCTAAAATTACTCGCGTTTAATTCAAATAGTTCTAAGTCTAAATTATTTGATAATATTTCTATACTAGAAGTTTTACCACATCCACAAGGCCCGAAAATTAACAATGCTTTTCCTTTTTTAAAATTTAAAATAAAGTCTTTTAATACTTTTATTTCTCGATCTACTCCAATTAAATCATTTATTTTTTTTGGTTTGTATTTATTTATTAGCAAGCTCATCTTCGAAAAATTTTACAATTCCACTTTTAGAATTTTTAAAATTATCATATAATCTATTTGTTTCTTCCCATACTTCTTTTAATCCTTCTATCTCTCTATCTTCTTTGAGGATATTTTTGTAATGTTTATCTCCAAATAAATTTTCTACAACTCTTCTTTCAATTAACAATAAAGGAAGGTGAGCAATAAATGATCTATCTTTTTTTTGATATAATCTATTTAATGAATATAATAATTCTTTACTTTCACTACTTTGAATTAAAATTAGATGTATCATCTCATGTAATAAAACATCATTAAATTTATCATAATCACTATTCATCTTTATTGTTAAAGGATGAGATAATGCATTATAACCCATATTTTTAACTAAAAAACAAGTTACACCTTCTTTAAATTTCAATTTACTAATCTTTTCAATTTCTTTTACTACTTTTTTTTCTACTTTTCTCCAACTTTTTTCTATTTCTCCTAAACATTTTTTAGCTTCAGAAATTTGAGATGTAGAATAATCTAAATTAGACATTATTGTTAACATCTTATCATATGGTGCCGAATAAAAAAAATTTACTTTCATTTTTTAACAAAATTTGATAATAAAGTTTCTAGTTGTAAGAATTCATCACTACCTTCTACAATCCTAAATTCAATTTCTCCACATCTATCTATCAATCTTATTTTTTCTTTATCTTCTATATCCAAATTCCAAATCTCTTTATGAATTTGTTTTATGACATCTAACCCACTTAATCCTTGTTGTAACATCACTTCTAATAATCTTTCTCTGGCTTTAATAAAACCTCCTTTAATTGCTATATTTAAAATTTCAATTATATCTTTAGGTTTTGCTCTGGAAACTAAATCATAAATTAAGTTTTCAGTTATATTTTTGTTAACAACAACACAACTTTGTAGTATGTTTTCTATTTTTCTTACATCTCCCTCTCCAATTTCAATTAATGCATCTAATGCTTTATCATCTATATTTAATTTTTCGTTTTTAGCTACATTGTTTATTATTAATTTAATCTCTTCTTTTTCTAAAGGTTTAAATCTAAAAACTGTACATCTACTTTGTATTGGATCTATAATTTTTGAAGAATAATTAGCTAATAAACAAAATCTACATGTATTTGAGAAAGTTTCCATAGTTCTCCTTAATGCTTGTTGAGCCTCTCTTGTTAATGAATCAGCTTCATCTAATATACATAATTTAGGAATATCTCCAAATGACTTTGTTCTTGCAAAATCTTTAACTTTATTCCTTACAATATCTATCCCTCTTTCATCTGATGCATTTAATTCTAGAGTATTCTCTTGCCATCCTTCTCCATACAATTCTCTAGTTGCGACTAAGATTAAGGAAGTTTTACCAACTCCAGCAGGACCAGCAAACAATAAGTTATTGAGATTTTTATTCTCAACCATAGCTTTTATTCTTTCAACTATATTTTTTTGTCCTTTAATATCCTCAAATTTTTTTGGCCTGTATTTTTCAGTAAATAGCATTTTTTGGATTATCTATTTTTATTTATATAATTTTAGGTTCTACAAAAGGTTTATAAATTTCATATGGATTAAATTAGAAATGTATGATATACAAAAAGTAGAATTGGATATATTAAATTTTTGGGAAAAAAATAAGATTTTTAATAAATTAAGAAAAAAGAATAAAGGAAAGAAGAGATGGTCTTTTTTGGATGGACCTATAACTGCAAACAACCCTATGGGTGTCCATCATGCCTGGGGAAGAACTTACAAAGATTTATATCATAGATTTAAATCATCACAAGGATTTGATATAAGATTTCAAAATGGTTTTGATTGTCAAGGCTTATGGGTTGAAAGAGAAGAAGAAAAAGATCTTGAATTAAAAAACAAAGAAGATATAGAAAAATTCGGAATTTTAAAATTTGTTAAGGCTTGTAAAAAGAGAGTTGAGAAATTCTCAAAAGTACAAGAACAACAGTCTATAAGACTTGGTCAGTGGATGGACTGGGAAAATAGTTATTATACTATGTCTGATACAAATAATCTACATAATTGGCATTTATTTAAAATTTATTTTGAAAAAAAATGGTTGTATAAAGGTAAGGATGCCGTTCCTTGGTGTTGGAGATGTGGAACAGCAAGCTCAAAACATGATATTGTTACTGAAGGTTATAAAGAAGTTACACATCAAGCTCTATTTATGAGATTTCCATTAAAGAATAAAAAAAATGAATATTTTTTAATTTTTACAACAACACCTTGGACTGTTCCTGCAGATACTGCAATAGCAGTTAACGCAAATCTAATTTACATTAAGATTAAACAAGATGATAATTATTATTGGTTAGCTGAAAAGAGAGTGGAAGAATTAAAGGGAGAGTATACTGTTATAGAAAAAGTTAATGGTAAAAAATTAGAAGGAATTGGATATGAAATGCCTTATTCTGATCTAGATGTACAAAAAAAAGTTGATCATAAAGTTGTTTTGTGGGATTTAGCTTCTGAAGAAGAAGGTACAGGAATTGTTCACATTGCTCCTGGATGTGGATCAGAAGATTTTGATTTAGGTAAAAAACTTAATTTATCTGTAATTTCTCCATTAAATGATGCAGGAGTTTATACAGAGAATTTTGGATTATTTAGTAAAAAAAAATATTCACAAGTTAATAAAGAAGTTCTAAAAGATTTAGAAGAAAATGGATTTATTTACAAATTAGAATCATATAAACATAGATATCCACATTGTTGGAGGTGTGGAGAAGAACTTGTTTTTAGATTAGTTGATGAATGGTACATAAAAGCTAGTGAGATAAGACCAAAATTGATTAAAGAAAATAAAAAAATAAAATGGTACCCAGAATATGGAAAAGTAAGACAAGAAGACTGGTTTAATAATATGAGTGACTGGTTAATTTCTAGAAAAAGATATTGGGGACTCCCATTACCTATCTGGGAATGTAGTTGTGGCGAAATAGAAGTTATTGGATCACTTAAAGAATTAAAAGAGAAGGCTGTTGACAAGAAAAAAGTTGATAATTTACCAGAAATTCATAGACCTTGGATAGATGATATTAAAATAAAATGTAAAAAATGTAAAAAACAAGTTTCAAGAATTCAAGATGTTGGAGATGCATGGCTTGATGCAGGAATCACCCCATTATCTACATTAGGACCTTATTTAGATAATAAAGAAGAATGGAAAAAATGGTTCCCAGCTGATATGATATCTGAAAATTTACCAGGACAGTATCGTGGATGGTTTAATTCTTTATTTTGGGCATCCATCTCAATAACAGGTAAAGCCCCTTTTAAATCATTGTTTGGTTATGAGACATTAAAAGATGAGAAAGGTGAGGAGATGCATAAGAGTAAAGGTAATGCAATTTGGTTTGATGATGCAGTCGAAAAAGTTGGCGCAGATTCTATGAGATTATTATATTGTTTACAAAACCCAAGTTTAGAATTAAGATTTGGTTTCAACAATTTAAAAGAACCAAAAAATAATATTAATATTTTATATAATATGGGTAAATTAGTTGAAAATGGAAAAAAGAAAAAATATGAAATTGAGGATAAATGGATATTAAGTAAATTTAATTCTTTAATAGAAAAAGTTACGACTGAACTAGAAAGTTTACATCCACATTTAGCAGTAAATTCATTACAAGATTTTTGGTTGAATGAGTTAAGTAGGGGGTACATACAATTTGTTAGAGATAGATTGGCAGAAGGTGATGAAACTTCAAAAACTGTACTTTCTGAAGTTTATTTAAATCTAATAAAATTGTGTGGACCTATAATTCCTTTTGTTACAGAAAAAATATATCAAGATTTGAAAAAAGAACTTAAGCTAAAAGAAGAGAGTATTCATCTTAATTCATGGCCTAAAGAAAATAAAAAATTAATAGATAAAAAACTAGAAGAGAATTTTGAATTAGGGAAAAAAGTAATGCAAGAAATACTTTCTGAAAGAGAGAATGCTAAAATAGGAATTAGATGGCCATTGTCTAAAGCAGAAATTTTAGTTGAAGAGCCTACTAAAATCAAATCATTACAAAGTTTGATAGAAAATCAAACAAATATAAAGAAATTGATATTAAAAAAAGGAAAATTAAAAGTGAAATTAGATACAAAATTAACAAAAGAATTAGAACAAGAAGGATTTGCTAGAGAACTAACAAGAAGAATTCAAAATTTAAGAAAAAAATCTGGATTGAAGAAACAAGATTCAATAACTCTTAATCTAAACACAAATTATGACCTTGGAAAATTTATTGAAGAGTTAAAAGATAAGGTAGGAGCCAAGTCTTTAACTAATAAATTAACAAAAACTAGCTTAAAACAAAACATTAAAGGAAAAGAATTTCTAATCTCAATCTCAAAGATATGATAATTTGAGAGTGACTACAAAATTTAAGTCATATTTAAATACTTTTCTATGCCATTTATAAATAATACACTATATGGGGGGATTAAAATAGTAAAATCTAAAACATCAAAATCTAAATCAAAAACTACTCGTTCAGCTAAAAAACCAACTAAAAAAGCAAAAAGAGACATAAAACTCCAAAATATTGTAGCTACAACTACATTATGGCAAGATATTCCATTAATCAAATTAGCAGAAACTCTTCCAAATACAGAATATAATCCTGAACAATTCCCAGGATTAGTAATGCGTATTAAAGAGCCAAAAACATCTGCTTTAATATTTAGCTCAGGAAAAGTTGTTTGTACTGGAGCTAAGTCTATGTTAAAAGTTAAGGATTCAATTAGGGCCATTATAAAAAATATAGAAAAGATAAGTATAAGAATTAAAGTAGATAAAGTCCTTAAAGAGATAAAAGTCCAAAATATGGTAGCTTCTGGCTCTATAGGTATGGATCTAAACTTAAATAATTTAGCTATGACTTTAGAAAATACAGAATATGAACCAGAACAATTCCCAGGATTAGTGTTTAAGTTAGCTGGAACAAACGCTACTTTCTTATTGTTTAGTAATGGAAAAATTGTTTGTACAGGAACTAAATCTGAAAAAAAATTACATGAAGCAGTTGATAAATTAGTTGTTCATCTAAAGAAACATATAAAGTAGTATAATAATGTATTTAAAATCTTATTAAATTATTAGTTTTTCATACTTCTCTTGAAAATGGAAGCTCAACAACAAATAGAAAAATTCCAGGAGTTTATAGAAAACAATTATGAGAAAGAGATTCATAGTGTTTTAAGTAAAGGCAAAAAATCTTTAGTTGTAGATTTTAGATTATTAGCTGAAAATGATCCTGATTTAGCTGGGGATTTATTAGATGATCCAGAAAATACAATAAAATCTGCTGAATTATCTCTTGAACATTTTGATATTAAGAATCCTTTTAGAGTTAGATTTAGAAACCTTCCTAAAACTCAGGAGATGATGATTAAAGACATTAGATCTGAACATCTTGATAAATTTTTATCATTTATAGGTATAGTGAGACAAGCATCCGATATTAGACCTCAAGTTGTATCTGCTAGATTTGAATGCCCAAGTTGTGGAAATATTCTTTCAATATTACAAATAGATCCTAAATTTAAAGAACCAACAAGATGTAGTTGTGGAAGAAGAGGAAAATTTAGGTTGTTGAATAAAGATTTAGTAGATGCTCAAAGATTAATAGTTGAGGAAGCCCCTGAAGATTTACAAGGAGGGGAACAACCAAAAAGATTAGCTGTATTCTTAAAAGAAGATTTAGTTGAACCAATCATGGAAAAGAAAACAACACCTGGTTCAAAAATAAGAATAAATGGGGTAATAAAAGAAGTTCCTGTTATGCTTAAGACAGGCGCACAATCTATTAGATATGATTTAATAGCAGAATCAAATTATGTTGAACCTTTAGAACAAACTTTTGAAGATATAGAAATTGATTCAAAAGAAATAAAAGAGATAGAGAAATTAGCAAAAGATCCTAAAATTTATGAGAGATTGATTAAGAGTATTGCTCCTTCTATCTATGGGCATGAAAGAATTAAAGAAGCAATATTATTCCAATTGATGGGTGGAGTAAAAAAAGAAAGAGATGATGGAACAAAATCAAGAGGAGATATTCATGTTTTATTAGTAGGGGATCCTGGATCTGGAAAATCTCAAATTCTTAAATTTGTTTCTCAAGCAGCACCAAAAGCTAGATATGTTAGTGGAAAAGGAGCAACAACAGCTGGATTAACAGCTTCTGTTGTAAGAGATGAATTTCTTAAAGGATGGGCTCTAGAAGCAGGAGCTTTAGTTTTAAGTAATTTTGGAATTGCTTGTTTAGACGAATTAGATAAATTATCTACTGAAGATAGTTCTGCATTACATGAAGGAATGGAGCAACAAACTATCAGTATAGCTAAAGCAAACATTCAAGCTACATTAAGATCAGAAACAACTGTGTTAGCAGCAGCAAATCCTAAATTAGGAAGATTTGATCCCTATCAACCAGTAGCTTCACAAATTGAGATGCCTCCAACTTTGATTAATAGATTTGATTTAATATTTACAGTAAGAGATCTTCCAAATAAAGAATTGGATGAAAAAATAGCAAAATATGTTCTAAAACTGCAACAAGAACCAAAGTCATTAGAAACTGAAGTTCCCACAGAACTATTAAAAAAATATATTGCTTATGTAAAACAAAAAATATTTCCAATATTAACAAAAGGAGCTGTTGATGAAATAAGAAATTTTTATGTTGGTTTGAGATCTTCAGGACAAACAGGGGAAGGTATAAAGCCCATACCAATATCAGCAAGACAATTAGAAGCTTTAGTAAGATTAGCTGAAGCGTCTGCAAGAATAAGATTATCAAATAAAGTAACTAAAGAAGATGCAAAAAGAGCAATTGATTTATTGAAACATTGTTTAATGCAGGTTGGTTATGATTATGAAACAAAAAGTTTTGATATTGATATAATCTCAACAGGAGTTCCTGCTTCTGAAAGATCAAGAATACATGTTATTAGAGAAATAATAAATGATTTAGAAGAGAAGATAGGAAAAACTATTCCAATAACTGAAATATTAGATGTTGCTAAATCTAAAAATATTAATGAATCTCAAGTAGAAGAAATTTTAGAAAGATTAAAAAGAGAAGGGGAAGTTTTTGAACCACAGAGGGGGATAATCTCAAAATTATGATGGAAACTAAACCTAAAATTCAAAAAAGAAATATAGCCTATAAAATTTGGCTTTCTAATCTATTGAATGGAGATTATGTTAAAACAGAAGGAGAATTTCAATCTGATTATGTAGAAGTTGATAATCTCAAAATTTCAAGAATTAATTTAATTGGAACTGTTGTTTTTAGATATGAAAGTGATGATAAAAATTATTTATCTATAACTTTAGATGATGGAACTTTTTCTATAAGATTAAAAACTTGGCAAGAAGATGTAAAATTATTACAAAACACTAATCAAGGGGATTTAGTTTTAGTCATAGGAAAAGTAAGACAATATAATGAAGAGTTGTATATCATTCCAGAAATTGTAAAAATTTTAGACAACCCAGATTTAGAACTTGTAAGAAAATTAGAGTTGTTAAATGAAATCGGTAAACCAATTAAGCTTCAAAGTGAAAAAATAGTTGAAACTAAACAAGAAGTAGATGAAGAACCTATTAAAGATCCTAAATTAATTGTTAATAGACAAAAAATATTAGAATTGGTAGAGTCTTTAAGTACGGATCAAGGTGCTAAGATAGATGAAGTGATTGAAAAATCTAAATTGGGTGAAGAAGCAGAACAAGTCTTAAATGATCTTTTAAAAGATGGAGAGATATATCAACCTAAGCCTCAGTATCTAAAATTACTAGAGTAAAACTTTTAAATCCAATTCTTTAAATAAATTAATGGAAGATTATGATTATAGCAAAATATTGGAAAGAGCTAGAAGCAAGCTCCCTGAAGAGATCTTAAATAAAGAAAGATTTGAAATCCCTAAAGCTAGAGGGCATATACAAGGGGGAAAGACTATTATTGCTAACTTTAACCAAATTGCTAGTTCATTAGGAAGAGAACAACAACAATTATTGAAATATTTACAAAGAGAATTAGCTACTCCAGCGGAAATAGATGGTCCTAGATTAGTTTTAGGAAGAAGAATAAATGCTTCTTTAATCAATGCTAAAATAGAACAATTTGCTAAAGAGTTTGTTCTTTGTGTTGAATGTAAAAAACCAGACACTAAAATAATTAAAGAAGATAAAATTCTAACTTTAAAATGCATGGTCTGTGGCGCAAAACATCCAATTAGAAGTAAAATATAAGATGTATGTTAAGATACACGAAACTGAAAACAAAGATATTGTTGCAGTTTGTGATGAAGATTTGATAGGAAAAAAATTTGAAGAAAAAGAACTAATCTTAGATGTATCTGAAGAGTTCTATAAAGGTGAAAAAATGGATGAAAAACGAACTTTAGAAATAATGAAAAAAGCAGATATACTAAATATAGTGGGTGAAAAATCTATAGACTTAGCATCTAAAAATGATATAGTCTCAAAAATGAATATAATCAAGATTAAAGGAATTCCACATGCCCAAGTCTTCTGATGATTTGTACACTACAGATCGAAATTTTCAAGCAATTATACAACTTAGACCATTCAACAAAAAAGTTTATGATTTTGTTCTTGATTTAATAAAAACGAGAAAAAATTGTTTTATCAATAAAGAAGTAGAACAAAAAACTGGAATTGATATCTATGTTAATGAATCAGCTTTTGTTATGCCTATCGGAAAAAAATTAAAAAATAAATTTGGTGGAACAGTAAAAGTTTCTAGAAAATTACATTCAAGAGATAGACAAACAAGTAAAGCAGTATATAGGGTTACTATTTGTTTTAGATTGAATGAATAGTTTTATAAATCAAATTTCTAATTTTATATTATGAAGAAACCACAACAACCAGAAGAAGAGTTTAGGGTAAGAACACCAAGAGGAAAAGAGACTATTGGTATCTTACAACAAAGATTAGGGTCTTCTAGAATGAGAGTAGCCTGTTTAGATGGAAAAACAAGAATTTGTAGAATTCCTGGAAGATTAAAAAGAAGATTATGGTTAAGAGAGAATGATGTTGTGTTAGTTGAACCTTGGGAATTAGGTGGAGATGAAAAAGGAGATGTTATTTATAAGTATAGGCCAAATCAAGTAGAATGGTTAAAGAAAAAAGGTTATATTAAGGGAATCGAAGATATAGAAGAATTCTAACATGTATGAAGAAGAAATAAAAGTCCCAAAGGAAAGGATTGCTATTTTAATAGGAAAGAAAGGAGAATTAAAGAGAGAACTAGAAAAAATTACTAAAACTAAAATTTACATAGATTCAAATAATAATCTAGTTACATTAAAAGCTGAAGATAGTTTAAATTTATTTAATGCCCTCCCTATGATTAAAGCGATAGCACGTGGATTCAACCCAGATATAGCAGAATTGTTAAATGAAGAAGATTATACATTAGAAGTTATAGATATAAAAAATTTCTCTGGAGATTCTAAAAAGAAATTAATCAGATTAAAAAGTAGATGTATAGGCACTTCAGGAAAAGCAAGAGAGAACATAGAACAATCAACAAATACACACATCTCTATTTATGGCAAAACAGTTTCAATAATAGGAAGAATTGAAAATGTTGCTATTGCTAGATTTGCATTAGAATCAATATTAAGTGGGTCTCCTCATGGTAAAGTCTACAAAAGAATACAAGAGAGAAAAAGTAAATCTATTGATCTCTCAAATTAAGAGAAAGAAAGAATTTTCTAATATAAATGATGAATTTATAGAAAAATTAATAGTAAATAAAGTTGATGAGAAAGATTTAGTTAAGATTTCTAATCATTCCAAGCCTGAAAAATCTAAAGAGTTTAAACAATCAATTAAGACAATAAGAAAAATTTTACATGATATCTATGGAGTATTCAACATAGATGAAAATAGATCTAAGTTATTAAATGAATTAGAGAAAGAGTCTAAAAATACAAATAATATTAATGATAATCTAAAAAAGATTCATATAAATATATTAAAAACACACAAATCAACTAACGAAAGACTTCCTTTTTATGATGAAATCTATCAAAAAGTATTTCATGAATTAAAACCAAAAACAATTTTAGATTTATCTTCTGGATTAAATCCTTTATCTTATCATTTTATGAATTTAGATGGAGTTAAATATATAGCTACAGAATTTGTTGATGAAGATACTAAATTTTTAAATAAATATTTTAGTATAATGAAGAAATTTAATTTTGATGGAGAAGCTTTAACTTTAAATTTATTAGAGATAAAAGACTTACCTAGCTCAGATATATGCTTTTTATTTAAAACATTAGACTCTCTAGAAACTTTAAAGAAAGATATAACTAAAGAAATATTAAATAAAATAAATTCCAAAATTATAGTTATTAGTTTTCCAACTACAACATTATCTGGAAGAAAAATAAGTAAAAAAAGATTAATTTGGTTTGATAGATTGATAAAAGAATATTTTACTTTTGAAATAAAGAATGAAATATTTTATATCATAAACAAGACAAACCTTTATTAATTGTTTTTAGATTTTTATATTGAGATGGCAGAAAAGATAAAAGCAGTAGAATTAGCAAAATTACAAAAAGAAATATCAATTTCAGAATTTTTTACTAAGAATAGACATTTATTAGGATTTGATAATCCAAGAAAAGCTCTTCTAACAACTGTAAAAGAAGCTGTTGATAATTCTTTAGATGCTTGTGAAGAGATGGGGGTTCTACCAGATATAATTGTTAAGATAGAACAAACAACAGATAATAGATTTAAAATTGTTGTAGAAGATAATGGTCCTGGAATTATAAAACAACAAATTCCAAATATATTTGCTAAATTATTATATGGAAGTAAGTTTCATAGCTTAAAACAATCTCTGACATATGACGAACCCATCATGATTCAGAAAAATAAAAAAATTGAAATCTTACCAATAGGAGAACTTGTAGATAGTTACATAAAATCTGAAGAGGGGATAAAAGAAGTAAATAATATTCTAGTTCCATCATTTGATTGGAGAGACTATAGATATAACTTTAGAAAAGTGAGTCATCTTATAAAACATAAAAGAGAGAATGAGATAATAAAAATAAAGATAGCAACAAATAGAGAAATAAAAGTAACAGGTTGTCATAGTCTTTTTACAGAAGAAAATGGTATAGTAAAAGAAGTAGAGGCTAGAAAACTTCAAAAAGGAAGTAAAATTATTGTTCCATCGAAGATTCCAAAAATTTCCGATTTAAAAGAAATTAATATTTTAAATTATATCAATTTAGATGATATAGATAGTAATTGGTTATATGTTTATAATCTCCCAGATCAGTTATTACAAAACCTAAAGGGTAATGCAGAGATTATACATAAAAAAACATCTAAGAGTAGAAGATTTTATAGAATTAATAACATAGATATTTTAGATGATAGTTTTAAACAATATGAATTAAAGAATTTTTTACCTTTACATCTTGTATATAAGTTACAGCTACAAGATAAAGTGAAGGATTCTATTATAAAATCATATTATCATGGAGAAGAAACAGTTATCCCAATAACTTTTCCTTTAACAAAAGAATTTATTAAATTTTTGGGATTTTACGTTGCAGAAGGACATTATGATAAAAGACAAATAGGTTTAACCTTCAGTAGATATGAAGATCACTTAATTAAAGAAGTTTTATTTTTTGCTAGGCAATTTGGTTTAAATTTTACTATAGAGAACAGAGAAAAAACAATAAGAGTAAAAATATTTGGAAATATATTCACAAAATTAATCAAGAATATCTGTGGAAAATTAGCTAAAAATAAAAAAATTCCAGAATTCATATTTAGACTTAATGAAGGATTAAGACAAGATTTTTTAGATGCTTTATATCAAGGAGATGGACATAATACAAAAAATAGAAATCAGTTAATGTTATCAACTATAAGTAAAAGACTAGCGAATGAAGTTTTATACTTATGGTTAATGCAAGGAGTTTTAGCATCATTCTATCAAAGAATGAATCATGGTTTAGGGAGAAAACCTACAATTTCTTATGTTGTATCATTATATGGTAAAGATATTGAAAAATCAAAAATTTTTACATGTAACAAGTCTTTAGGATATAATAAGATATCTCAACAATTATTACAAAAAGAACTATTATTAATTCGTGTAAAAGATGTAGAAATAATTAATGAAGGTTATGATTATGTTTATGATATTTCTATTCCCGAATGTGAGAACTTTATAGGTGGATTTGGAGGAATAGCTTGTCATAATTCAAGAGGACAACAAGGAATCGGTATAAGTGCATCTGTTATGTATGCTCAACTAACTACAGGCAAACCTACTAAAATAGTTTCAAAGATATCACCTAAAAAACCAGCACATCAATATGAATTACATATGGATACTAAAAAGAATGAACCTGAAATTATTTCAGATAAAGAGATTGAATGGAAAAAAGATCATGGAACTAAAATAGAATTAGAATTAGAAGGAAGTTACCAAAAAGGAAGACAAGGAGTTTTTGAGTATATTAAAGAAACAGCAATAATAAATCCACATCTAAATTTGATATATTACACTCCTGAAAAGAAAAAAATGACATTTCCTAGAATTGCAAATGAACTTCCTGTAGAACCTAAAGAAATTAAACCACATCCTTATGGTGTTGAATTAGGAATGTTAATTGATATGATGAAGAGTTCTAAATCTAGAAATATATCTTCATTTTTATCTAATGATTTTTCTAGAGTAAGTTCTAAAGTGGCAAAAGATGTTTTGGCTAAGGCAGAAATATCAGAAAAAATTCACCCAAGCAAAGTATCTAGAGAAGAAGCTGATAGATTATTAAAGATAATAAGAGAAACTAAAATAATGGCACCTCCTACAAATTGTTTATCGCCAATAGAAGAGGATTTATTATTAGAAGGATTAAAAAAAGAGATAAAAGCAGATTTCTATGCATCTGTTACAAGACAACCATCTGTTTATAGAGGAAATCCTTTTCTTATAGAAGTTGCGATGGCTTATGGTGGAGACTTAGAGAAAGAAGATTCAGTTAGAGTTCTAAGATTTGCTAATAGGGTTCCTTTATTATACCAACAAAGTGCATGCGCATCTATAAGATCAATAATACAAACTTCTTGGAATAATTATGGATTAAGTCAAAGTAAAAAGGCTTTACCATCAGGTCCAGTTATTATTTTAGTACATATTGCTTCTGTTTGGGTTCCTTTTACATCTGAATCTAAAGAAGCAATAGCACATTATCCTGAAATAATAAAAGAAATGAAGTTAGCTTTACAAGATTGTGGAAGAAAACTAGGAAGTTATATAAGAAAAACAGTTAAAGCAAAAGAACAAAAAGAAAAAATTGATTTATTTGAGAAATACATTCCAGAAATTGCCTCTTCTTTATCTACATTAAGTGGAGAGAAAAAAGAGAATTTAATAAAAAATCTAAGTAAAATGCTTAAAAAGAACCTTCCAAATTTAAATAATAATCAAAATGGCAAAGAAGAAAAATAACCCAAAAGAAAAATTACAAGAATTAGGAAAGAGAGTAAGTTCAGATATTAAGAAAAATAAAAATCCTAATATTGATGTTCCAATAAGAGCATTATCTAATGTAAGTTATGACAAAAGAAATAAGATATTAGTGATGGGTGATAAAATAGCGAAGAGATTTTTCTTTAATGTAGCTCATGCCAAAAAATTTATGCAAACATTAGAAATTGCTGCTATAAGTAAAAAATTAATTCAAGAAGGAAAACATGCTAGTTTAAGGGATGTTTTTTATATGGCCAAAAGAACTATTCCAAGTACTAAAGTTAATATTGTTGATGAACAACCAGAATCTGATTCAATTATAGAAGATTTAGAGTTGGTAACTGAAAATTCTAGAGAATTATTAAACATTAATGCAAATAAAAATGGATCCATAGCTGGAAGTGTAGTTGTAGAAGATAGAGGGGATAGAATTGATTGGTCTAAAATGGGTTCTGGAGGTTGGTCCATCCCTTCAAATGTTGAAGATATAAAATTTCTAAAAGTTAATGCCAAATATGTTTTGTATATGGAAAAAGCAGCTGTTTGGGAAAGATTACATGAGGACAAATTTTGGGATAAACAAAAATGTATTATAATAAGTTCTCAAGGACAAACAACAAGAGGAATTAGAAGATTATTACAAAGATTAAACAAAGATTATCAACTTCCAATTTATGTATTAACTGATATGGATCCTTGGGGAATTTATATTTATTCTGTTTTAAAATTTGGTTCTATAAGCTTATCTCATTTATCTGAAAAATTAGCACTTCCTTCAGCTAAATATTTAGGAATAACAGTAGATGATATCAAAAATTATAAATTAGATAAACACTTGATTAAGTTTAAAGATAAAGATTCATCTAGACTAAGTCAGATATCTAAATATGAATGGTTTAAAGATAATAAAGAATGGCAAAGACAATTTAAAATGATGAAAGAGATGAATGCTAAAGCAGAAATACAAGCATTATCCTCTAGAGGTATAAGTTTTATTTCAGAAAAATACCTACCAGAAAAAATAAAAAAGAAGGATTTTCTAGATTAGATGAAACATAAGATTTTAATCTTATTTTTATTAATTTTAATCGCTATATTTTCATTTTTAGGATTTAGATCTACTGGAAGTGTTGTTGAGTATCTTCCTCCAAGTGAACAAGGGTCTATAGATGTTTATTTTTGTCCTAGAGATGATTGTGAAGGAGTTTATACTAATTTAATAAAAAATTCAAATAATATAAATTGTGCTATCTATGATATGGATTCTATTGTAGAAGAATTCAAACAAAGAAACAAGGATATAGATGTTAAGATAGTTGCAGATAATTCAAATAAATTAGCTATAAAAGATTCTGATTTTATTAAATTTGATAATAATAATCAACTAATGCACAATAAATTTTGTGTATTTAATCAAAATGATAAAAATATTATTTTAACTGGTTCTTTAAATCCTACAGATAATGGTTTTAACAAAAATGATAATAATCTAGTTGTTATAAGCTCTAATTATTTATCTGAAAATTATAATCAAGAATTTAATGAATTGTGGAACGGAATTTATGGAAAGGGTGAAAGAGTTAAATATCCTAAACTAAAATTTAATAATTTTTTAATTGAAAATTATTTTTGTCCGGAAGATAATTGTGAACAAAAAGTATTCAATTTAATTAAAAATGCTAAATCTAGAATTTATTTTATGACTTTTTCATTTACATCTAATCCTTTAGGAGATTTAATTATTGAAAGATCTAAAGAAGATATAGAAATAAAAGGATTATTTGATAAATTTCAAAATAGAAAATATTCTCAATATGATAAAATGAAGAATAATAATGTAAATGTTAAGTTATATGGTGGGGAGTTGTTACATCATAAGGTGTTTATAGTGGACAATAAGGTTGTATTTGGTAGTTATAATCCAACTAAATCAGGTAATGAAAGAAACGATGAAAATATATTAATAATTCACAATAGCGAAATAACCAATAAATTTATAGAAGAATTTAATTTATTATCTAAAAATGGAAAATAAAAAATTACATTACGTTGTTGCAACAGCTATTATTGTAAAAAATGATAAATATATAATTCTAAAGAGAAGTGAAAGAGAGAAAGCATATCCTGGAAAATGGACTGTCCCTGGAGGAAAATTAGAAAGAAAAGATTATGAATTAATAGAAGGAATCTATGAAGAATTTGAGATGGTTAATGATCTACTAAATGGAAAAGAGATAGATAGATTTGAAAGATTTAAAAAATAAAATTACATTTTGTAAGCTTTTTTGCTTACAAAACTCATTATTAATTTTTTTGCACCCCAGATCATTATTAATACTGCAATAGTTTGTTCTAAACTAATTTGTGAATTCCACAATAAATATCCTACTACTAAGAAAATAAGTCCTTTAACAAACATTATACCCTTATAACCTTGTGTGCATCCACAACCACCTTTTCCACAATAATCACAAGAAAGATCTTTATTTTTAACCACTTTTTTTGCCATACTAATCACCTCTAGATATAGATCATACTTATATTTTTAAATGTTCTCATCGAAATGTTTTTAAACGTTTTTTGTGATTTTCTACTGTGCCTCAGTAGCTCAGTAGGTAGAGCACATGGCTGTTAAATTTTTTACAGTAACCATGGGGTCGGAAGTTCGAGTCTTCCCTGAGGCGTTTATTTTTCATAATCTTTAGCTTCATCTAGATTAACCCATTTAAAATCCCAAAAATCTTCTTCAAAAAGAAAGAAATTTTGATTTCATTGATTAAAGGAGTATTTGATATAGATGGTTCTCTATATTTAGAAAATAAAAATGGAAAGTTGTACCCTAGAGTTGAATTTAAAACAGTTTCTTCAATTTTGTCTGAACAAATGAAAAATATATTAAATTCATTAGATATTAGAACAACGAAGTATGGATTGTTTAGAGAAGAAAAGAATTGGAATACATTATATACTGTTGCAATTCGTGGTGATAAGATGACAAATAAATTTTTTAAGAAAATCAACCCAGCTAACCCTAAACATAATCTGAAGTTTAATAAGTATAGGGGGTCATCTTAGAAACTCTTTTAAATATATGTTTCATATTTCAATTATGGGCCCGTGGCTTAGCCTGGTTAGAGCACAGAATTTTTAATTCGCTTAATCGACTGATAAACATAGGTTAAGAAATCGAGAGGTCCCAAGTTCAAATCTTGGCGGGCCCATTTTAATAATTAGAATATGATTGAAATTAAAAACGAAAAATATTTTGCTGAAGGCAAAAGATCGATTGTTTATATTGGGTTGTATAAAAATAAAAAAGTTATAATAAAAAAACCTAAATCTAATCTAAACACAATTCAACATGAAGCTAGATTTCTTAAAATTTTAAACAAATATAATATCGGACCTAAACTTATCTATCATAATGAAGAAGTTTTGATAGTAGAATATATTAAAGGTTTGAGAATCATAGATTGGTTAAAAATTAATAATAAAAATAAAATAAAAATAATATTCAAAAAAATATTAGATGAATGTAAACTATTAGATAAATTAAAGATAAACAAAAAAGAATTAACCAATCCTTACAAACATATCATAATTAATAAAAATCCTATAATGATTGATTTTGAGAGATGTAGATTTGTTGAAAATCCAAAAAACCTAACACAATTTTGCCAATTTTTAATGAGTAAAAATGTTTATGAAATCTTAAAAGAAAAAAAATTGAATTTTGATAAAATTAGATTAATGAAAGAACTAAAAAAATACAAACAAAATAACAAAAATTATAATTTAATATTAAAAATAATTATGGAAGAATTCTAAGTTTTGAATTAGATAAAATCCATTCCACAAATAACAAAATAAAAGCTGTTATCATAAATAATAAACTTAAATTTGTTGAAATTCTTCTTATACTTGAAGAAGCTATTTGATTATATGAATTTGTTAATGATTCTTGATCAACAGCTCTAAAATATTTTCCACCTGTAGATGAGGAGATATACCTCAAACTTTCTTCATCTAACCTAAGTACAGCGTCAATATCTTCTACTCCTGGAATCACACCTCCTTCCTCTGTAGCTACTCCAATTGTATAAATTAATACACTGTTCTTATTTGCGTAATCTATAGCTTGTTGTAAAGGCACACCTACATTACTTCTACCATCAGTTAATAAGATTATGATTTTAGAATTTTCTGATGGCAATAAAAGATTAACAGAGGTAGTTATTGTTCCCCCTAAATCAGTTCCACCAACAATTTTTGGTTCAATATTTTTTATTAAAGCCTTTATTCTAGATTTTTGATTTATCAAAGAACTTTCTACCAAACTTGTTCCTGAAAATGTTACTAATCCTATATTTGCTTGAGAGTTTAAAGAATCTATAAATTTTATAGCTGATCCTTTTGCAGCTTCTAATCTATTTGGATCAAAATCTGTTGTGGACATACTGGAAGAAACATCTATATTTAATATAAAATCAAAATCAGAACTCCTTCCTGTATAAATTAATGTTGTTTCAGATATTGCCAAAACAATAAATATTATAATTAATGATCTAATAAATAACTGAGTTATGTTTCTAAAAAATAAATTTTGGCCAGTCACTCTTGCTATTGCATCAAAGTTAGCAAAAGTTAATGCTTTTTTTTTAGTTACATTCAATGTAGCAAAATGCAATAAAATTAATAATGGAATACTTAACAAAAACCATAAATTTGCAGGATTATTGAAAATTATCGCCATTTTCTTTTTCTCCTGACAAAGAAGTTTATTAATGGTTGAACAAATGGTTTGTCTGTTTGTATGGATAATAAATCTATTCTCAACTCTCTGAATGATTGTTCCAAATTTCTTTTTTGATTTTTAGCATATTCTTCATATTGTAATTTAGCATATAATGGGTCTACAACTATAGTTTTATTTGAGTAAGGATCAGTTAACATTATGTTATAAGATTCAGCTGGTAATTTAATATCTCTAGGATCCTCTATTTTTATAGCAATAACATCAAACTTTCTTGCAGTTGTTTTTAAATAATGTGTCCAATTTTCTTTTAATCCAATAAAATCAGATATAATTATTAGTAAAGTTCCTTGTGGCAAAAAACTAAGTAAATATTTTAATGCTTTTTCTATATCATAATCTCCACCATAATTTTCAGGATTTGTTAGATCTTTTGCTAAATTAAAAAATTGATGTTTTCCTGAACTAGGGTGAGAAATTTTGACTATTTCATCATTAAACAAAGCATAACCCACTTCATCTCCTGCTTCTATAATTGTAAAAACAAATGATGCAGCTAATTCAGTAGCATACTCATTTTTTAATTTATCAGTTGAACCAAATATCATAGAATTACTAACATCTATTAGAAAAAAAATATCTATTTTACGTTCTTCTTCAAATTCTTTTATTAATAATTTATTAGTTCTTACAGAAGCTTTCCAATCTATTTGAGAAGCATCATCGTTTTGACTATATTCTCTAAAACTTGCGAATTCTAAACCTCTTCCTTTAAACGCACTTTTGTAAGTCCCTATAAGATGTGTACCAACTACTTTTTTTGTTGTAATCTCTAATTTCTTAATATTTTTTGTTAAATCTATCTTTAATTTTCTCTTTGGCATAGTAGAATAGTTATTTTATAGAATATAAATATTATCATGGAATTGGTACTTTAGACAATAATTCATCAATAAACTCGTCTGAACTTATGTTTTCTGCTTGTCCTTCATAATTTAAAATAATTCTATGTCTCAAAACATCATGAGCTATCCTTTTAATGTTTTGAGGGGTAACATAATTTTTTCCTTGTAATAATGCATCTGCTTTTGCAGCTATGAACATTCCAATAGAAGCTCTAGGAGATGCCCCATACTCAACATATTTTCCAAATTTGAATTTATCATTTTCTCTAGTTGCATTTACTATCCTAACTATATAATCTTCTAAATCTTGATTAATGTATATTTTATTAACAAATTTTTGAGCTCTTATAATCTGAGCAGGAGTAGTTATACTCTTTAGATTATAATCTTCAAATTTTTTTAATGTTATGTTATTAGATAATATCTTTTGTTCTTCTTTTGGTTTAGGATAAAATATTTTTACTTTAAATAAAAATCTATCAACTTGGGCTTCAGGAAGATTAAAAACTCCAGATGATTCAATTGGATTTTGAGTTGCCATAACTAAAAATGGAGAATCTAAACCATAAGTTTTTCTCCCAATAGTTACTTGTTTCTCTTGCATTGCTTCCAATAATGCAGATTGTGTTCTAGGAGAGGCTCTATTTATCTCATCTGCTATAAGAAAGTTAGCAAATATAGGTCCTTTTACAACAGAAAAAGATCTTTTTCTATCATCATATGTTGTTAATCCTACAATATCTATTGGCAATAAGTCAACAGTGAACTGTATTCTTGAGAATTTACAACCTGTAGTTTGTGCTAATGATTTAATGATTAATGTTTTTGCTATTCCTGGAACTCCTTCAATTAAAGTATGTCCATTTGAAACTAATGATCTTAATAACCCATCAATAACTTCTTGTTGACCTATAACTACTTTCGATAGCTCTTTCTTAATCTTATCAAATATCTTTTTATATTTTTTAATTTCTTCTGTTGATTGTCTTGCCATTTTATAGTTTAATTATTATTATTGATTATATATATTTTACTATTTAATTCTTTTTTATTTTTTTTATCATTCTTTGTTTTTTATAATATCTATAAATAAACATAAAGAATATTAAAGCAATAATTGTTTCAATTATGGAGATATAAATATTTGTGTCTCTTCTAGGTGTTGTTACTAATTCCTTTCCTAATGATGCTACTAAATCTTTACATCCTTGAATAGCTGCTTCTACTAATGATAATGCTTTATTATAATTTTCCTTATCTAATTCAACTTCTGCTTGATTAATCAATCCTTTTAATTCTACACAATCTGGATTTCCATCAAATAATGTATTTATAATCTCTATTTTTTCAGTTACGGTTTTTCTTTCTCCAAACCCAAATTCTAAAATATTTATGAAGAATTTAGCACTATCTTTAAATCTTGGATCTTGAACATTCGCTTCTATTGTTATGGAATGTTCTGATATTGAAGTTTCTGCATTAGATCTCATTATTAAATCTAAAGCAATAGTTTGTCCTGGAAACAAAAAGCCTATGTTTTCTTGTGTTAATTGTAAATCTAAATTTATTGATTCAGTTATAGCTTTTAGATTAATATTTCTTAGTGTTGTGTCTCCTTTATTTGTTATAAATATTGGAGTGATTATACTATCATTTGTGAATAAGGATAATGGACTTGGTTGGATTATATCTAAAGCTATTTGTTGTAATCTTCTAGGTCCTCTTGATTTAGCTTGTCCTGATTCTTGTGTGATAGTTACATCTTGTGTAACAACTCTTCTAACAACACCTACAGTATAAACAAAAATATCAGAAGTATTTGAATTTTTTGCTTTATCGAATGCTATTACCCTCCAATACCACGTTCCATTACTTAATACCTGAGTTTCATTCCATTCTCCAAATGAATTGTTAGATACAGAATTTACATTTTTAAATGAGAAATTTATTAGACTAAAATCTGTTTCATTTGAAAATTGTATTAAATATTCTTTAAAATTTGATTCAATAGTTTCACTCCATAACAAACTAGGAGTTGGATCTGTTGCATTTGCGCCATTTTTAGGAGAAGTTAAATTAAATTCTGTAGGTAGAATTGTATCTAATGTAAAATTTTCTATTTCTGAAAAACTTGAATTATCAGTTCCATCAAAAGATTTAACTCTCCAATAATAAACTCCATCATCTGTTAAATTTAAACTAACTTCTTGTGTTGTATTTTTAGTCTCTATAATTGAAGAATTTGAGTAATTAGTATACTGAAAATTTATATTATCTGATACTTCTATAGAATAAGTTAGTGGATCTCCTTCTAGATCTGTTGAATTACTCCAATTTAAATTTGTATTTGATTTTATGAATGTATCTATTGGTGTATTAAGTATGGGGATTGAGGGTAGAGAATTTAAAATCCCTGATCTTGAATTATAAGATGTAGAGTTAAATGTTGAAGCAAGATAATCAACAAAGGATCTTAATCCATATGATGTTGAATTTTGTTCTATAGAAGTTGCTCCTTCATCTCCTCTAAAGTCATATGAATCTGATGATCCTGTAAATGCTAAACTTATATCTATCAAAATTAATAAAATAAAAAATAAAATAAGTTTTTTCATTCTTCATTATTTATTTTCTAATGCTCTTATTCTCCGATTTAATTTTCTCATTATTTTTATTGAAACTTTTTTCAATCACCTTCATTATTTTTCTAATTGTGAAATTCTTTCTTTCAACTCT
>CEQE01116181.1_pt1 | contig 62274 bp, 71 predicted proteins | sample 356201 | NCBI WGS metagenome assembly CEQE01 (sample SAMEA2619970, study PRJEB7988) | marine metagenome | biome: marine biome (ENVO:00000447); feature: mesopelagic zone (ENVO:00000213) & marine oxygen minimum zone (ENVO:01000065); material: "saline water (ENVO:00002010), including plankton...
GACTGCTGGCGAATCTGCAGCATCTGGTCGCCAATCTCGTTAATAGCCTCATCCCAGCTGAGCCGCACCCATTTACCGCCGACCAGTTTGGTGGGGTATTTCAGGCGGCGCTCGCCATGGCCATGATCACGCGCCGCTGCACCCTTGGCACAGTGCCCGCCGAGGTTAAACGGGTGATCAAAGGCCGGCTCCTGGCCGACCCAGACTCCGTTATCGACTTCGGCATTGATGCCACAACCCACCGAGCAGTTAGTGCAAATCGTGCGCACGGTCTGGGTGCCGCCGCCCCCTGAGGGGATCGCGGCCTGGGCCTTGCGCATCATGGCAGGTGCCAGCGCCGTGGCGGCCGCAGCACCCCCAAGGGTGATTCCTGAACGTTTCAGGAAGGTACGACGATCGATCGCGCTGCCGACAGCCTCGTCTTTGGGCTGTGCTGCCGGCTCTGTCGCAGTTCTGATCAGTTTCATCTTTATTCCTCCGTTATCCCGAGCTGCGCTCGAAAAAAGGGTTTAAGGACGCAAACTTCCAGCCTAGAGCCGGGCAGTTTTGTAGTAATCCCTGATATGACCTGACTCCTGGTAGCCGGAGCCGGCTAAGGCATCGCCCGACACGGGGTCGCTTGCCGCTACCGCTCTTTGGCCAGAAGCCAGCGCAGCAGCTCCACCTGCAACCGCCGCCCCTTTGAGGAATGCACGTCTTCCTGAGACGTTTTTTTCCTTTGGTGATTGTTTCTTACTCATGCTTCTTACCTCGCTGTGGAAGAGTTGATAAAGTTCCGACAACGTACTTAAGGCTATACCTCCATCGCAAAGTACTGCTTTTCGATTGCGATAAAGGCGCGGCCAAATTCACCGACCGCCCGATAAAACCCACCCTCGCGGGCCTTGATCAGATCGTCGAAGAATTCTGTCATCCACGATCCCAGATGCTTCGAAAAAACCGCTTTCTGAGTCTCGTGGGAAAATTCATCCGGGGATCCTGCCATGATGCCCATCACTTCACAGAGCGCTCCGGCATGGTCCTCGGGTTCGTGTGTGCTGTCGGTGACCTCAAAGCCGAGCCTTTGAAGGTCTGCGCGAAGATCTGCCAGGGGCTTCTCCTGCAAAAATCCGGTCAGATAAACCGATCCGTACGGCAGCAGTTCGCCGCGTCCCAGCCCGACAAAGAGGGCATGGTATTCATGGGCCAGTTCCTCGAGATCAGCGCTGGCAATTTCGCTCTGAAGTTTCTGCCAGGGCAGCTGTACGTCCGCCCCTGCACCGTCCAGCGGGATCGAGTCCAGGAAATCGCGCACCTCTGACGAGCAGGGTTTCGCCAGCACGCTTCCGAGCAGCGCGTAGACGCCTGCCCGCGCCTGCTCTTCTTCAGAAACCGCGGATGGTGGCGGGGTTACTGCCAGGGCGTCTTCTGCCAAGCTGCCTGTCTCCTCCCTATCGTTTTTTTTGAGATTAAGGCCGGATTGTCGCCCTTGCTACCGGTTCGAAATGAGCGGCGCACTTCCCGGATAAGGCGGCTTTATCCAGACCATAAATCTGCTAACGGTAATCTTGCCCCTATCCGATACCAAATGCAACCCTACAAATATCGTACCTTTCTTTAACATAAAGAACAGTAGAAGCGTCTCTTAAATCACTAAAAACAATTAGTAATTTAAGCAAACTCCTGGATCGTACGCAGATCTGCTGCGGCTCAAGCCTCAAACATCTCTTTCACCCGGCAGTCTTCGCATAATTTCAGACGCCGCATCCCATCGCCCTGAAACATCCGGTGTCCTGCCAATTTTTCCTCCATCTTCTGGATCATCCTCTGCGTGGTGAAGGGTTTAGCGCATCCGAGGCACTTGAAGGGTTCGTCTTCGTTAAGGACCCTGCGCTCCATGCGGGCATTACTGTCGGTCAGCAGCCTTGCATTGAGACTGATCGCCTTTTCCGGGCAGGTATTCTCACAAAGACCGCACTGGACACAGTTCCACTCAATAAACGAAAGACAGGGGCGATCCTTGTTGTCGAGAATCGCACCGGCGGGACACACAGAAACACAGCCCATACAGAGCGTGCATTTTTCAGTATCGACACGGGCTTCCCCGAACGGTGTCCCGGCCGGCAATGCAATCTCTGCCGGCGCGTCACCCGCCTGCGCAACGAGGTGATCAATCGCCGCCCGAAGAACGGCGCGCTTGTCATCAATGCCGGCGTAGGTTGCCGGCTTGAATTCATGCCCCGTGTCTTGGGTATGGCCGCCACTGCTCAACCAGTGTGAAGCGATATCCTCATCCGCGGGGATCACCCTGACTGTCTCCCCCGGCCAGCCCAAACCGGTTAACACCGCGTTGACTTCGCGTGCCTGCCGTTCGGCTGCGGTGCAGACGCTCTGGGGGGTCCGCGGGAGCGTGATCACCGTGACTGATCGCACACCATACGCAATCGCCGAAAGCCACACTTCCGGGCCGGCGCTTCCGACTTCTTCGCTCCTCCAGGGAATCACGTGATCCGGAATCTGGGCCAACCGCTCACTCAGCACCGCGGAACTTTCCTCGCCTCCAAAGAATGCAACATCCGGTACCAGACCTGTCTGTCTACCAAACTCCGCGATGGTCCGTCTGAGACGATTTAGCGTATCGACCCGGTTGGGGTAGGCATAACTCAGGGCCCCTGTCGGGCAGGCTGATGAGCATGAGCCCATGCCCTGACACAGATGCGTCTCGACCGAGATGCGCTCTCCTGCCGTACTCAGCGCATCGGCTGGACAGACGTCAAGACAGCGCCGACAGCCGTTGATCCCGCGCGCGCCGTGCGCACAGATATCCGGGTCATAAAGAACATACTGCGGTTTTTCAAATTGCCCTTTAAGTTCCTGAATCGACTGGCATGCCTCATCCAGTGCTACGCTGTCACCCCGTGGCGCGAAATATCCCGGCGGCAGGACTTCCGTCGTCAGCAGGGGCGCACGCAGCAGATCAAGGACCATATCGACTGTCCCGCCCGGCAGTTCCATGGCTTTGGCGAGGTCAATCTCACTGCCACCCCGGGCGATGGTGATCTCAAACTTTCCGAGAAAACCCTGAATCGCCGCCGGTTTTCCAGAGACCACCGGGAGAGACCGGCCCCCGATTTCACGAATCTCGGTTTTTCCTGGGTCCGCGCCATCGGTTGCTAGCACAAGACACCCATCAAGCCCTTGCAGATCCTGCGCAACCGCAAGCGCCGGGGGCAGCGGTCCAATGATGGCGAGGACGCCGCCTGAACTGAAAGCAACCAGAGAGGTTGGGGTCACCTCACCTGCAAGTCCTGTCGCGAGCGCCTGAAGGCGCGCCTGCTGTCCGGCCGAATCATTCGGAAGATCGAACCCGAGAAAGTCCGCCACGCGTTCGGCTGCACCTGCGCTCATCCGGTTCCCTTAGTTGAGGCCGGGTCCGGATCCGGTTCGGCGGCGCGAGCAACTGATGCTGGCTCGCGGTCCGGGATCTCTTCCTCCGCCGGGTGATCCCCAAGCACCACGTTGTTGTCGGAGGCCACATCATCGCTGCCCACGGAATCCCTGTTGGCCAGGCGATCCTCACCGGGCTCGGGAGTTGCTGGCTCTTGCTCGGATTGCGACTCTGCGTTTACCGCAATCTGCTGTTCTTTCCCGTCCGTTTTCTTGGCCGCTTCGGCGGCCTCACGCGCCTTGCGTTCCAGCATCTCCTCGCGATGACGCATGTCCGCCGTCACAATGTCGCCCAGGGGTTCGAAGAGCGTAAAGTCCTCATCGTAGTCATCCAGTCCGTCGCGGATATTAAAACCGGCCCCGTGGAACAGTTTGCGCAGGGCTGCCTTGCGTAATTTTTCACTGACCTTGGGCGAGAGGAAATCGCCATAATTGTCGTCCTCACCCAGGGATTCAATCGGCGGCAAATCCTCATCGGTCGGCAGCGGCGCTTTGTCTTCAGCCGAGTCAGACGCAGCTGAAGCGACTTCCTCCGTCCCGCTGAGGGTCGCTTCGTCCAGTTCCTCCTGACGCAGTGCTTTGCGCCGCGACCAACGGCTGAGGAAGTTCCGCTCTGAGTCATCCATAAGCGATATCAGTGGGTTCCCGCCTGATCAGCGCCCCACAGGGCGACGCAAGGGCTTCCACGTTTCATCCGCCCACTTCTGGCGGACCCTTTTGTGTTTCTTTTCGGGCCGATAGTTTTCGAGCACCCAGCCTTCAACCCACTGATACACCGGTGGCGGAATCGGCAAACCAAACACCGGGGTATCGACCTCAATATAGGAGGCCATCTCATCATAACTCAGCGTCACCAGCAGCGGCCGCAACACTTCCTCCTCTTCCTCCTGCTCGCACACCACAAAGACTCCCGGATTACGCCCCGTGAGGTTGGCATAGTAACTCTCGGCATCATCGGCGAAGAGTTCGATGCAGTAGCCCTGGTACAGAAACTGTTCACTGTCATCGCGCTGGTAGATGCTGGTGCAGGACACGCCGGAACATTGCGTTTCAGCGGGAAGCACCCCCACTGCTGACCAGCTGTCCAGCATCCACGCTTTATCCGGATATAACCGGCGCTCGATGATCACAGAAACGGGAAATCGGTCTTTCATCAGGTTTTGGACTTGCCTGCGGGACGATATCGGTTCACTATAACTGTGTCACCATAGGCAACTCAACAAATCGACTGAAAAATCATGTCCGCGGAGATAGAAGAACACCGTGTGCTGTATCGACCCGTGCTTTCTGATGAAGGCCTGGACCCGACCCGGCCGGTGAGCGCCCGGGATGAGTTCGGCGACCCGCGTGAACTCAACATTGCCGGCGAGTATCCGCTCACGATCAAAGTCGATGACGCCGAGGTGGTGACACTGATGACGCTCGGCACCTATCCCGAGAAACTCACGCTGGGATATCTTCGTAATCAACGGCTCATCGACGATATCAATGAAATCGCCGAGGTCCGGGTTGACTGGGACCGTGAGACAGCCGATGTTTTGACCACCCATGGCGACGGCATCGTCGACCTCCATGAAAAGATCTCCAAACGCACGGTCACCAGCGGCTGCGGACAGGGAACCATCTTCAGCTGCACGCTGGACAAACTGTACGACACCCGCCTGCCACGGGTTGAGATTCGCCAATCGACGATCTATGCCCTGCTGAAGACGATTAACTCGTATAACGAGATCTACCGGGCGGCCGGAGCGGTGCACGGCTGTGCACTATGCAAGGGCTCGCGTATTCTCTATTTCATTGAAGACGTGGGCCGGCATAACGCAACCGACACCATTGCCGGGGAGATGTGGCTCGAAGGCATCGGCGGGAGCGACAAGATTTTCTACACCACCGGACGTCTGACCTCCGAGATCGTGATGAAGGCCGCCCATATGGGCATACCGGTCCTGGTGTCACGATCCGGCATTACCTACATGGGTCTGGAGCTTGCACAGGATCTTGGCGTGACCATGGTTGCCCGGGCGAAAGGCCGGCACTTCCTGGTCTATAACGGCGAAGACACTATTCTCTATGATGAAGTTCCGGAGAAAAGAGCCGTCCTGAGCGGCCGGCAAACCTCCTGAGAGCTCAGGCAGGCATGGCCTGGTACCAGCCGGCCGCCGCCACCAGACGCACATCGACACCATAAAGCGCCGACAGGCGCGCTTCGGTAAGTACCTCGCTTTTGGGCCCGTCAGCCCAGACGCGGCCCTGATTCAGCATGACGACCCGGGTGACCTCGGGCGGGATCTCGTGGATGTGATGTGTCACCAGTACCAGCGTATGGCCTGAGCGTATCAGGTCACGCATGGTATGCAGGTACTGGAAGGTCGCTGAAAGATCCAGTCCGCTGGTCGGTTCATCCAGAATCAGATGGGCCGGCTCGTTGACCAATGCACGGCCCAGCAGTAAGCGACGTTGCTGCCCCGACGACAACTCCCCAAACGGCCGGTCCGCGAGGTCTTCAATATCCAACTTGGCCAGAACTGCCTGTACCCGGCTGTGTTGCTCCTCGCTCAGCTTCTGATGACCCCAGACCCCGACGCTGCTGAAAAATCCCGAAAGAACAACCTGCCTGCCGAGCACCTGCGGCGAATACACTTCCTGAAGGTCGGACGAAATAATGCCGAGCTGGCGGCGCAACTCCCAGATATCGCCGCGCTCTTTACCCAGAATCCTGACCACCGGATGCTCGCACCAGAGCGGGTAAATCTCCCGCATCAGCAACTTCAGCAAAGTGGTCTTGCCTGCGCCATTGGGGCCGAGAATAGCGACGCTTTCATGCTGGGAAAGCGTGAGACTGAGATCGTCAAATACCCGGTTGTCGCCACGGTAAACCGTGGCACCGACGATCTCGATCAAAGGCGTGGTGGTATCCACCTCCGGTGCTGCACCCCTGGGGGCCTGAAGCGGGTCAGGCAAGCTTGATATCGTCCTCTATCGTAATGTCAAGACCGGTTTCGCCAAGCTGCAGTCTGACAGAAGCATTCAGCGTTTCGTTACCCTGCAGGCGGCCTGAGGCAATACCGTCGCGGACCGCCTGCTCGATTTCCCGCTGGGATTGAATTCCGACCTTCTTGAGAAACTTGCGTAGTTGAATATTAAAGACGTCTTCGTCCATGGAATCCTCCTGAGATGGGTCTTGATCAGTTTTGGGCAGGCTCGATAGACTCGAGCAGTTCCTGCAGCTCCCGATTGCGGGCCTGATCCTGGAAGGGCTGGCTGTCGACAAACTGCTCAATGGATACCTCTGCCGCCCGAATCCCCCGACGGAGCGCGTCGATGGCTTCTTCGTCACGGCCAAGTTTCTTCAGCGTTGCTGCGGAATAGAACAGTCCGTCACGGCTCTCCGTACGCATCTTCTTGAAACTCGCGAGAGCGCCTTCAAAGTCTTCAAGCCAGAAGCGGCACTTGCCCTCTTTCTCCAGAAGATCATCCGGACAGAAGGGATTGATCCGCATAGCCCAGGTCACTTTCTCAAGGCCGTCCTGGGCGTCCCCCAGAAACAAGCGCATCTCGGCGTTTTTACCGATAATGTAGGAATCGCTTGGGCAGAGCTCTTCCGCGCGGTCATGGTGATGGCGCGCAAGATCAAAGTCCCGCAGGTAAAGGGAGATCGATCCCATGATCCGGTTGGCTTCGTGGTCATCCGGGTCAAGCTCCAGTGCGCGGCTCGCCGAGGCACGGCAGATATCAAACCAGTCCTTGGGATACGACTCAGGGTCCCATCCAGCACAGTTGGATAAAGAACAGGCCCGCCAGGCATAGGCTCGAGCATAAGTGGGATCAGCTTCTATTGCCTTTTCAAAGAGCGTCAACGCCTTGGGCGCCTCGGAGCGGGTCAGGTTGCTGCGTCGGTGGTACTCGAGTCCCTGCAGCACCAGGTCATAGGCAGAAAGATTCTCCGGGCGTGCATTGCTGACCCGTTTGGTCTCATCGACTTCGACCCGGCCGGCGATGGTCGCCACAATCGTTTCGATAATCTCATCCTGGGTGTCAAAAATCTCATCAATGGTCGTGTCAAATTTCTCGGACCATACCGTCGACTCATCCTGGGCGTTAGTGAGACTGGTTGTGATACGCATCTTGCTGCCGAGTTTTCGTACGCTGCCATCGAGGATGTAGCGCACACCCAGATCCCGGCCGATCTCCTTGGGGCCCATCTGCTTGTCCCGGTAGGAGAAACTGGCGTTACCGGAAACCACGGTGAGGCTGCGAAAACGGGACAGCGACGCGATCAGGTCCTCAGAGAAGCCTTCGCAGAAATAGGCCTGCTCCTCGTCTTTGCTGAGGCTTTTAAAGAGCATCACCGCCAGTGAGCCCGGCTCGGCTTCGCTCACCGAGACCTGGGGTTTTTCGGCCTGCTGCAGGTAGCGCACGCCACCCTGGCTTTTGATTACAAAATAAGCCTGCACCGGCTGTTCTATATTTTTTAGTGCAAGCCTACCGGCATCTTCAAACGAAACCATGACCTTCTGACTGATCATGTCGAACACCGTCTGGGACACGCATATGCCTTCCGGCTGGGCTGCAGCTTCCAGCCGCGCCGCAATGTTCACTGCATCCCCGAACAGATTGCCTTCGGTAACCATCACGTCACCCAGGTTGATACCCACCCGGAACACCATCTGCCTCTCTTCGGGGATGTCCTCGTTGAGTGAGGTCATCCGCTCCTGCATCTCTACCGCACAGCGCGTTGCATTTACCGGGCTTGAGAATTCAGCAATGATGCTGTCGCCCGCCGAGCCGAAAATCTCCCCGTCGTGCTCGGCGACGACACCATCGATCACCTGCCGGCGACGGCTGAGGTCACGCAGGGTATGCTCTTCATTGGCCGCCATCATCTTGCTGAAACCAACCACGTCCGAGGCCAGTATTGTGCTCAACTTGCGCTCCACCGATTTCTCTCCTTGTATATTTTTCGCCAAGCCCTCTGGATTTGGCACCGTGGGCCTGATTATATGACCCTCGCTGGGGGCCCAGGTTGGTCGTGGGAATGATGATCGTCAGACATCAATCGAGGATCTTTCTCTCAAAGATCAATGCTGGTCGCTTCTCAATCCGCTCGACAGGTGCAACATCCAGTCGACCACAAAGTTCACCGCCACCGTAAGGCCGGCAATCGCCATCGCCGGCAGCAAAGGTGTAATGTCATTGTAATTGATCAGGGTCGCGCTCTCCCGGACCATAGACCCCCAATCCGCCAGGGGCGGCTGGATTCCCAACCCGAGAAAACTGAGCGCCGCGATAAAAAGAAAGACAAAACAAAAGCGCAGTCCAAACTCTGCCAGCAGCGGCGCGGTGATATTTGGCAGCACCTCTTTACGGATCACCCAGGCCATCCCCTCACCTCGCAAACGTGCGGCCTCAACAAATTCCATAACCACTACATTCATCGCGGCAGAACGGGCAATACGGAATACCCGGGTACTATCCAGCAAAGCGATAATAAAAATAAGCGAGGGAATCGAGGTGCCGAAGATGGTCAACAACAAGAGCGCAAATACCAGTGACGGAATTGCCATGAGGATATCGACTATCCGGCCGATGATCATGTCATATCGACCACCCAGGATCGCGGCCAGCATCCCGGTTACGCCACCGATGAGAAACGCTAACAGCACCGTGACAAAAGCAATACCGATGGTGTTTCTTGCGCCATATATCAGCCGGGTCAGCATATCGCGGCCGATGTTGTCGGTCCCGAAAACAAATTTGTCGGACCACAGTTCGTAGGCGCCCCCAACGATTGCGGTCTCTTTATAGGGAGCAAGCCAGGGTGCGAACAATGCCAGCACAACATAGGCCACGATGATGACCATTCCAAACTTTGCACTTAATGGCGCTGACAAAAAGAGCTTAATCATCGATGCCCGTCTCAGCGTGGATGCATCAATCGCGGATTGGAGATAATCGAGACGATATCTGCCAGAAGATTCAAGAGGATATAGACCGCTGCAAACGTGATCGCACAGACCTGCACGACAGGAAGATCACGTTTCGAGACACTGTCCACCAATAACTGGCCAACACCGGGGTAGACGAACACGACTTCCACGATGACTACCCCCACTACCAAATACGCAAGATTAAGGGCAATCACATTGACAATGGGGCCCCAGGCATTGGGCAGCGCGTGATAGAGAATGACCCGCATCGGCCGGGTACCCTTGAGGACTGCCATCTCAATATAGGGACTTGCGAGTAGATTAATAATGGCGGCACGTGTCATCCGCAACATATGCGCCACCACCACCAGCGTCAGGGTCAGTGCCGGCAGAATCGTCCTGAACAACTTCTCTCCAAAAGCGAGATCTTTACTGACGTTCGAGATTCCAGGAAAAATACCGATGTTGACTGAAAGGAAAAGAATCAGGATGTAAGCGACAAAAAACTCCGGAAACGAGATAGATGTCAGCGTCGTCAGGTTAACGACCCGGTCATAGATGCTGTCCCGGTACAGGGCGGCCAGAACACCGAGCAGTAACGCAAGCGGCACCGAGATCACTGCGGCAACACCTCCCAGAAAGAGGGTGTTCGAGAGCCTCGCCCCAAAAAAGTCCTCAATATCTCTCTTGTTCGCCAGGGACTGACCCATATCTCCCGTGAGAATTCCTTTCAGCCACTCAAGGTATCGAACGTGTGCGGGTCTATCCAAGCCGATCTCGGCGCGGAAGGCCGCGACCGTCTCAGGGTTGGCCGACTGGCCAAGAATTGCCTGAGTGATATCCCCGGGGAGCAGTTCGACCGCAAATGCGATAATCACCGAGACCGCAAATAAGGTCAGCAGCCCGAGACCCAGGCGTTGAAGAATGATCTTAGTCAGTGAGGACACAAATCCGATCCACGGGAGGCCTTGTTATCTTGAATCCAATACCAAAGGCAACCGTAGGTGAGAGCCCGGACGCCAGGACTGGATGATTTTACAGGCAAACCAACCATCCCGAGGCGGAGGCCATCCTGGAATGGAAAAAGGCGGCTGCGCAGGCAGCCGCCTCCCCTCACAACATCAACTCTTTAATCAGCCGAACCACCACCGCTCAACGTTTTTGTGGCCGTCAAACTCCCAGTTTGATGCTACGTTGGCGGACCGTTTCACCTTATCCGAACTGGCATGCCCGTATGCGGAGAAGATCGGGATAATCACGCTGCAGTTGTCGTGGACGATCCGCTGCATTTCGATGTACATATCCCGCCGCTTGGCGCTATCGAGTTCCGCACGCGCCTGGGGCAGCAGCTCCTCGAAACGTGGGTTATTAAAGTAGGTTTCCGACCAGCCGGTATCGATGGCGTTCTTGGAATAGACCTGGCTGAACATCCAGTCTTCTGTCGGACGACCACCCCAGTAGGAGGCACACCATGGGTCCACCAGCCAGACATTAGACCAGTATCCATCGTCGGGTTTACGCACCACCTCAATATTAATCCCGGCTGCACGAGCGGTCTCTGAGAACAGCACGCAAGCATCGTCAGAGTTCTGGAAAGCCGTATCGGCCACCGAAATCTTGAGGTCCAGCGAAGAGTATCCCGACTGTTTCATGTAGTACTTGGCTTTGTCGAGATCATATTCGCGTTGGGGAATTTCCTCGTTGGTCGCCCGGAACTGATTTGCCGGTCCAATCGGGATGTCGTTGCCCAACGACGCGTAGCCGAACCAGATCTTCTCCAGCCACTCCTGGCGGTCAATCGCGTACTTGAGCGCCATCACCACGTTATTGTCATCAAAAGGCGACACGTTGTTGAGCATCGGCAGTGTGCAATGCTGGTTACCGTTGGTGTAGAAGACCTCGATTCCGGGTCGTTCCCCAAGGCGGCTGGCGGTCGCCAAAGCCGGCGAGGAAATCACATCAAGCTCGTCGGACATCAGGCCGTTTTCCCGCGCCCCGGTATCGGCAACAAACAGTGTCTCGATTGCGTCGAAGTGGGCTCTGCCACTCTTCCAGTAGTTGGGGTTACGGACCACGTAGGTACGCACGCCGGGGTCAAATGACTCCAGCTTGTAACCCGCCGTCCCGATCCCTGACTGGATATCAATCGTTCCATCGTCATTTTCTGGGCAAATACCCAAATGGTAATCGGACATCAGGTACGGGAAGTCAGCATTAGCTCCTTCCAGGACCATCTTCACCTGGTTGTCGCCCTGCACCGTGATTTCAGTGATCTGTGAAACAATGCCCTTGGCGGCCGATTTGGTGTCTTCGCCCAGATGATGCTGGATCGACGCGACGACATCTTTCGATGTAAGTGACCGGCCATTATGGAATTCCACGCCCTGCCGCAGATTGAATACCCAGGTCTTGGCGTCGGACGAATCCCACGACTCTGCAAGTTCCGGAACCAGCTGGTTATTCTCATCAATCTCGGTCAGATTGTTTCGCAACTGTCCCATACCGACATTGATCATGTATGAGTCCAGGAACGTTGCCGGATCAAGGCTGTCACTGGATGCGCCGCCGGTCAGGGCTTGCCGCAACGTCCCCCCCTGCTTTGGCGCAGCCATTGCGCTTTGCATATAAAGACCGGGCGCCATCGCGCCGAGTCCCATGGCGGAAACACGCGAGAGAAATTCGCGTCGGCTCATACTCCCCTTGGCCACTTTAGCTTGCAGGCGGCCCAGTTCTTTCTGTTGTCTGTCGTACATATCCATTCACCCTCCGTATATGGATCAATTCCTGTCGTTTTCAGGCAAGGCAATATATTCCCCTTGATCAGGGGCTGGAGACAAACTAACCCGCAAAATCCCTGCTGTCAACGAGGATTTCAGATGGGCCAGAACGCCCCCGACCAGTGCGCGACAGCCCCCATCAATTATCCTGGATAAACATATGGACAAGTCATCTCGAACCGCAGTTCCTGACGTCGGTGCCCCGATTCGAGTTCCGGCGATGTACTCCTGGCCGCCGAGGCCGCTCGCGGCTTTGCGATGGCTGCTGGGAGAATACCTGTTTCCCTGGGTATACCTGTTCGCCGCATTGGCGATTGTCTGCTGGCACTTCTTCACGCCGGATCTCCCATTCAGGATTTGAACAGATACAGCTTGGGAAACGTCTTCGTGTTGCGGCGGGGGATCCTTTTCATCAGGTGCATCACAAGTACTACGAGGTCAACTACGGAAACAAGCCGGCGCCGTTTGATAAACTCTTCGGCTCATGGCACGATGGCACCGTCGAGGCCCAAGCCGCTTTCCGTCAGTGCCGCATCCGGGCACACCAAGCCTGAGTGTCAGGACCGCACGAGTGGATGACCCTGGCACCCCGGATTAGTTCCGAAGATCTGTAGTCAGCCCGGGAACGGTGCGCGGCCGCCCTGGGGGCAATCGGCAGTGCCGAAGGCCAGACCCGACTCAACCTGGCGCCGCCCGCATAAGGTCAGCCGTTGTCACTTCGGCGCCGCGCGGGCGAGTTGTCTCTGCGCGCTGTTGACCAGCCAGACACCAAAGACCGTAACAACCAGTGCGGCCCAGTGCCAAAGACTGTAGCGTTCACCAAAGGCCACCATGGCAATAGCGATGCCAAAGAACGTCACAAGATAAGCCACCTGGCTGAAATACACTGGGCCCGCTATAAGGACCAGAACAAAGAAGAGCGTAAACGCCACTGCTGATACCACGCCGTGAAGGGCAATCAGGCCGTTGATCAGGGAGAATTCGCTCCACAGCGCAAACCACTGGCCCGAGATCAGGGTCGCGAGCAGCAGCAATAACGCCGAGGCACACATCATCCCGTTGGCCCCGACCAGCGAGTCGATATCGGCCGGCCGAAATTTGGCGGTGAAGACGTTTCCTGCGGCGTAACCCAAGGGTGACAAAAAGGCCAGTATGAACCAGCCCACTGGCTGATCGGACGGCAGTCCATTTTCGGGCAGTACCACCAGCAGTGCCCCCAGGAGCCCAAGGCCGATCCCCGATGCCCGTTTGAGATTGGGCTGTTCCAGCGCGAAGACAAACGACAGGAAATAGGTCGCCAGCGGCACCATGGTCAACACCAGTGACATCGCGCCCACGCTGATGTAATTGAGGCACAAAAACATGTTGGCCGTGGGAAGTCCCGAGGTCAGGGTCCCGGCAATCAGAAAATACCCGATATGCCGGGCAGAAAGGGGAACACGCTGACGACGGACGATATTGGCCAGCGTCAGCAGTGCCGCACCAATCAGCACCGTCCAGAACGCATAGCCCAAAGGCGGCGTTTCGGAAAGGCCAATATATCTCGCCACGTTGGTGACCCCGCCCCAGAGCAGCCCGAGCGTTACCAGGATCATCAACGGCAGCCAAGACTTGGCGAGAACGTGCTGTCCCGGCGATAAAGGCACGCTATCTATATCTCCTGTGTCTGCTGCCAGGCGGCAAACCAGGGGTTATTGGGTCTGGGTCGAGGTTTCATCGCGCAATAAAAGGGCCAGCGCCAGTACGGTGGCAAGCACGCCTGCCAATACCGCAGGAACGGGAAAACCATTTCCCAGTGCCGCTTCCCAGAGGATCACCCAGCTCGGGGTAAGGTAGGTATAGGCCATGACTTTAGCCGAAGGCAGGTGAAGCGTTGAATACTGCACCAGAAAAAACGACACCGCGCTCGCAAGTACCGCAAGATAGACGAGGGTCACCCACACCATCGGAGGCAAGGCGCTGTAATCGGTCGTCACAAGGTCACGGGCGCCGTAAATGAGCAGCATTACCAGCGCCCCCATGATGGTACCGAAGGTAAAGACGACCGGCGACTGCCCCCGGTTGAGCTTTCGGACCAGCGGGGTGTAAATCGCGTGCGCCACACAGCCAAAGAAGAAGATGGCCTCGCCGTGCCCGATTTCAAACGCGAGCAGCGCATCAAGCTCCGCCCTGAAGATCACCCAGACTGCGCCTGCCCCGCCAACACTGAGCGCCACAGCGACCCTGCCATTGACCCGTTGGGAAAGCAGCAGATAACCAAACACCGCACTCAGCGCCGGGGTCAGGGTAAAGACGGCCGAAGTCGATACTGCGGGGGCGGTCTTCAGGCCCTCGAACAGGAGCACAAAGTACGTCCCCATCAGGGCGCCCAAAAGCAGGTAGCGCCATGCCGATTCCAGATCACGACGGGACACCCCGCAGGTACGCCAGGTCCAGACTGCCATCACCACCGCAGCGAGCAAAAACCGCAGCGCGGTCAGGGCAGCTGGACTGATATCGTTGGCAATGATATGACCCAGACTGAACGAGCCCGCCACCACTGCTGAAAAAAGCAGCATCGCGGCATGTGCCAGAATCGCAGAATAAGCAGTCAATGATTACACCCAGTGGGATGGTTATGTTGGTTCAGTTCCTATCACTGCATTTCACAGCCCACGAAAGGACAACAATGGCGCCTACCCTCTGTGCAAAGCCAACCCAGCCAGAGCCCGCCTCTGGCGCCACTGTCTGCAGCGAGACGGAGTATAGCGGTCTCAAAGCCGCCGACAGCCGCCTTCTTCAGGGAGTATTCTGGATACACATGGTGACTCGGCTCAGTAAGCGCAAGTCGCGCCAAGCCACTCTTGCTGTCTTGGGTACACGATAATCCCCGCCATGCTCTGGATTCCCGTTACCATCGCCGCGGCGTTTTTTCAGAATCTGCGCTCTGCGGTGCAGCGCCACCTCAAGTCAGAACTGACCGATCTTGGTGCAGCTTCGGTGCGCTTTCTGTACGCGCTTCCCTTTGCGCTGGTGTGGCTGGCGGTTGTCAGTTTGCTTTCCGAGTCTTCTTTGCCTGCCGTCAATTCGCGGTTTGCCACCTGGGTGATCGGTGGCGCCGTCGCGCAGATCGTCTTCACCTTCTTACTGATGTGGCTGTTCTCTCTTTCAAACTTCACAGTCGGTACTGCGCTATCGAAAACAGAAGTGGTGCAGGTCATTCTGCTGGAAGCCCTGCTCCTTCACGAGAGCGTCTCAGGACGCGGCCTAGTCGCGATTCTGATCGCGTTTGTCGGCGTGATGGTGATGACGCTCGGCAGAAACCGGCTTTCACCATCAGCACTGCTCTTTGGGCTCAAGCAGAAAGTCACCCTGGTAGGCCTGGCCTGCGGCTTTGCGCTCGGTCTTGCAGCGGTGTTCTTTCGTGGAGCGATGCTCTCTCTTGAAGACGGCGGGATGCTGATGCGCTCCGCCTACACACTCGCCATAGCGACCACGATCCAGACCCTGATTCTGCTTGTGTGGCTGCGCGCCTTTCAGCCTGGACAGATCCAACGGACACTGACGCAGTGGCGCAGCTGTACCTTGGTCGGTTTCGCAGGCTGGGCCGCATCGATTTTCTGGTTCATGGCGTTTACGCTGACGCACGCCGCCTATGTGCGCGCACTGGGGCAGATCGAACTGATCTTTACGTTTTTGGTCTCGGTGGTGTTCTTTCGAGAGAAAGTCAGCCGGACCGAGATTTTCGGGGTCATCCTCTTAAGCGGCGCAATTGTGCTACTGGTCCTGGAAAGTACCCCCTGAGTTTCCCCGGGGCTCATCAGGCTGAACCTGCGCTCAGACGGCTTTGGCCTCGGAAACGGGCAGTAGATAGTTGTCCAGGAAGTGATCCAGCCATCCGCGGGCGTCACCCGCACAACACGAGTGGCTGGTCAGCTGCTCTGCATGAGGCTGTGCACCGGGAAGGCGCAGTTTGGGACTGCCCCGCTCTGAAGTGCACCAGTGATTGACCATATCCCGGGTGATTTCGGGATGGAATTCGATTCCAAAAACATGGTCCGCATATGAAAATGCCTGACCTGAAAACGAGTCGCTTTGCGCCAGATGGGTCGCCCCCGCGGGCACCTCAAAGGTTTCCGAGTGCCACTGGTAGAAGGTAGTCTGCTGCGGCAGGAAGGCTGTCCCCTGCGCCGTGGGGGAGACCGGCCAGTAGCCGATTTCCACAATCCCGTCTCCGCGCGGTCCGACTTTTGCACCGAGCACACGTGCCAACTGCTGGGCGCCGAGACAGATACCGAGCAGCGGAATCTTTGATGGAAGCGCCGTTGTTTCCAGCCAGTCGAGTTCAGCCCGGATACCGGTAACATGGTCGTCGGTAGCGCTTTGCGGCCCGCCGAAAACAATCACCGCGTCATAGCGTGAAAGATTCCGGGGCAGCTCATCCCCAAAGCAGGGGCAGTGCTGATCCAGCGAATATCCCCGCCGGGAGAGGTTTCTCCCAAGAAAACCTGGCGTTGAGTTCTCCTGGTGAACCACCGTCAGTATCTGCGGGCGAGATTTCATGGACCACAAAGGCTAATAAGAACAAGCGGCTGATTGTAGTTCAGAACCTGACACCTGGCCTATCTCCCAAAGCGCATCGGGATGATCTGGTGTGATCAAGAACTAGACAGGGTTTGAAAATAACTGTATATATGAACAGTATCCAGAAAAAATCTGCCAGAGCCTCCCCAACTCCAGAGATTCTCATGAACAGACCTCTTACCGCACGGCAATTACAAGTGCTTGAATGCATTCAGGCCTTTGTCGATACCACTGGTATGCCGCCGACCCGCGCCGAAATTGCCAGGCAACTGGGTTTTCGCTCGGCCAATGCGGCCGAAGAGCACCTGCGGGCACTGGCACGCAAAGGCGCTATCGAACTTCGGTCTGGGGCATCCCGGGGTATACGGTTGCTGGCGCCGTCCGGGGTGCCCGTGATTGGTGAAGTGGCCGCCGGAAACCCGATTCTGGCTACTGAACACATCGAAGACCATTATCCCCTGCCGCCCAGGCTGTTCCGTCCCCGGGCTCACTACCTGCTGAGGGTGCGCGGCATGAGCATGCGCGATGCCGGCATTCTCAACCGTGACCTGCTGGCTGTGCACCGCGCCCGGGAGGCCACCAATAAGCAGATTGTGGTAGCCCGGCTGGAGGACGAAGTGACGGTCAAGGAATTCCGGCGTCGGGGAAATATCGTTACCCTGCTTCCCAGAAATCCCGACTTCGATCCTGTACGAATTGACCTGCGTCAGCAGTCCCTGGCCATTGAGGGGATTGGCGTAGGCGTGATACGAAACGATCCTCTGCCATGAGCCTGGAATCCTGCCTGCAACGGCGGGATATCTGGCGCGGCAGAAAAGCAGTCCGGCCAGGGGACGCTGTCGCAACCGGTTTCGCCGTCCTTGACCGACATCTGCCCGGCGGCGGATGGCCCCAGCATGCCCTGACTGAAATCCTGGTAGAAGATATCACCTACAGCCCGCTGTGGCTGCTGATGCCGGCCCTTGGCGAAATCATGCCTGCACGTCCCTGGCAGACCTGGATTGCGCCGCCTGCCATACCCTACCCGCCCGGGCTGAGCCAGAACGGTCTGGACCTGTCGAAAATCCTGATGATCAGTACAACTGACCGGGCAGATATCCTGTGGTCGGCAGAGCAGGCATTACGCTCACGTGCATGCAGCGCTGTGCTGTGCTGGCCGGGCAGGCTGCCTCAGTCCGCCATACGGCGGCTGCAACTTGCTGCCGAATACGGGGGCGGGCTGGGTATCTGCTTTCAGGATGAAAGCGCCCTTAATACCCACAGCATGGCTGCACTGAAGCTGCACTGCCGAAATACCGGCGATGGCGTGCGTGTCGACCTGATCAAGTGCCGCGGCGGCCCATTGCGCCAGAATCTGACGGTACAGCATCCCTCCTTCAGTATCACGACAAAAAAGGGATCAGGCTAATGGCTCAGGCATATCAGAGTTCAAAAAGCCGTTCCGCTTTGATAGCGCCCGGGCGCGGTAAACCCGATCTGGCAAAGGTGCCGCCAACCGCACCTCCCGATACGCTGCTGCCGGCCGTTCCGGATCATCTCTGGCTTGCTGTGTCTTTTCCTTTTTTGCCGCTGGATGCGCTCGGGCAGGCGAAGCGAAAACAGCCGATGGCTGTCTATACCCAGCAGGGCCAGGTGCATAAGGTGGTTACGCCGAACCCGGCCGCAACAAAGAGCGGCATACAGGCCGGGATGACACTCACTGCAGCGCAGGCCCTGAACCCTGCGCTGCATGCCATACCCCGGGACATATCAGCCGAGAGCGACCGCCTCCAGCGCCTTGCCCTACTGGCAGGCAACTGGACACCTGCTGTCAGCATCGTTGAGGACAGTCTGCTGCTGGATATTGCCGGCAGTACGCGCCTTTTTGGCGGTATCAAACAACTTCTCGAGCAGATTCGATTATGGATCGCTTCCGAGACACTAGCGCCCTGCGTCAGCGTGATGCCCACACCCGCCAGTGCAGTACTGTGCGCGCGTACCGGAAAAGCGTTATGCATAACTGCCAGAGAGCATATCCGCTCCGCCATACGTGAACTGCCGGCTCGAACGCTGATCACCGATAGCAAAAGACAACGGGCGCTGAACCGGTTTGGCATCAACACCCTGGGTGATCTGCTGCGTCTGCCCAGAGACGGGCTGGCCCGGCGGCTGGGCCCGGATCTTGTGCAGCGGCTGGATAAGCTGCTGGGACAGCAGCCTGACCCGCAGAACGCGATTACACCACTGCCCGTATTCCGCCAGAGGATCGTATTTGATGCCGGCATTGCCAATACCGAACAGCTTGCGCCTTTTATGAAGACCCTGCTGGGAAAACTGCAGGCCCACCTGACCCGGCATCACATCCTGGCAGAACAACTCGAATGGCATCTCGTCAATGAGTCTGATCTGTCGCATCGAATCCCGGTATACCTGACGCAGCCACACCGCGACACCGTCGGCCTTATGAAACTCTCCCGGCTGGCGCTCGAAAAATTTAAGACCAAAGATGTCATTACCCATCTTGTGCTGAAGGCCAGCCGTTTTGCACCGTTGCCTTCATCCAGCGAAGATATCTTTTCGATCCTGCCCAAAGCAGCAGACCGCGGGAGATCACTGGTTGAGCGCCTGCAGAACCGGCTCGGGCGGTGCGCTGTACAGGGTCTTCGTATACAACCGGATCACCGGCCTGAAAAAGCCTGGGACCGCTGCGACGCCGGAGAAACCGGCGCTTTGCCGTATGGCGCACAACGGCCGCTCTGGCTGCTCGAAACGCCCCGCTCTGTACGGGTATCACAGGGACAATTGGTTCTGGGAGATCAGCAATTGCTTCTCCAGCGCCAACGTGAACGCATCTGCAGCGGCTGGTGGGACAGCCAGCCCGTCCGTCGCGATTATTACCATGCCAGAACCGCCGCTTTGCAGGCGTGGGTATTCCGTGATCTCGACAGCGGCAACTGGTGTCTGCATGGTATCTTCTGATCCCCACCCATTACCGATAGTCCGAGACCGATCCCTGATGAATTCGTCCCCCGCGCGAGACACCCAGCGCCGGGCTTTTCTGTCCGGGGCGGATTTTGCTGGCAGCCACCTCGTCCCGATGCAACAGGACGCCTCCTTCCGCCGGTATTTCCGGCTCGACGGCGGCGAGCACGGATGGCTGCTGATGGATGCCCCGCCCGAGACTGAAAACCTCACGGCGTGGCTTGAGATCGGCAGGCATCTTGCTGATCTCGGACTGCGGGCACCGGCCGTTATGCACTCCGATGTGAGAAACGGATTTGCGCTCATTGAGGACTTCGGGGACCAGACTTTTACCCGGCTTCTGGATTCAGGCGAGGCGCCTGAAACCCTCTATTCACAGGCGACGGATCTTCTTACGCATCTTCACAGGCAGCCCAATGCCTTTCTTGCTGCGCTGAAGCCTTATAACCTCGATGCCCTGATGGCCGAAGCCATCCTGCTGCCGGACTGGTTCCTGCCGCTGATCTCGGGCAAACCCGTTGCCCCCGAAGAACGTGACCGCTATCAGGAAATCTGGGAGCGGGTCTTTACCTCGCTTCCCACGCCTGCCATCTCGCTGGTGCTGCGGGACTTCCACGTCGACAACCTGATGCGTCTTCCCGGAGAAACCCCGCTTCAGAGAATCGGGCTTCTGGATTTTCAGGACGCGCTGATCGGACCGATGGCCTATGACCTGATGTCATTGCTGGAAGACGCACGCCGCGATCTTCCGTCAGCGCTCGCCGAGCAGATGAAACAACGGTATTTCGAAGCGATGCCCCTTCTTGAGATGGAAAACTTCAATATCTGGTACCGGGTACTCGCTGCACAGCGCCACTGCAAAGTCGCCGGTATTTTCAGCCGACTCGCCCTGCGGGATGATAAGCCGCTCTACCTCGCGCACATTCCCCGGGTGCTGGGTCTGCTCCAGGCGCATCTTGACGAACCTTTGCTTCGGCCCCTCGGCGACTGGCTGAGGGCTCACGGGGTTGTCGGCAATGCACTCGAGATTCCCGACGACTACCGATCCGTCCGCCGGATGCTTGGTCTCGCCGACGGCACGACTGACTGATCTTTACTTCTCTTCTTAAGGAAACACCATGGAAACCATCAGCTGGGATGATTTTGAGCGGGTCGACCTTCGGGTCGGCACGATCGTGTCTGCAGAGGTCTTCAAGGAGGCCCGCCGTCCTGCCTATATTCTGCAGGTCGATTTCGGCCCTGAGATCGGGGTACGCAAATCCAGCGCGCAGATCACCGATCTTTACGAGCCCGACAGCCTCGTGGGCGTTCAGGTGATCGGCGTGGTTAACTTTCCGCCCAAACAGATTGGCCCGGTCCGCTCCCAATGCCTGGTCACCGGTTTTCCGCAAGAGGACGGCTCGGTGGTCCTGGCGCAGCCGGAGCGCCCGGTCGCGAACGGTTTAAAGCTTGCGTGAGTTCAGGCCAGCCACTGGTCAAGCGCTTCAGCCGGTAAATCCTGCGCCTGAATCGCCTCGGCGTGTGCCCGCCCCTGCGGCAGCACCTGGCGTGCATAGTAAAGACAGCTCAACATCTTGGCCCGGCCGAAATCGGCATCCCCGTCTTCAGCATCCAGCATCTGCTGCGCCGCGTTTGCAGCCCGGGCCATCTGCCATCCACCTGCGGCAACACCCCAGAGCATGAGATAGTCGAAAGATTTATGAAACGGACTTCTTGGATTCCGGGTGGCGCTTTCCAGAATGGTGGCGGTGGCATCTGAAAGGCTTTCGATCAGGGCAAGCGTTGCGCTGCCCACCTCTTTAACCGCTGTTGAAGAACTTGCAGATACGGCGACGGCATCTGCACGCATCAGATCGATCAGTTCGTTAACCATCGCGCCTGCATCGCGAAGCAGTTTGCGGCCCACAAGATCGGCTGCCTGAATTCCGGTCGTGCCCTCGTAGATGGTGGTGATCCGCGCGTCACGGTAATGCTGGGCGGCGCCCGTCTCCTCAATGAATCCCATGCCGCCGTGCACCTGCAGGCCGAGCCCGGTAATCTCGTTACCGACCTCGGAACTCCAGCCTTTGACCACCGGCGTCAGAACCTCCACCCGGCACTGGCCGAGCGAGCGCTCATCGGGATCCGGATGGTGACTCGCGCGATCCGCCGATGCCGCGGCAAAGAGCGAAAGTGCCCGCATCGCCTCAATGCGGCTGCGCATGCTCAAAAGCATCCTCTGGACGTCGGGATGCCGGGCGATCGGAGCGCGCTCCCCGCTGGCATCACCGACCGCCCGCCCCTGGACGCGGTCGCGGGCAAAGGCCAGGGCACGCTGATAGGCGCGCTCGGCGATCGCATAACTTTCGATACCCACAGCGTGCCGCGCCCGGTTCATCATGATGAACATATATTCAAGGCCGCGGTTTTCCTCTCCCACGAGATAGCCAACAGCACCGCCCGCGTCTCCGTAAGACAATACCGCTGTGGGGCTGCCATGGATACCCAGTTTGTGTTCCAGTGAAACACAACGCACATCGTTCCGCTCACCGGGTTGTCCCGCTTCATCCAGGATGAATTTGGGAACGATGAAAAGCGAGATACCCTTAACGCCCTCGGGGGCCTCGGGCGTGCGGGCCAGGACCAGGTGGATGATGTTGTCGGAAAGGTCATGCTCCCCGTAGGTGATGTAGATCTTCTGTCCGCTCAGAAGATAATGCCCCTCATCACAGGGAACCGCCCGGGTCCGTACCGCGGCAAGATCGGATCCCGCCTGGGGCTCTGTGAGGTTCATCGTGCCGGTCCACTTGCCCGATACCATCGCCGGAAGAAACCGGGCTTTCTGTTCGTCGCTGCCTTTGAAGAAAATGGCTTCGGCAGCGGTCTGCGAAAGCATCGGGCACAACCCGAAAGCCATATTGGCGCTATCCCACATCTCCTGCACGGCGCAAGCGAGGGTCTGCGGCAACCCCTGGCCACCGTATTGCGGATCGAGCACAAGACCGGTCCAGCCGGCTTCGCTGAACTGGGCATATGCCTGCCGCCACGCATCAGACGTGGTGACCACGCCATCATCAACGGTGGGCCCGCTCTGATCTCCTGCCCGGTTGATCGGCGCAAGGACATTGGCCGCGAACTTCGCCGCTTCCTCAAGCACGGCGTCGGTCAGATCTTCACTGGCGTCTTCGAATCCGGGCCACGAGGCGACCTCCTGAAGGCCGGCGAGGTCCAGCGCAAAACGCAGATCCTTCAAGGGGGCGGTGTAGTTCGGCATCTGGTCGATCTCGGGTGGTTTTGCTGTGGTACGGTGCTAATTAAACCGATTGTCAGTCAGGAAATTATAAAATCCCGGAAGTCTTGGCGCCAGTAAGGCTATGTGTCCCGGTGGAGCAACCCCGGGTTGGGGAACACACCCATTACACATTATTGCCAACGGCAGCGCCAGCGCTAACGCCGCCCAAACAAACAATGTCTGCCAACGCCCGATCGCACGATTTCTTCGCCAAAGGAAACGGCCGGAATGCGTGGTTAACGCTCATGATCCCGGCAATTTTCGCACTGGCACTTTACTGTGTGCCGCTGCCCCAGGATCACGTCCTTAGCATTCACGAGTCGGTCCTGCCGCAAACCGCGCGGACCATGAGTCACAACGGTGACTGGCTGATCCCCCGTCGGGACGCAATCGCTCCTTGGCTGGAAAATCCGCCGCTGCCCCAGTGGGTCACGATCGCCTTGTGCACGCTCGCGGACACCTGTTCACAGGCATGGGTTGCGCGTCTTGCCACCGGTATTACCGGCGCGCTGGTGGTCCTGCTGGTTACCCTGATGGCCGCCCGCCTTTTCGGAAACGCGGTCGGGCTGCTGAGCGGCCTCACGATGGCAACCAGTTATGAAGTCGTCCGCTACGCCACACTTGCTGAGGATGAAATCTTTCTCGCACTGACGTCTGCAACAGCGATGACCTGTTTCGTCTTTGCCGAATTCGGGATGTCCAAAACTTATAGCTCTGAACCGATCTTGAACCGTGGCGGCGCTTCGCGGGTCTGGGGCTCCCGCCCCTGGCTGATCGTTGCGTTCTTCGCGACTGCAGGCCTTACCAATCTCACCAAAGGGATGGGATTCGGACCGATGATGGTGCTGATTCCGGTTTTCTGCTTTGTCCTGCTTTCCTGGAACCGGGCCCGCTTTCGACGCTACCTGTGGGCATTCGGAGTGCTCATTTTTCTGCTTATTGGATTGTGGTGGCCGGTTGCGGTCATCCTGAAAATCCCCGGTGCACTCGAAGTGTGGGTCTATGATCTTTTTGGAAGAGCCTCAGGAGACTACGCACTCATGAGCAAGCCTTTCTGGTACTACGGGATCGCCCTGGCGCAGGTAACCGCGCCGTGGATTCTTCTCGCTCCGCTCGCGTTCGTAGCGACATGGCGGGAAGCCTTTTACAACAGACATTCCCCCGAGCGGTTCCTCTGGGTGTGGGCCTTGTCGGTTCCGCTGGTACTGAGTTTCTTCTCCGGCAAGCACCACCATTATCTGCTGCACTGCGTCGCACCCTGGTCAATTCTTGCGGCGCTCGGCCTTCGTCATCTTGGCTGTCGATTCGCAGTCATCACGCGCTCACCTAAGGCGGCCACAGCAGTCCTCTTTGGATTCCTTGCAGTGATCTATGGCGTCCTTTTGTCTACACACAAGACGGTTCATCACGAGGATGGGGTTTTCTTGCGGAAAGTGGCAAAAACTTTTCCGTCGGGACCCTTTCTGGTCGACCAGAGCGTTACCGACCTTCACAAAGGATTTCAGGTCCAGTTCTACCTGCCCGACCGGCATACCCGGGGATTACACAACCTCAGTTTCCTGCGGTCGAGCGAGATCACGCAAGACCGTGTGTACGTCATTACCGAGCACGGTCGCCGAGGAGAGCTCACCCACTTCGGCGACACCCGGCTGCTTTTGCAAAGCGAGAAGACCGGACGCCAGGAGGGGCCGGACACACTGCTGACCCTTTTTGAACTGACCTACCATCAAGACCTGGAACGGGTCGCTACCGCTAAGTTGCGCATCACACCCATGCAGGCGATGTACCGCAGTCCGGGACCGGTCCTTGAGTAACACCCCGAGCGCCATCGTTTCCCGCTATCAGCACCCGATTAATCATGCTAAGGTGAGCACACCGGACAAAAACATTCCGGGAGGGAGCAATGAAACTAACCGGTCGTTGTTACTGTGGCGATATCCACTATGAGATTGACGGTGAGGCGCAGGCCTCGCTGCACTGTCATTGCCGTGAGTGCCAGTACATCAGCGGTGGAAACCCGGCTGCCTTGATGATCTTTCCGCTGGAGGCCTTCCGCCTGACCCAGGGAGAGATGAAGCAGTTCCGCCGCTCAGACCTGGAGCGCCCGGTCACCCGGCATTTCTGCGAAAACTGTGGTACTGGCCTCGCCTCGGAGACCCCCAACCGGCCCGGCTCCATCGTCATTAAGGTCGGCACCCTGGACGATCCTTCGGTCTTTACGCCGGCGGTCGCAATCTTTACCTGCGACAAGCAGGCCTTTCACCATATCCCGGACGGCATTCCCGCATTTGAAAAGCGGCCCGGCTAGGCCATGTGCTGAGATGGGCCGGAGTCAAGGTGCATCGTGGCTCTTTGGCGGGAGACCCATATCCAGTCGGTCACAATCATGCCGACCTCCCTCGCCTGCAGTGCAACACTGGTGGCGTTCTTATTCGCCACGGGCACCACAGTGAGGTCAACCCCCTCGGCCGATGCCAGACCATTGTGCACCATGACATCCAGTTCCCAGTTGACGATGCCAAATTTGAGCACGCCAAGACGGATTTCCCCGGCGATCGCAAACTGAAAAGGCAGAAAAAGACTGCACAACAAGCCTGTCAGGCCGGCAACGCCCAACTGCCAAACTGTTCAGTCAATCAATCACCTCTGGGTAAGTAACTGAATCTGCGGGAAATACTTTGCAGCGACGGACATCCCTGATCTCAACAAAAGCCGGACGCGATTCCGTCCTTTACCGCCCGGCAACCCGAGCCCGCGCATCAGCCACCACACAGAGAATCTCAAACATCATGGTGGCGCCGGTCAGGGCGGTATTGCCACTGGGATCAAAAGGCGGCGCCACCTCAACCACGTCACCCCCGACCAGATTCAGGCCCCGGCAGCCGCGGATCATCAACTGGGCTTCGACCGTGCTGAAGCCCCCAACCTCGGGGGTGCCGGTACCTGACGCATAGACCGGGTCCAGCCCATCCACATCGAAAGTGAGGTAGCAGGGCTCTTCACCGACGATGCGGTGAATCTCGCTGATCACCGATTTGACCCCGAGTTCATAAAGCTCATTCATATATATGACGCGCATGCCGGTGTCATGACTGAACTGCCACTGGTCAAGGTCATTCAGCGACCCGCGAATACCGATCTGGATGGTGCGCCTGGGATCGATCAGGTCCTCCTCAACCGCCCGGCGAAACGGTGCGCCGTGATGGAACTTGGACCCGAGATAATCGTCACCGGTGTCGCAATGCGCGTCAAAATGCACCAATCCCACCGGCCTGTCCTTTGCAATCGCCCGAAGAATCGGCAGCGTGACCGAATGATCCCCCCCGGCGGAAACCGGCACCACCCCGGCGTCATGCAGCCGCGAGAAAAAAGCCTGAATCTCGTCGAGACTTTTTTCCAGGTGAAAAGGTGACTGCACCCAGGCATCGCCCACATCCGCGGCCGCACAGATATCATGCGGGCCGATGCCGCTAGACTGGTTGTGCCGGCGCATGAGGCTCGACTGATTGCGGATCTCCCGGGGGCCATGGCGCGCACCCGTACGGTTGGTCACGCCACCGTCAAAGGGGACACCAACCAGCCCGATATCAAGATCAGCATAGTCTTCCCGGTAGGGAGCCCGCATGAAGGTCGGCAGTCCGGTATAGCGTGGACGCTGAATGGGATCCTCATACGCCTCGTACTGATACATATCTCCTCCGTTTATGTTTTATGATCACCGGCCTGAACCCTAAGCATGCCGTCTAAACGCCTGGACATGCAAGCCCACATGAGTCATCCGGCAGCCAGAAAGCTCTTACGCGGTCTTTTTGATTCCGCGCTTTCAAAGGCTTATCCCACCAAAGCGCTCGCTGACCATCTGCCTCCGACGCCCAAAGGCAGGACCGTTGTCGTGGGTGCCGGCAAAGCGGGCGCCGCCATGGCCGAAGCGCTTGATGATGCCCTCACGGGGGTCTCTGATAGTCTGGTGCTGGTGCCTTACGGGCACGAGCGCACCTGCCGGTCGCTCAATATCGTTGAGGCCAGTCACCCGGTGCCCGATACGGCAGGACAGAAAGGCGCACAGAGGATTCTGGACCTGGCCGCTTCCCTCGGTTCCGATGATCTTCTGCTGTGCCTGCTCTCCGGGGGCGGCAGTTCCCTGTTGAGCCTTCCCCCTGCTGGGGTCACCCTGGATGAGAAAAGACAAATCACCCGGAGCCTGCTCGCCTGTGGCGCGACCATCCATGAAATCAATACCGTGCGCAAACATTTATCCACCATCAAGGGCGGGCGGCTCGCCGCAGCCGCCTTTCCGGCCCGCACGCTGACGCTCGCCATCTCCGATGTGCCGGGAGATGATCCGGCCACCATCGCCTCGGGGCCCACGGTCGGTGATCCCACCACCCGCGATGAGGCGCTTGCGATTCTTGATTCTTTCGGAATCCAAACACCTGCATCAATAGCATCCCACCTGCGTTCCAAAGCAGCCGAAAGCCCCTTCCCGGGTGACGCTGCACTCGCGCACAGTGAATTCCGTATTGTCGCGACCGCGGCAGGCGCACTTGAGGCTGCGGCCGTCTACGTTGGACAGAATGGTTTTAAAGCGATCAGCCTAGGCGAGCGCATCGAGGGCATTGCAACGGTGCTGGCAGGCGAACAGGCGAAAATATTTGAGCAAAAACTGCTGGCACATCCGGGTGACCCGGGTCTTGTTCTGCTCTCCGGAGGAGAGGCAACAGTGGCACTTCGCGGTGCAGGCAAAGGCGGGCCTAATCAGGAGTACCTACTCGCCCTTGCAATCGCCCTTGACGGCAGGCCGGATACATTTGCGATCGCCGCTGACACCGATGGCATTGATGGTGCGAGCAAGGCAGCCGGCGCCGTCATCACCCCGGATACCCTGGCACGCGCAACCGCTCTGGGCATGGACCCCCGTGCCTATCTGGCCCGTAATGACGCGGGCAGCTTCTTTGAGCGACTCGGCGACCTTGTCGTCACCGGGCCCACCTGCACCAACGTCAACGACTTCAGGGCCATTGCCTATATTCCGCACGTCGGTTGATTTACTATTGCGCGATCACTATCGGGAATAATTCCATGGGAAAGAGACTCAGCAAAATCTATACCCGTACTGGGGACGAGGGCATGACCGGCCTCGGCGACGGGACCCGCGTTTCCAAGACTTCGCCACGGGTCGAGGCAATGGGCCAGGTGGATGAACTGAACAGCCTGATCGGCCTGATGATGAGCGAAAACCTGCCCGAGGAGATCCGCCAGTTTCTGGCCATTGTCCAGCACACCCTGTTTGATCTCGGTGGAGAACTGAGCCTTCCCGGGCACTCGCTGGTACCCCCTGAGCGGGTCACGGCCGTTGAGAATATGCTGGACGACCTCAACGCATCGCTTGCGCCGCTGGAAGAATTTATCCTGCCGGGCGGCACCCGGGCGGCAGCGCTCTGCCACGTGGCGCGCAGTACCTGCAGGCGGGTTGAGCGTGCGCTCTTCTCGGTTGATGATGGGCATGCAGTCTCTGATGCGTCGCGCCAGTACATCAACCGCCTTTCCGATCTTCTCTTCGTGATGGCCCGCAGCCTCAATCAGTCTGCTGGTGAACCCGATATTCTCTGGCAGCATGAGAAACCAGCCTAGGCCCAGACCAAGGCCGAAGCATCCGAGGCGTCCTGACGCTTTGCTCACCCGCCGCCCACGCTGACATGCTCCACTTTCCGAGGGAAGAATTCGATCATCGAATCGCCCGGACACGAAAAGCAATGGCCGCAGCCGAGCTTGACGGCCTGGTCCTCTTCCGCCAGGAAAGCATGTTCTACCTGACCGGGTATGACAGCAGCGGCTACTCGATGTTTCAGGCGATGTACCTCGGTCTTGATGGGGGGCTCACGCTGCTGACCCGCACCGCGGATCGGATCCAGTCCCGGGAAACCTCCATCGTCGAGGACATTCAGATCTGGATTGACGAGGAGAATGCCTCGCCGGGCCTGGAACTGCGCCGCATTCTTAAGGCGCATGGCTGTACGAACCAGCGGATCGGGATTGAATACCATGCTTACGGGCTTACCGGGCAGCGTGCGTTGATGGTCAACGAAGCGCTTGAAGGCTTGTGCCGAATTGTCGACGCTTCAGATCTGGTGCGGCTGGTCCGGCTAGTCAAGAGCGATCTTGAACTTGAGTATGTTCGAACATCGGGCAGGATCTGTGATGCAATCCTTCAGACCAGCATCACGCATACCCAGCCCGGCAGTACGGTGAAAACCGCCTACGGGGCGATGATGAATACACTCCTCTCTGAAGGAGGCGACCCCACCGCCAGCCGCTGGCCCATGGGAGCCGGAGACGCTGCTGTTTTCTGCCGCTATCACACCGGAGATGAAGTCATCGCGCAGCAGGATCAAGTGGTCTTTGAGCCCGCTGCCGCGTACCGGCACTATCACACCTGCATGATGTACAACATCCTGACCGGCACGGTGGATCCTCGCCACCAGGCGATGAACGAGACCTGTGCCGATGCGCTCGACGCCTGCCAGGAGCGCTTAACAGCGGGAAACACGGTGGGAGATCTCTACGCTGCACATGCGGAGGCCATGCAAGCGCACGGCTTCGCCGATGCTGCGCTCAGCGCCTGCGGTTACTCGGTCGGCATCAGCTACCCACCCTCCTGGATGGATTGGCCGATGATCTGGAAGGACAATCCCCAGGTTCTTGAAGCCGGGATGGTCTTTTTTCTGCATATGATTCTCCTGGATGACCGTACCGGGCTCAGCATGTGCATCGGCGAGACCGCAATCGTGACCGATGGCGCCTGCCAACCGGTAAACCGGATACCAAGAGCGGTCATTCACAACTGAAACCATGCTAAAGGACACGTGACATGAGCAAACCCCCCTGGGAAGGTATGGGCGGCTATACCAACATCAACAGCGACACCCTGCCGATGATCAACGCCGAGACACCGACATTCATGGGTGTCCCGCTGGCGCGCGCAGAAGAGGGGATCTCCGGCGCCGACGTCGCCATCATTGGTGCACCCTACGTGGCGGGCGCACGCGGAAAGTACGCAGGCGTAGACAAAACCGAGTGGCTCGCGGCACCGATGCGGGTCCGGCAGCAGTCCGCACGTTATCCCAGCGGCTACATTCAGGAGTTCGATGTCGATATCTTCGAGAAGCTCACCGTGGTCGACATGGGAGATGCCGAGATCCCGACGGAAAGTAACCTCGACCCGACTGCGGAAAATATCCTGAAAGCCCAGGCTGCAGTTGAGGAACTGGTCAACCGGGCGCTTGAAGCAGGCGCCATCCCGATCGTCATCGGCCAGAACAGTCCCTGCAGTTCCTATGCCATCGCCAAGCCGATCGCTGAACGCTCTGCCGGCAAGGTCGGCATGATCAGTACCGACACCCACTGGGATTCGCGACCGCTCGACTACCTCACCGGGGACGAACGCATCGCCGGCAGCGGCAACTGGAAATCAAAGACCTTCAGCAGTCTTCCCAATTTCTCAATTCCGAATCTCGTCGAGATCGGAGAACGCGGGATGCTGGAAGAAGCCAGTGTTGTTCGGGACTACATGCGACAGGGGGCGCATTTCTACCCGATGTGGAAGGTTCGGACAGAGCTCGGAATTGCGGGTCTCTGCGAAGAACTCCGGCATGCCTATGAGGGCACCGACGACGTCTACGTCCACTTTGACATGGACATTCTCGGGGGCGCCGGCCCCGCGCCAGGAGATATTCTCGGGGAACTCGCCGAACCGATGGGGATGAGCGATTACGAGATCATCCGCCTCGCCCACGAGATCGGAAAGCGTGGACTCACCGGAATGTCGTTTATCTGTATCCCGCCAGGCTCGATGGTGACATACCGGCTGATTGTCTACGTCATCGCCTTCTTGATCGCGGGACTGGCGTTATCCCGAGGTGAGTAAACGCCGATACCGCGGCCAGTCGAAATGCGGCCCAGGGTCGGTTTTTCGGCCGGGCGCAATGTCAGAGTGGCCCACGATCCGGTCTGTCGTAATAGCAGGCCAGGCAAACTGCAACGCCCGGGTCAGTGATGCCAGGGTCGTGTACTGGTTATCGGTAAACCGTGTCTCGTCGGAGCCCACCAGTTCGACACCGACCGAAAAGTCGTTAATCTGGCCCCGCCCGCCAAAGAAGGAGTTACCGGCGTGCCATGCGCGCCGGATCACTGGTACAAACTGCGTGACCTCGCCCTCACGGTCAATCAGAAAATGTGTGGAAACCTTCAGAATCGTGATCTCCCTGAAATACGGATGGGCATCTGCATCCAGGCATCCCAGGAAAAGGTCGCTGATCGGCCCCGTATCGAAATAGCCCGGGGGAAGGCTGATCGCGTGGATCACCAGCGCGCTGATACTGACCCCTTCCGGCCGGTCGTCACAGTGCGGCGAGCACAGGCACGCACTCCCGCTAAGGAGTCCGGTTTCCCGGTCAATCTCCAGTGGCTTTATGTTCATGGAGGTGAGCGTCTTTGTACCCGCCCGTCCGGCTTCGCCAATCCGATGGGTAGTGGGTGCTCGGCGAGAAAAGTCGCGTTAGCCGAAGACCGGCACGGCAGCACCGTTATTCTGATTCGGTATCGGCTTCGTCTGTTTCGGGCCTGTCGAGCAGTTGCACATACGCCATCGGCGCGCCATCACCGGAGCGCAGACCGCATTTGAGGATACGGGTGTAGCCTCCGGCGCGGTCCTGGAAGCGCGGGCCGAGCGTGTCAAAAAGCTTGCTCACGGCTTCACGATCCTGAAGACGGGCATAGGCAAGACGCCGGTTTGCCACAGACGGTGTCTTGGCGAGCGTGATCAGCGGCTCCGCGACGCGCCGCAGTTCCTTGGCTTTGGGCAGGGTGGTGCGGATCTGTTCATGCGTGAATAAGGATGCCGCCATATTTGCGAACATGGCTTTCCGGTGGCTGGAATCCCGTCCCAGCACACGACCGCTCTTGTGATGACGCATAACAGCTTCTCCCTACTATTCTCGCTAGACTCGCTAAATTCCCGATGATCAGTGCAGGCTGTCGCGTTTTTCCCGCTGCAGCGATGCCGGCGGCCAGTTCTCGAGTTTCACACCCAGGGAAAGTCCGCGGGTCGCCAGCACATCCTTGATCTCGGTCAGCGATTTCTTGCCGAGGTTGGGTGTCTTCAACAACTCGACTTCAGTCCGCTGAATGAGATCCCCGATGTAATAGATATTCTCGGCCTTGAGGCAATTTGCCGACCGCACAGTGAGTTCCAGATCGTCAACCGAGCGCAGCAGAACCGGATCAATCCGCTCTTCGAGCACTTCGGCGTCAGCGGTTTCGGATTCCTTGAGCTGGACAAATACCGAGATCTGCTCATGAAGGATTTTGGCGGCACGCCGTACAGCCTCTTCGGCGTCGATAGTACCGTTGGTTTCAATCTCCATCACCAGTTTGTCGAGGTCAGTACGCTGCTCCACACGGGCATTTTCAACCGTGTAGGAGACGCTGCGGATCGGGCTGTAGGACGCGTCCAGGCGCAGCACCCCAACGCCCCGGGTCTCCGTCTCCTCGGCACCCAGATCAACCACCTGGTAACCGCGGCCGGTGCTGACCGTGATCTCCATGTTCAGTTCACCATCCGGGGACAGGTTTGCCAGCAGGTGGTCGGGGTTTACCACTTCGACGTCGTGGTCGAGCTGGATATCCCCTGCCGTCACCGGCCCCGGACCTTTCTTGGAGACACGAAGAACAACTTCTTCCCGGTTATGCATCCGCACAGCCAGGTTTTTGAGATTCAGCAGAATAGCGATGACATCCTCCTGGGCGCCTGGCACCGCTGAGTATTCATGGCTGATTCCTTCGATCCGTACCTCGGTCACGGCAGCGCCGGACATGGAAGAGAGCAGAATGCGACGCAGCGCATTGCCTAATGTGTAGCCGAACCCCCGCTCCAACGGCTCCAGGGTCACACGGGCCCGGGTGTCATTCACCGTGTCGACATTGATGACGTTCGGTTTGAGAAACTCTTCTCTGGCTTGCGACATTGAGTACTTACCTCTGAAATGTGTCGTGTTTCATTCGTAAAACTGGCGTGATGTTCCGCGCATCGTTAAGCGCTGACATATCCGCAACTCGGATTATTTCGAGTAAAGGGCCACCACCAGCGATTCATCGATCTCCTGGGACAGTTCCGCGCGGTCAGGTACAGCCTTGAACACGCCCTTGAATGCCTTACTGTCCACGTCGACCCAGGGTACAAAACCGAGTTGCTCCGCAATCTCGAGAGCCGACTTGATCCGGAGCTGGCCGCGGCAACGCTCACGGACGGTGACCTCATCCCCGGGCTTCACCTGGAAGGAGGGAATATTCACCTTGGCACCATTGACCAGAACTGCATTGTGACCGACCAGTTGACGGGCTTCCGCCCGGGTAATACCGAAGCCCATCCGGTAGACGACGCTGTCAAGGCGCGACTCCAGAAGCTGCAACAGCGTTTCGCCGGTTGAACCCTTGGCCCTGGCCGCGGCAAGGTAATAGCTGTGGAACTGCTTTTCCATGAGGCCGTATATATGCCGCAACTTCTGCTTCTCTCGAAGCTGCGTGCCGTACACCGTCACCCGCGGTCGGCGTGCGCCTGCCTTGAAGCCCGGCGGACGGTCAAACTTACACTTGGAATCCAGCGCGCGGACCGGGCTCTTGAGAAAGAGATCGGTCCCGGCACGCCGGGCGAGTTTACACGTGGGTCCTCGGTATCTGGCCATAAGTTTCTTTCTCTGCTGCCTGCGCTGATCAGACGCGCCGCCGCTTCGGCGGCCGGCAGCCGTTGTGCGGAACCGGTGTCACGTCTGTGATCGAATTGATTTCAAAACCCAAGTTGTTGAGCGCTCGTACGGATGAATCCCGACCCGGGCCGGGGCCCTTCACCTTGACATCAAGCTGCTTCATCCCAAATTCCTGTGCCGTCCGGCCAGCGGTCTCGGCAGCCACCTGCGCCGCGAACGGTGTGCTTTTACGGCTGCCCCGGAATCCGGCCCCTCCGGAGGTGGCCCAGGCTACCGCATTGCCATGCCGGTCGGTGATGGTGATGATGGTGTTGTTAAAAGTCGCATGGATGTGCGCCACTCCCTCGAGCACGTTCTTGCGGACTTTCGCTTTCGTGCGTTTTTTGCTCTGTACCTTAGCCATGTTGTCAGTTCCTACGCTTATTTACGGATCGGCCGCTTGGGACCTTTGCGGGTCCTTGCATTCGTCGAGGTCCGCTGACCTCTGACCGGCAGACCCCGTCGATGACGCATGCCCCGGTAACAGCCCATATCCATCAAGCGCTTGATGTTCATGGAAACTTCGCGACGGAGGTCACCCTCGACCGAGATCGTGGCCACCTGGGAACGCAAGCGGTCTGCGTCCTCCTCGGAAAGATCGTGAACCTTGGTGTTGCGTCCGATCCCCGCTCCATCACAGATCCGCTGTGCCGTCACACGGCCAATGCCGTAGACAGAGGTCAGCGCGATCTCAATGTGCTTATGAGCGGGTAGGTTGATGCCTGCTATACGTGCCAATGTTGTTGCCTCTTGCTGATTACGGTTCCGGTATGCAAAACGCTGCGTTTAGCCCTGACGCTGCTTGTGTCTGGGGTCTACACAGATCACGCGGACCCTGCCGTTGCGCCGGATGATCTTGCAGTTCCGGCACATTTTCTTCACTGATGCTCTTACTTTCATTGTACTTCTCCTGCTGGCGATCCTAGCGCGGCATGCCCATACCGCCGACCAGCGATGATTTCTTCATAAGGCTTTCATACTGCCGCGACATCAGATAGGACTGGACCTGCGACATCATATCCATCATGACCACGACGATGATCAGCAACGATGTGCCTCCAAAATAGAAAGGCACGCTCCATTTGACAATCAGGAATTCTGGAATGAGGCAGACGACCGTCAGGTAGGCGGCGCCTGCGAGCGTCAGCCGGGACACCACTTTGTCGATATATCCCGCCGTTTGCGCGCCCGGACGGATTCCCGGAACAAACGCACCGGACTTCTTAAGATTGTCGGCGATTTCCTTTGGATTAAACACAAGTGCTGTGTAAAAAAAGCAGAAGAAAATGATCATGCCTGCATACACCAGCGTGTAGATGGGCTGGCCCGGCGAGAGCGTTGTCGCGATATCCCTTAGCCAGCCCATGCCCTCAGACTGGCCAAACCAGCTCCCGAGGCTCGCGGGAAACAGAATCATGCTCGAGGCGAAGATCGGCGGGATCACGCCCGACATATTCAGTTTCAGCGGCAAATGGGTTGTCTGTCCGGCCAGCATACGTCTTCCCTGCTGACGCTTTGCATAGTTGACTGTCAACCGACGCTGTCCTCTTTCGACAAAAACGACGAATCCGGTCACCACGATCGCTCCGATAAAAAGGGCCAGCACGCCGATGGGCGTGAACGCACCGGTACGGGCCAGTTCAAGGGTTCCCGCAACCGCGGACGGCAGTCCGGCGACGATGCTGCCGAAGATGATGAGAGAAATACCGTTGCCGATACCGCGTTCTGAGATCTGCTCTCCCAGCCACACCAGGAACATGGTCCCGGTGACCAGCGTCGCGACCGTAGTGACCTTGAACCCAAGCCCCGGCACCAGGACCACCGGCCCTCCTGCCGCCTGCTGGCCCTCAATGGCGATCGCGATGCCAAGACCCTGGAAGAGCGCCAGGGCAACGGTGCCGTATCGGGTGTACTGTGTAATTTTCCGCCGTCCGGCCTCGCCTTCTTTTTTCAGCGCTTCAAGCTGCGGAATGACCGAGGTCATCATCTGGATGATGATGGACGCCGAGATATACGGCATGACCCCCAGGGCAAAAATCGAGAGTCTTTTCAGCGCGCCGCCGGAAAACATGTTGAAGATATCGACGATCGAGCCCCGGGTCTGCTCAAAAAGCGCCGCAACGGCAGTGGGATCAACCCCGGGGATCGGGATATGGGTGCCCACCCGGAACACCACCATGGCGCCCAGCACAAACAGAATGCGCTGGCGCAGTTCCGTCATCTTGCCGATCGCTGCCAGAGGGGACGCTGCCATGTCGATTAGGCCTCGACCTTGCCTCCGGCCTGCTCAATTGCCGCCCGGGCGCCTGCGGTCACACCGATTCCCCGCAGAACCACCGCACGTTCGATGCTTCCGGAGGCAATGACTTTGGCCCGAATTGCGTCATGGCGAATCACGCCGGCCGCTTTTAGCGTTGCGAGATCAATATCACCGGAATCCATCTTCTGGAGTTCGTGCAGTCTGACCTCGGCGACGCGGGGACGCATCAGTGAGCGGAAACCTCTTTTGGGTAAGCGCCGCTGCAGGGGCATCTGCCCGCCTTCAAACCCCACTTTGTGATAGCCGCCGGAGCGCGACTTCTGTCCCTTGACGCCTCTCCCGGCAGTGTTGCCGAGACCGGAGCCGGGACCACGCCCGACACGCTTGGCTGCCGGACGGGAACCTCCCGCCGGTTTAAGTTCGTTCAACCGCATTTCAGCTTACCTCTACCCTAACCAGGTGCGATACTTTATTGACCATGCCTTTTACGGCAGGCGTTTCTTCGAGTTCCACGGTCTGGTGCATCCGCCGCAATCCAAGACCACGAACACAGGCCAACTGCTTTGCGCCCCGGCCATGCTTGCTCTTGACCAGCGTCACCTTGATGCGCCGGTTACTCATCTGCGGACTCCTGGCCCCTGATGTCCTCATCCGATTTGCCACGACGGATGGCAACCTGCCGGGGGTTACGCATTCCGGTGAGACCCGCGATGGTGGCACGTGCCACGTTGACCGGGTTGGTGGTGCCGATGACCTTGGCCAGCACATTTCTTACGCCAGCCGCCTCGAAAATGGCACGCATGGTGCCGCCGGCAATAATGCCGGTACCTTCTGATGCGGGCCGCATAATCACCCGTGCCGCGCCGTGGCGGCCGACGGTAGCGTAGTGCAGGGTTCCCTTTTTCAGGCTGATCTTCTGCATGTCGCGCCGGGCTTCGTCCATCGCTTTCTGTACAGCAACAGGTACTTCACGGGCTTTGCCCCGGCCTATACCCACACGGCCTTTGCCGTCCCCTACCACCGTCAGCGCTGAAAATCCGAAGATCCGCCCGCCCTTGACCACCTTCGCAACCCGGCGTACGTTAATCAACTGCTCAATGAAGCCTTCGCTGTCGGTCCCGATCTGATCCGCGTTCGTTGCCATAAAACTCTCTGCCGTCTTTATCCTGTATCCTGTTAAAACTTCAATCCGCCTTCCCGGGCGGCCTCTGCCAGCGCCTTCACCCGACCGTGATAGCGAAAGCCCGAACGGTCGAATGCGACGTTGTCGACGCCCGCAGCGATTGCCTTCTCGGCAATTCGTTTTCCAACGACGGCTGCTGCCGCAATATTGCTGCCGTGCTTGAGATCGGCACGAACTTCCGCCTCGAGACTGGAGGCGCTCGCCAGGACGCGCCCACCGGACGGATCGATGATCTGGGCATAGATATGACGCGGAGTACGGAAAATACTCATCCGGTTGACGCGATCACGCGAGATCCGCGAACGCGTCCTGACACCGCGGCGGATGCGTGAAGTTTTTTTCTCACTCATGCTGCCTGATCCCAATAATTCGTTGAACTTAGCTTAGGGGTCACTTCTTCTTGGCCTGTTTACGGACCACGTATTCACCGGAATAGCGGATGCCCTTTCCTTTATAGGGTTCCGGGGGCCGGAAACCGCGAATCTCGGCGGCGGCCTGCCCTACCTGCTGCTTGTCTGATCCCTTGAGCACAATCTCAGTCTGTGTAGGGGTCTCTACCGACACACCCTCAGGCATCTGATACACCACAGGATGGGAGAACCCCAGGCTGAGGTTCAGTTTTTTCCCTTGAGCCTGTGCGCGATAGCCAATGCCGACAATCTCCAGTTTTTTCTCAAACCCGGTGCTCACGCCGGTAACCATGTTGGCGATCAGCGCCCGGAAAGTACCGGCCATCGCCCAGGACTGATCATCCTGCGGGCGGACCTGAAGACTGCCTTCTGCCTGATCGACGCCGATGCTGGGATGCAGATCCAGGGAAAGCTCCCCCTGAGGCCCCTTGACGCTTACCGATGCATCGCCGAGTACGGCCTCTACCCCGCTGGGGAGGTTAATCGGATTCTTTGCGACTCGGGACATAACTTGTGCTCCAGATTCTTCGTCAGGCTAAAAGACCCGACAGACCACTTCGCCGCCGACACCGGAAGACCTCGCCTGCCGGTCGGTCATCAGGCCTTTGGAAGTCGAGACCATCACGATGCCCAAACCCCCGTTGACCTGCGGCATGTCCGACACGCTGCAATACACCCTTCGGCCCGGGCGACTTACCCGCTGAATATCCTCGATAGCACCAACACCGTCGGCATAACGGAGCGTGATCGTCATATTCCTGTGGGCGCCTTCTTCATGCGTTTGAACATCACTGATGTACCCTTCCTCTTTTAGCACTTCTGCAATTGCCTGCTTCATGTTGGACGCCGGCATCGTGACCGTTCGTTTTCCCACGGCCAGGGCGTTGCGGACACGGGTCAGCATATCTGCGATGGGATCCGACATACTCATATTTGCAATTTCCTCTGAGCCTCTATAAACCTAGGTTCTGCTGACTCTGATGACTCTGGATTCTCTTCGGGTACCAGTATGGGCGGCCGGCTGCTACCAACTGGCCTTGACAACGCCCGGCGCCTCTCCGCGCATGGCAACTTCCCGCAGCGCGTTGCGCGCGAGTCCAAACCGGCGGAAATATCCGCGCGGGCGCCCGGTCAGGGCGCAGCGGTTCCGCTGCCGCGTGCGCGCCGAATCCCGGGGCAGCTTCTGCAGATCGAGCATGGCCTGCCAGCGTTCATCATATGACAGGGACTCATCGACCACCCGTTGGCGCAGCGTTTCACGCTCAGCGCGGTGCTGCTCATTCAGTCTGCGACGCTTGACCTCACGCGCAAGAATTGATTTTTTTGCCATAAGTAACTTCCTATTTACGAAGCGGGAAATTGAACCCGCGAAGTAGCGCCTCGCCTTCTTCATTCGTCCCGGCGGTGGTTGTGATCGTCACATCGAGACCCCGGAGGGTGTCGACCTTGTCGTAGTCGATCTCCGGAAAAACGATCTGCTCTTTGAGCCCGACGCTGAAGTTGCCCCGGCCATCAAAGGCGCGGACTGACAAACCCCGGAAATCCCGAACCCGCGGGATGGCCACGGTGATCAGTCGATCCAGGAATTCGTACATGCGTTCGCGTCGCAAGGTGACTTTGCAGCCGATCGGCCATCCTTCCCGAATCTTGAAGGCGGCAACAGATTTGCGTGCTTTGGTGACAATCGGCTTCTGCCCGGCAATCCGCGTCAGATCATCCACCGCTGCTTCCATCGCCTTTTTGTCTACGATGGCTTCGCCCACGCCCATATTCAATGTAATTTTCGTAATCCGGGGCACCTGCATGGCGCTGGAATACTTGAACTGCTCCATAAGGGCCGGAACGACAGTCTTCTGATAATGCTCTTGCAATCGTGCCATGGTAATCCGCCTGTCGACATCAGCCGACGTCGATCATCTCTCCGTCTGAACGGAACACTCGGACCTTTCGGCCATCTTCGAGAAACTTAAAGCCGACCCGGTCGGGCTTTTTGCTGTTCGGGTTGTACATGCCAAGGTTCGAGAGCCGGATCGGCGACTCTTTTTCGATAATCCCACCCGTTTCGCCCTTGTTGGGGTTGGGCCGGGTGTGCTTCTTGACCACATTGACGCTGTCTACCAGGGCGCGCTTCTCATCCAGGACCCGCAGGATGGTCCCCCGCTTGCCTTTATCGCGTCCCGTGAGTACCACGACATCGTCACCCTTTCGAAATTTCTTCATTCAATCAACCCCACAGCCTCACAATACTTCCGGCGCCAGCGAGATGATCCGCATGAAACGCTCGGACCTTAATTCGCGGGTGACCGGGCCAAAGATGCGGGTTCCCACTGGCTGATACTGCGCGTTGAGCAGAACCGCGGCGTTGCTGTCGAAGCGAATCAGTGACCCATCTCCGCGCCGGACACCATGCTTGGTCCGGACGACGACCGCGTGATAGACGTCTCCCTTCTTCACACGGCTGTTGGGGATGGCCTCTTTCACGCTGATCTTGATGATGTCGCCAATACCCGCGTAACGGCGCTTGGAGCCGCCCAGCACCTTAATACACTGCACCCGGCGGGCTCCGCTATTATCAGCGACACTCAGGTTGCTCTGCATCTGGATCATTGCTCTATACCGACTTGTAACGTGTAATTTTTGTAACCGACCTGCGTGCCGCTTTTTTCTCTAATCTCTGGAATCTCTAACCCTTTATGCCGACTGCTGGTATCAACTGTCCGCAGCTTCGTCTAACCGGCTCACGACTTTAACCAGCCGCCAGCTCTTCAACTTCGAGATCGGCCGGCATTCTTCGATGATGACGATGTCTCCCTTTCGACATTGGTTTTCAGCGTCATGGGCATGAAGACGGGTCGACCGGCGGATGTATTTTTTATAGAGCGGATGACGCAGCTGCCGTTCAACCAGAACCGTGATGGTTTTATCCATCCTGGCACTCTCGACACTGCCTCGTACGCTCCGGGTCCGCCCGGCTGGCGCCTCAACTTTTTCTTCGCTCATGGAACCGTCCTGTTGACTTCGACCATACGGGTCTTGATCCGCGCAATCTGCCGCCGGACCGCCTTGAATCGGGACGGGTTCGCCAATTGACCCGTACTCCGCTGCATCCGCAGATTAAACTGCTCTTTTCGCAACTCAAGAAGTTCGGTCTTGAGTTCCGATGCGTTCAGTTCTGAAACTTTTTTCTCTACCATCTCGTCACGCTGCCTGGCGTTTCACAAAAGAGGTGGCGACCGGTAGCTTGGCGCCGGCAAGGCGGAACGCCTCACGGGCCAGTTCTTCGTCGACACCCTGAATTTCATAAAGCATGGTTCCCGGCTGTACCAGTGCGACCCAGTACTCGGGGTTGCCCTTGCCCTTGCCCATCCGGACTTCCAGGGGTTTCTTGGAAACCGGCTTGTCAGGAAATATCCGGATCCAGACCCGACCGCCGCGTTTGACGTGCCGGTTGATGGCTCTTCGTGCTGACTCAATCTGCCGGGCAGTGAGACGGCCGCGACCCGTACACTTAAGGCCGAAATCCCCGAAACTGACCCGGCTGCCGCGCACGGCGAGGCCACGGTTTCGGCCTTTTTGCTGTTTTCGGAATTTGCTTCTTTTTGGCTGCAGCATCTCAAATCATCCTCACACAGCGGGCGTCGGCTGGTTCGCGCTGGGCGCCTCAACCTCGGCCGCCCCCTGCATCACTTCACCCTTGAACACCCACACCTTTACCCCGATCACGCCGTAGGTGGTGTGCGCCTCCGCGAAGCCGAAATCAACATCCGCCCGAAGCGTGTGCAGCGGAACGCGCCCCTCGCGATACCATTCGGTTCGCGCGATTTCAGCGCCATTGAGCCTGCCCGCGATCATGATCTTCACACCCTTGGCGCCAAGGCGCATGGTGTTCTGAACGGCCCTTTTCATTGCCCGCCGGAACATGATCCGTTTTTCCAGCTGCTGGCAGACATTTTCGGCAACCAGTCTGGCGTCGAGCTCGGGCTTGCGGATCTCCTCGACGGCTACCTGCACCGGCACGTTATTGTTGAGCCGGAGAATATCCTTGCGCAGTTTCTCAATGTCCTCGCCTTTTTTGCCAATCACAATTCCGGGACGGCCGGTATGAATGGTCACGTTCAGGGTCTCACCGGCCCTGACCAGTTCGATACGGCTGATGGCCGCATTCGCGAGGCGCTTGCGCAGGAAACTGCGGATCGTCTGGTCTGCGACCAGATTTCTCGCATAAGTTTTCCCGGTGGCAAACCATTTGGCGTCCCAGCCGCGAATGACGCCCAATCGGAATCCGTTAGGATGAATCTTCTGGCCCATCTGTTAATTGCTCCTCGATCCGTTGTCGCTGACACTGACGGTAATGTGGCTGGTCGGCTTGGTCACTGGAACCGCCCGACCCTTCGCCCGGGGCCGCCAGCGCTTCATGACCGGACCTTCGTCGACCATGATCTGGCTCACCTTGAGCTCATCGATATCCGCGCCCTCATTGTGTTCGGCGTTGGCAATAGCCGACTCAAGCACCTTACGGATGACGCCGGCTGCCTTGCGCGGGCTGAACTGCAGCAGTTCGAGCGCCTTGCCCACAGGAAGGTTGCGGACCTGATCTGCCACCAGGCGGCCTTTTTGCGGTGATAGCCTGACGAAACGGGCGATGGCTCTGACTTCCATGGTTTTTGTCTCTTCTGCCTTACTTCCTTACTGGCTTTTGCTTGCGTTGTTCCAGATCTGCCTGACTGCTCTTTTTGACTACTTTACTTTCCGATCACCGACATGGCCGCGGAAAGTCCGGGTCACCGCGAACTCGCCCAGTTTGTGCCCCACCATGTTCTCAGTAACCAGCACCGGAACGTGCTGCTTGCCGTTGTGTACCGCGATCGTGAGACCGACAAATTCGGGCATGATCATGGACCGGCGTGACCAGGTCTTGATCGGCCGGCGCGAACCCTCTTCCTGGGCCTTGGACACCTTCGCCCACAGGGTATGATCCACAAAGGGGCCTTTTTTGACCGAACGGGGCATAGTTATTTCTTCCTTCTGCGAATAATCATCGAGTTGGTCCGTTTGTTGCGACGGGTTCGATAACCCTTGGTGGGGACACCCCACGGTGTTACCGGGTGCCGGCCACCCGAAGTCCTGCCCTCGCCACCGCCATGCGGGTGGTCGACGGGATTCATGGCGACACCTCTGACAGTCGGGCGGATACCGCGCCAACGCTTGGCACCGGCTTTACCCAGTTTCCGCAGGGAGTTCACGGCGTTACCCACTTCGCCCACGGTCGCCCGGCACTCGGCAAGTACCCGCCGGGTTTCCCCCGACCGCAGGCGCATCAGTGCATAAGCACCCTCCCGGCCCAGATACTGGACGGACGCACCAGCAGAACGGGCCAGCTGGGCTCCCTTACCCGGCTTGAGCTCAACGCAATGAACCACGGTTCCTACCGGGATATTCTTCAGCGGCAGTGCGTTGCCGTTCCGGATCGGCACGTCGGCGCCGGAAGCGACGGGGTCGCCCACCGACAGACCTTTTGGCGCAACGATGTAACGCCTTTCGCCGTCAGCGTAGAGGAGCAGCGCGATGTGCGCGGTTCGGTTCGGATCGTATTCCAGGCGTTCGACCCGGGCTGGGACGGTGTCCTTCTTACGGGCGAAGTCGATGATCCGGTAATGCCGTTTGTGGCCGCCCCCGCGATGCCGGACGGTGATCCGCCCTGCATTGTTCCGCCCGTTAGTCGCACTCTTGTGTTCTGTCAGTGATGGAACGGAGCGGCCTTTATGCAGCCCCTTCGATATCACTCGGACCATGCCGCGACGGCCGGCGGAGGTAGGTTTCTGTTTTACGACTGGCATGCCTGATGTCCTGTTTATGCTTGCTGCGCCGCGGCCTTAGTTTCCGCCGCCCATAAAGTCGATATCCTGCCCCTCGGCCAAACGTACATAGGCTTTTTTCCAGTTCGGGCGTTTTCCTGGGGTACGGCCGAAACGCTTCACCTTGCCGCGGACATTCATGACCTGAACCGCCTCGACGGAAACATTAAACTGCTGTTCGACGGCTTTTTGGATTTCGGGTTTGGTCGCATCGGCCAGCACCTGAAAGACCACCTGGTTCGCGCCATCCGCTGCGGTCGTGCTCTTTTCGGAGATCACGGGAGCGAGCAGAATCTGATGAAGACGTTCCGGGTTCACTGCAGGGCCTCCTCAACTTTCCGAAGCGCGCTTTCGGTAAAGACGATGTGCTCACTGCCTACCAGGCTTACCGGATCCAGCCGGCTTGCTTCCAGGGCCTCGACGCTGATGAGGTTACGGGCAGAAAGGGTGACGTTTGCGTCGTATTCAGCGGTGACCAGCAGTGTGCGGCCAGTCACACCCAGTTCTCCCAGCGCGCTCGCCATCTTCGCGGTACGGGGCTCGCTTAACTGGATATCGTCACAAATGACAAGACGGCCCTGCCGGAGCAGTTCTGAAAGAATGGACCGTATCGCTGCCCGGTACATCCTGCGGTTGACCTTCTGGCCGTAACTGCGGGCCGTCGCCGGGAAAGCCCTGCCGCCGCCACGCCAAAGCGGGCTGCGATTAGTGCCGGCCCGGGCCCGTCCGGTACCCTTCTGCCGCCAGGGCTTCGCGCCACCGCCACTGACTGCGGAGCGATTCTTCTGCGAACTCGTTCCAGCCCGTGCTCCGGCGAGGTATGCACAGACAACCTGGTGCACCAACGGCTCCTTGTACTCTACGCCAAACACGGTATCAGCCAGGCTGACCTTTCGATCGGTTGAGCCATCAATTTTTACGACTGCGTGTTCCACGTTTGTTTCCTTGTTCTGCTTAACGTCGAGGGTCAACCGTTGATTCCTGTTTGGGTTTTCCGGTTTCGATGTTGCGTCCGGTTATCAGCCCGCGTCCGCAGCCGCAGCGTTATCGCCCCTGGCCTTGACCGAGGGCTCGATCAACAGATCGAATCCTCGCGGACCGGGCACCGATCCGCGAATCAGGACGAGATTACGCTCCGCGTCAATGCGCACGATCTCGAGATTCTGCTGGACACGCATGACGTTCCCCATGTGACCGGCCATCTTCTTTCCTTTAAATACCCGGCCGGGATCCTGGTTCTGGCCGATAGAACCGGGTTTGCGGTGTGCCTTGGAGTTGCCATGGGTCGCTCTGCCGCCACCGAAGCCATGACGGCGCATGACCCCGGCAAATCCACGACCAATGGTCGTACCGCGCACGTCTACTTTCTGCCCCTGTTGCAGTATCTCCACGGTCAATTCGGATCCTGCCGGATACTGCTCGGCCGTCTCGGCGTCAACGCGCACTTCCCACAGCTTTCGGCCCGCTTCGGTACCTGCCTTGGCAAAATGGCCGCGCAGGGGCTTGGTCACCCGGTTCGCCCGGCGGACGCCTGTGGTCAACTGAAGCGCCACGTAGCCATCAGATGCTTCCTGCTTGACCTGTGTCACCCGGTTCGGCTCGACCTGGACCACCGTGACAGGTATAGAGACGCCCTCGTCACTGAAGACGCGGGTCATACCGACCTTTTTCCCGACGAGCCCTAATGCCATTTGCGGTTGCTCCCTGAACTTCCTTTCCGTTTGACGATCCGTTTCCCGCTAACCGAGCTTGATCTCGACATCCACCCCGGCCGCAAGATCCAGTTTCATCAGTGCATCCACCGTTTTATCGGTCGGCTCCACGATATCCATAATCCGCTTATGAATACGGATCTCGAGCTGATCCCGCGAATCCTTGTACTTGTGCGGCGAGCGCAGGAGATTGAAACGCTCCTTGCGGGTGGGCAACGGAATCGGACCTTTGACAACCGCGCCCGTCCGGCGGGCAGTATCCACAATTTCCAGCGCCGACCGGTCGATCATGCGATGATCGAAAGCCTTCAGCCGTATCCGGATTTTCTGGTTGCTGACGTTGACTGCCATAGTTAGGTTCCGTTGCGCTCTATCGATACTGACGTGTTCTAGTTCTCACTCTCAACCCTTTAGGATCAGGCGATGATCTTCGATACCACCCCGGCACCGACGGTGCGGCCGCCTTCACGGATGGCAAAGCGCAGCCCTTCCTCCATGGCGATGGGGTTGATCAGTTCCGCCGAGAGCTTGACGTTGTCGCCGGGCATCACCATCTCCACACCGTCGGGCAGCTGGCACTGGCCAGTGACGTCGGTGGTCCGGAAATAAAACTGTGGGCGGTAGCCCTGGAAGAAGGGGGTATGCCGACCGCCCTCTTCCTTGGACAGAACGTAGACTTCGGCTTCGAACTGGGTATGCGGATTGATGCTGCCGGGCTGGGCCAACACCTGGCCGCGCTCGACTTCTTCGCGCTTGGTGCCGCGCAGCAGCACGCCGACGTTATCGCCTGCCTGACCTTCATCAAGCAGCTTGCGGAACATCTCGACACCGGTGCAGGTGGTCTTGTCGGTATCCTTGATGCCGACGATCTCGATTTCCTCGCCGACCTTGATCACGCCGCGCTCGATACGCCCGGTGACCACGGTACCGCGGCCGGAGATGGAGAAGACATCCTCGATCGGCATCAGGAAGGTGCCGTCCACGGCACGCTCGGGCTCGGGGATATAGGAATCCAGTGCTTCGGCAAGCTGAACGATCGCGCCGGTGCCGGTATCCGAATCATCGCCTTCAAGGGCCTTTAGGGCACTGCCGGTGATGATCGGGGTGTCATCGCCGGGGAATTCGTAGCTCGAGAGCAGGTCACGGACCTCCATCTCGACGAGTTCCAGCAGTTCGTCATCATCGACCATATCGGCCTTGTTCAGAAAGACCACGATATAGGGCACGCCCACCTGGCGGGCGAGCAGGATGTGCTCACGGGTCTGGGGCATCGGGCCGTCGGCCGCGGAGACCACCAGGATCGCGCCGTCCATCTGGGCGGCACCGGTGATCATGTTCTTGACGTAGTCGGCGTGTCCCGGGCAGTCGACGTGGGCATAGTGCCGGTTTTCGGTTTCGTACTCAACGTGGGCGGTGGCGATGGTGATACCGCGCTCGCGCTCTTCAGGGGCATTGTCGATCTCGTCGAAGGCTTTGATATCACCGCCGAACTTGGCTGCCAAGACCCGGGTCAGGGCGGCCGTCAGGGTGGTTTTGCCATGGTCAACGTGACCGATGGTGCCAACGTTCACATGCGGTTTACTGCGCTCGAATTTCTCTTTCGACACTTTCTGATTTCCTCAACAGTGCGTGGTTAACTGGCTTTCTTCATCATCACTTCCGTGACGCTTGAAGGTGCGGGTAGATACTGACTGAATTCCATTGAATAGGTCGCGCGTCCCTGCGAGGCAGATCTCAGGGAGGTGGCATAACCGAACATTTCGGAAAGCGGAACCTCTGCGCGGACGATCTTGCCGGAGGGAACATCCTCCATCTCCGAGATCATCCCCCGGCGCGAATTGAGGTCCCCGGTGACGCCGCCCATGTAGTCTTCCGGGGTCACCACTTCGACCTGCATAATGGGTTCGAGCAGGACCGGCCTGGCTTTGGTACTGGCTTCCCGGAAAGCCTGAATCGCGGCCGCGCGGAAGGCGTGCTCGGATGAGTCCACCTCGTGGTAGGACCCGTCGTACAACGTCACTTTCAGGTCAATCACCGGATAACCGGCAACGATGCCTGATTCCATGGCCTCGACAATACCTTTTTCAACCGCAGGAATATATTCGCGCGGTACCACGCCGCCTTTGATCTGATCGACAAACTCGAAGCCTTCGCCACGCTTCTGCGGTTCGATACGCAGGTAGACATGGCCATACTGTCCACGGCCGCCGGTCTGTTTTGAGTACTTGTGTTCCTGCTCAACAGTGGTATTCAGGGTTTCGCGGTAGGCAACCTGTGGCTTGCCGACGTTCGCATCCACACTGAACTCACGCTTTAAGCGATCGATGATGATTTCGAGATGAAGTTCCCCCATCCCGGAAATAATGGTCTGCCCCGATTCTTCGTCTGTGCGTACACGGAAGGATGGGTCCTCCTGCGCAAGTTTGCCCAGTGCAATACCCAGTTTTTCCTGGTCACTCTTGGTCCTGGGCTCGACGGCCTGGGAGATCACCGGCTCGGGGAATTCCATGCGCTCAAGCGTGATCACTTTGTTGGGGTCACAGAGCGTGTCGCCGGTTGTGATTGTCTTGAGGCCCACCGCTGCCGCGATATCCCCGGCGCGGACTTCTTTGATCTCCTCACGGGAATTGGCATGCATCTGAAGAATTCGTCCGATCCGCTCTTTCTTGCCCTTGACGGGGTTATAGATGCCGTCACCGGAATTCACGACACCCGAATACACCCGGAAGAAGACCAGCTGCCCCACAAAGGGGTCGGTCATGATCTTGAAGCCAAGGGCCGCAAACGGCGCATCGTCCGAGGCCGGCCGCTCCGCTTCAGTCACTTCGTCCTCGAGGATTCCGCTGATCGCGGGGACTTCCGTGGGGTTCGGCATAAAGTCGATGACGGCATCGAGCATCGCCTGCACGCCTTTGTTCTTGAACGCAGACCCACAGGTCACCAGAACGATTTCGTTGGCGATGGTCCTCTGGCGCAGTGATCCTTTAATCTCGTCCGCAGAAAGGTCTCCGTCCTCGAGATACTTCTCCATCAGGCCTTCGTCTCCTTCGGCGGCAATCTCGACCAATTGTTCCCGCAACTCGGTACAGCGTTCCATGAGCGCTTCGGGAATATCGCGCTCTTCGAACTTGGCGCCACGGGTTTCCTCATCCCAGTAGATGGCCTTCATCTTGATAAGGTCGACGATCCCTTCGAAGTTGTCTTCGGCGCCGATGGGGACCTGCAGCGGGATGGCATTTGAGCCGAGACGGCTTTTGATCTGGTCAATGACACGAAAAAAATCAGCGCCGGTACGATCCATCTTGTTGATAAAGGCCATGCGCGGCACGCTGTACTTGTCAGCCTGGCGCCAGACGGTCTCCGATTGCGGTTCGACACCGCCGACCGCGCAGAAGACGCCCACCGCACCATCCAGCACGCGCAAGGAACGCTCAACCTCGATCGTGAAATCCACGTGGCCCGGAGTATCGATAATGTTGATTCGATGCTCCTCGTAGTTCTGGTCCATGCCGCTCCAGAAGCAGGTCGTCGCGGCCGAGGTGATCGTGATACCCCGTTCCTGCTCCTGCTCCATCCAGTCCATGACCGCGTTTCCATCATGAACCTCACCGATCTTGTGCGAGATGCCGGTGTAGAACAGGATGCGCTCGGTCGTGGTGGTTTTTCCGGCATCGATATGGGCCATGATGCCGATGTTCCGGTAACGCTCAAGGGGGGTTTTGCGTGGCACTTTGGTGATTCCGTAGATGGTTCGGTAGGGGTTTGAGCGTTACCTTGGGGGTCAGAACCGGAAATGCGAAAACGCCTTGTTGGCCTCAGCCATCCGGTGAACTTCGTCTTTCTTTCGTGCCGCACCGCCGCGCTTGTCGGCAGCGTCCATCAATTCACCGGCCAGGCGGTCGGTCATGGATTTCTCATTGCGTTTACGTGCCGCGTCGACCAGCCAGCGCATGGCAAGCGCGTTGCGGCGGCTCGGCCGGACCTCGACCGGCACCTGGTAGGTGGCACCGCCAACACGCCGGCTCTTGACTTCCACCACCGGACGCACATTCTCTAGAGCCTGGTAGAACACTTCGATCGGCTCGGAAGCACCCCGGCTTCCGATCGTATCCAGGGCGCCATAAAGCACTCTTTCGGCGATCGACTTCTTGCCGTCCTGCATCATCACATTGATGAACTTGGCAATCGTCTGATCGCCGAATTTGGGATCCGGCAGTATCGTCCTTTTCGGGACTTCACGACGTCTTGGCATCTGTTAAAAACTTCCTTCTTTGTTCATTTCGTGGCTCTTAGGCATCAGCAGCGCGTTACCCACACGTTCACGCACCCATAACCCTGTGGCCACACCCATAACTTTGGCCATCGACGCAAAGCGTCTCTCCCGGCGGCCAATGACCCCCGGTTCATATCGATACGGTGAGACAGCTTTTTGTCGCTAGCGGCGTTGTGCCCCCTTCGCGACTTCTGTGCCGATCTTTCCTGCAAGATCAGCCTTATCACCGTGGCCGGTCAGCTATCCCGGCCTGTTTTACGGTTTCAGCATCTCCGGTGTCTTTCAAAGACCCCGGAGCAATCCCGTTTGATTAAGCCCGCTACGACTTTGGTCGCTTTGCGCCGTACTTCGAACGACCCTGACGCCGTTCCCCCACGCCGGACGTATCCAGCGTACCCCGGACCGTGTGGTATCGCACGCCCGGTAAATCCTTCACCCTGCCGCCGCGAATCAGCACAACCGAGTGCTCCTGCAGGTTGTGCCCTTCGCCGCCAATATAACTCGTCACCTCGTAACCGTTGGTCAGACGCACCCTCGCCACTTTTCTAAGTGCAGAGTTCGGCTTTTTCGGCGTGGTGGTGTACACGCGTGTACAGACACCACGCTTCTGCGGACAGGCTGCAAGCGCCGGTACGTTGGACTTTTGCGTCTGGCGTGTCCGGGGCTTTCTGACGAGTTGGTTAGTGGTCGGCATCGCTTGGTTTTCGCTCAATTTCCGCTCTGAATCCGGCCCGCAGATGCCAGCCGGACTGAACCCGAGAAAGGGCGGCGATTCTAGGCAGAGGAGTGTTTTTTGTCAACATTTTGCCGGTTTTCTGGGAATTTGGCTCAGATCCCACGCCTTAACCCTGAACCGCCTCCGCGGGTTCAGATTTCGCTTCCTCGGTGAGATTCTCAAGAATCGCCAACTCCTCGATTTCGGTTTCTTCCTGAGCCTGCTCCTGTCGCCGCCGGCGCCGGTCTTCGTGGTGGGCGAGTCCGGTCCCAGCCGGAATCAACCGTCCCACGATGACGTTCTCTTTCAGGCCTCTCAGGTGATCCACTTTGCCCTGCATTGAGGCTTCTGTCAGGACCCGGGTGGTCTCCTGGAAAGAGGCCGCCGAGATAAAGGAATCCGTGCTCAACGACGCCTTGGTGATGCCCAGCAGGACTGGAGCAAAGGTCGCGGGCGTCTTGCCTTCGGCCTTGAGCGCGTCGTTTTCCTGGAGCAGTGCAGAACGCTCGACCTGATCTCCCTCAAGATACCGGGTATCGCCGGACTCCACAATTCTGACCCGGCGAAGCATCTGCCGGATGATGACTTCAATATGCTTGTCGTTGATCTTGACACCCTGCAGGCGGTAAACCTCCTGAACCTCGCTGACGATGTAGTCGGTCAGTGGCTCCAGACCACGAAGCTCCAGCACATCCACCGCGGCAAGCGGCCCTTCCACAATGACGTCGCCCTTTTCAACGGTCTCCCCGTCGAAGACGCTGATCTGGCGATCTTTCGGAATTGACATCTCATGCAACTCGCCCGACTCATCCGTGATTTCGAGGCGTGTCTTGGTCTTCACCTCTTTACCAAAAGAAATGACACCCGTTGCCGCCGCCAGGATCGCCGGCTCTTTTGCCTTTCGCGCCTCAAACAGTTCTGCAACCCGGGGCAGACCACCGGTGATATCGCGGGTCTTGGAGCTTTCCTGCGGAATCCGTGCAAGCACCTCTCCGACACCGACTTTGGTGCCCACGCTCACCACAATGGAGGCGCCCGGGGGCATCTGGTGCTGCGCTTTGACTTTGTTCCTGCCGTCTACCAGTTCGACCGTCGGCTTGATGTCCGAGGTCGCACCGCGTCGGCTTTTCGGATCCATCACCAGATAGGTGCTTGAACCGGTCAGGTCGTCGATCTGCTCGGTGACTGAAACCCCTTCGACCAGATTCTCAAACCGGACCTTACCGGACACCTCACTGATGATGGGGTGGGTATGCGGATCCCAGGACGCAATGACCTGTCCGCTTTCGACCTGGTCGGCGTCACTGATGGTCAATTCCGCTCCGTAGGGAACACGATGACGCTCCCGGTCGATACCGTGCTGATCATGAATCACCAGTTCTCCCGATCGGGAAACCACGATATTGCAGCCATCATCGCGCTTCACCGCCCGAACCCCGACCCAGGACACCGTGCCCTGATTCTTGACCTCAACGCGGCTCGCCGCCGCAATTCGGGATGCGGCACCACCAATATGGAAGGTGCGCATGGTCAGCTGGGTCCCCGGCTCGCCGATACTCTGGGCCGCCATCACACCCACAGCCTCACCACGGCTGACCAGGTGGCCCCGGGCGAGATCGCGGCCATAGCAGGTGGCACAGATCCCGTAGCGGGTCTCACAGGTCACGGCAGACCGCACTTTGAGGTGGTTCACGTTGTGTTCTTCCAGCAGCTTCACCCCGGACTCATCAATCATCTGCCCGGCGCTGAACAGCTTGGTGCCGTCACTCGGGCTCACGACGTCTTCGGAAACCGACCGCCCGAGAATGCGATCCTTCAGCGGGATGACTACCTCGCCGCCTTGAACAATCGCTTCGCGCAGGATGCCGTTGGTGGTCTCGCAGTCTGCTTCGGTGACGACAAGATCCTGGCAGACATCCACCAGCCGTCTTGTCAGATAACCCGAGTTGGCCGTCTTCAGCGCCGTGTCGGCCAGACCCTTACGGGCACCATGCGTCGAAATGAAGTACTCGTTGACGTTAAGACCTTCGCGGAAATTAGCAGTAATCGGCGTTTCGATAATCGACCCGTCCGGTTTGGCCATCAGCCCGCGCATCCCCGCCAGCTGACGAATCTGGGCGTGGCTGCCCCGGGCACCGGAGTCCGCCATCATGTAGATGGAGTTGAAGGACTCCTGCTCAACCGTTTTGCCCTCGGCATTGACCACGTGCTCAACGCTGAGTTCGTCCATCATTTCACCGGCCACCCGGTCACTGGCGTGGGTCCAGATATCGACGACCTTGTTATAGCGTTCACCGTCCGTAAGCAGGCCCTGCCCGTGCTGTTCCTGGATGGCTTTCACCTCCACCTCTGCGGCATCAAGCGTCGCGGACTTGCTGTCAGGGACAACCATGTCGTCGACGCCGATCGACACGCCTGCTTTGGCCGCCATGGAAAACCCGGTGTACATCAGCTTGTCACAGAAAATTACCGTATCTTTGAGACCCACCCGGCGGTACGCTTGGTTAATCACCGAGGAAATGGCCCGCTTTTTCATCGTCTGGTTGACGAGTTCAAAAGGCAGTCCGTCCGGCAGGATCTCTGACAAGAGTGCCCGCCCGGTCGTGGTGTCGATGAGGTTGAATGTCTCGTGACGTTCACCGTCTTCGGTGACCTGCACCTCACGGATTCTCACCTTGATTTTTGCGTGCAGTGTCAGCACGCCTGCATCACGCGCACGGCGCACTTCGGCAATGTCGGCAAAGGCCTTGCCCTCACCCGGCTCATTGACCTTCTCACGGGTCATGTAATAAAGCCCCAGCACGATATCCTGTGAAGGAACGATGATCGGCTCCCCATTGGAGGGCGAAAGCACGTTGTTCGATGACATCATGAGGGTGCGCGCTTCCAGCTGGGCCTCAACCGACAGCGGCACATGCACCGCCATCTGGTCGCCGTCGAAGTCTGCGTTATACGGGGTACAGACCAGCGGGTGCAGCTGAATCGCTTTCCCCTCGACCAGTACCGGTTCAAACGCCTGGATACCCAGGCGATGCAGTGTCGGTGCCCGGTTCAGCAGGACCGGATGCTCGCGGATCACCTCTTCCAGGATATCCCAGACTTCCGCCTCTTCCAGCTCCACCAGTTTCTTGGCCTGCTTGATGGTGGTCGCAAGACCGCGCAATTCCAGTTTGCTGTAGATAAACGGCCGGAAGAGTTCCAGCGCCATCTTTTTGGGCAGCCCGCACTGGTGCAGCTTCAGGGTCGGGCCGACCACGATGACAGAACGCCCGGAGTAGTCGACCCGCTTGCCCAGAAGGTTCTGGCGGAAACGCCCCTGTTTGCCCTTGATCATGTCGGCCAGCGATTTCAGCTGCCGGCGGTTGGGCCCGGTCACTGCCTTGCCGCGACGGCCGTTGTCCAGCAGCGCATCCACGGACTCCTGCAGCATGCGCTTTTCGTTACGGACGATGATGTCAGGTGCATTGAGATCCAGCAGCCGGCGCAGCCGGTTGTTGCGGTTGATCACACGGCGGTAAAGATCATTGAGGTCAGATGTCGCAAAGCGCCCGCCCTCAAGCGGCACCAGGGGACGAAGATCGGGCGGCAGCACCGGTAGCGCTTCCATGATCATCCACTCCGGCTTGTTGCCCGAGTGCAGGAAGGCCTCAACGACTCTCAGCCGCTTGGTCAGTTTCTTGGTCTTGGTCTCCGAGGTGGATTCGGCAAGATTCTCACGCAACTGCGCCGACAGCGACTTGAGATCCATGCTCTTCAGAAGCTCCTTTACGGCTTCGGCTCCCATACCGGCGTCAAAGTCCGCACCATAAAGCTGAATCGCTTCATAGTAGGACTCTTCGGTCATGAGCGCCCCTACCTCGAGCTCGGTCAGGCCGGGGTCGGTCACGACATATGCCTCAAAATAAAGAACCCGCTCGATTTCGCGGACCGTCATGTCCAGAAGTACACCCAGACGGGACGGCAGCGACTTCAGGAACCAGATGTGCGCCACCGGGCTCGCCAGTTCGATATGGCCCATCCGCTCGCGGCGAACGGTCGACAGCGTCACTTCGACGCCGCATTTTTCACAGACCACACCGCGGTGCTTGAGCCGCTTGTACTTGCCGCACAGGCATTCATAGTCCTGCATCGGACCGAACAGTTTCGCGCAGAACAGACCGTCGCGCTCGGGCTTGAATGTCCGGTAGTTGATGGTTTCGGGCTTTTTAACCTCGCCGAAGGACCACGAGCGAATCTGGTCCGGCGACGCCAGCCGGATGCGGATATTGTCAAACTCCTGGTCTACTGCATCGTATCGTGAGAACTGACTGAAAAAATCTTTCATTGTTTTCCTTTAACCTTATCTGGAACCGTGGAGATGGGAGGCCTGAAGAGGATCCGCTATCGGTCTTCGCGCCTTTCTATATTGAGCCCCAGGGCCCTGATCTCCTTTTCCAATACATTGAATGATTCAGGTACAGACGCCTCCATTCGATGATCGCCTCTAACGAGGTTTTCATACATCTTGGTCCGGCCTCCCACATCATCCGATTTCACCGTCAGCATCTCCTGGAGGGTATAGGACGCACCGTAGGCCTCAAGCGCCCACACCTCCATCTCACCGAAGCGCTGACCGCCGAACTGTGCTTTACCACCGAGCGGCTGCTGTGTGATCAGGCTGTACGGACCGGTGGAACGCGCATGCATCTTGTCGTCCACCAGGTGGTTGAGTTTCAGCATATACATGTAGCCGACCGTGACCTGACGGTCGAATGGCTGTCCCGTGCGCCCATCGATCAGGGTCGCCTGCCCACTCTGCGGGAGGTCCGCAATCTTCAGCCACTCCTTGATCTCCGCCTCGCTGGCGCCGTCAAACACGGGGGTCGCGATCGGCACCCCGCCGCGAAGGTTGTTCGCGAGTTCCGTTACGTCATCATCGGACAACGCAGCCATGTCCTCGTGGTTACGGCCGGTGCCGTAGATCTTCCCAAGCTGCTGTCGCAGTTTCGACGAATCGGCACCTGCATCCAGCATCTCGCTGATCTGCCGGCCGAGGTGGCGTGCCGCCCACCCAAGGTGACACTCCAGAACCTGGCCGACGTTCATTCGCGAGGGCACTCCCAGCGGATTCAGCACGATATCGACGGTGGTACCGTCCTCCATGTACGGCATGTCTTCAATCGGCACGATCTTGGAAATGACGCCCTTGTTTCCGTGCCGTCCAGCCATTTTGTCGCCGGGCTGGAGCCGGCGCTTGACCGCGACAAACACCTTGACCATCTTGAGCACGCCTGGAGGCAGGTCATCGCCGGCCTCCAATTTGCCGCGCTTTTCATCGTAAAGGCCATCGAACCTTTTCGACTGCGCACCGAGTTGCGCACGAATCTGCTCCAGCGTGGTGTTGCTCGCTTCATCCCGAAGGCGCACTTCAAACCACTTGTCTCTTGGCAATGCCTGCAGGTAGGGCCGGGTGATCTTGTCTCCCGCCTTCAGTTCACCGGGACCGCCCTCTGCAATCTTCCCTGCCAGGAGCCGCTCAATCCGGTCGTAGGCATCGTCCTCGACGATCTGGTACTGGTCCTGAAGGTCTTTCTTGATCCGGTCGAGCTCCGATGCCTCGATCGACAAAGCGCGTGCGTCTTTTTCAACCCCATCGCGAGTGAAGACCTGCACATCGATTACCGTGCCTGACATGCCCGAAGGCATGCGCAGCGAAGTATCCTTGACGTCGGAGGCCTTCTCGCCAAATATCGCCCGCAGCAGTTTCTCCTCCGGCGTTAGTTGGGTCTCCCCCTTGGGGGTTACCTTGCCCACCAGAATGTCGCCCGGATTCACTTCCGCACCGATATAGACGATCCCAGGCTCGTCAAGGCGCGCCAGTGCAGATTCGCTGACGTTCGGGATGTCGCGGGTAACGTCGTCGGAACCCAGCTTGGTGTCCCGGGCAGTACAAGTGAGTTCCTCAATGTGGATCGAGGTATACACATCGTCCTGCACGAGACCCTCCGAGATCAGGATGGAATCCTCGAAGTTGTATCCGTTCCAGGGCATGAACGCGACCAGGATATTGCGGCCAAGCGCAAGTTCACCCAGGTCGGTAGAAGGACCATCCGCCAGCACATCGCCTGCGGCGATTTCATCGCCAACCGAGACCAGGGGCCGCTGATTAATGGTGGTATTCTGGTTGGATCGGGTGTACTTCACGAGGTTATAGATGTCGACACCGGAATCGCCGGATTCGACCTCTTTGTCATTCACCTTGACGACGATCCTGGACGCATCCACCGCGTTCACCACGCCGCCGCGGCTCGCGACCACGACCACGCCCGAGTCCGAAGCCACCTTGCGCTCAATGCCGGTTCCCACCAGCGGTTTTTCGCTGCGCAAGGTGGGCACTGCCTGGCGTTGCATGTTCGAGCCCATGAGAGCACGGTTGGCATCGTCGTGCTCAAGGAACGGAATCAGCGCCGCTGCAACAGAAACAATCTGCGAGGGCGCAACGTCCATAAACTGCACGCTCTCGGGGCTCGACAGGGTGAATTCATTGCGATACCGGCAGGAAATCAGTTCATCGGCCAACTCACCCTTGCTGTTCAGCCGGGCATTCGCCTGGGCGATCATGTATTCGCCTTCTTCGATCGCCGACAGGTAGACCGCCTCATCGGTCACCTTCCGGTTGACCACCTTGCGGTAGGGGGTCTCCAGAAAGCCGTACTCATTGGTCCTCGCGAAGATCGCGAGCGAGTTGATCAGACCGATATTTGGACCTTCGGGGGTCTCAATGGGGCAGACCCGACCGTAATGGGTCGGATGGACATCGCGCACCTCAAAGCCGGCGCGCTCGCGAGTCAGGCCGCCGGGCCCTAACGCTGAGACGCGGCGTTTGTGGGTCACTTCCGAAAGCGGATTGGTCTGGTCCATAAACTGGGACAACTGACTGGACCCGAAGAATTCCTTGATCACCGCAGAGACCGGCTTGGCGTTAATCAGGTCCTGTGGGGTCAGGTTTTCGGATTCGGCCATGGAAAGGCGCTCTTTCACCGCCCGCTCCACGCGGACCAGCCCGATGCGGAACTGGTTTTCCACCAGCTCACCGACGGAGCGGACCCGGCGGTTACCCAGGTTATCGATATCATCGGTCCCGCCATAGCCGTTTTTGAGTTCCACCAGGGTACGCATGACATCGATAATGTCCTGCTGGCTGAGAATGCCCGGGCCTTCGTCGCTGGTACGGCCCAGGCGACGGTTCAGTTTCATACGGCCGACGGCCGAGAGGTTGTAACGGTCGATGGTGAAAAAGAGGTTTCTAAAAAGCTGCTCTGCTGCATCCTTGGTGGGAGGTTCCCCGGGGCGCATCATGCGATAGATCTCCACCTGGGCTTCCAGAGCCGAGCGGGTGGCGTCAGTACGCAGGGTATCTGAGATATAGGGCCCACGATCCAGGTCATTGGTATAGATCGTCTCAAAGGACTCGACCCCTACCTCACGGAACCTGGCAAGCAGCTCCGGTGTTACTTCATCATTGGCGGCCGCCAGCACTTCTCCGGTTTCAAGATCGACGAGATCCCGGGCGAGCGCCCGTCCGAGGATATAGGCATCCGGTACCGACAGGGACTTGATCCCGGCCTTCTCAAGTTCGCGGGTGTGCCGTGCGGTAATCCGTTTTTCGGCTTCAACAATCACTTTGCCTGTGGCCGTCGTCAGGTCGAAGTCGAGTTCCTGACCACGCAGGCGCTCCGCGACAAGATCGACTTCTGCCGATTCAGGCAGCAGGGTGACACGGTCGTTTTCGAAGAAGAGACTCAGGATCTCTTCGCTAGAGTAATCCAGCGCCTTCAGGACGATGGTGGCGGGCAGCTTACGGCGCCGGTCGATCCGGACAAACAGAAGATCTTTCTGGTCGAATTCAAAATCCAGCCAGGATCCCCGGTAGGGAATCACCCGGGCATTGAACAGCAGTTTCCCGGAGGAGTGGGTCTTGCCCTTGTCGTGATCAAAGAAGACACCCGGCGAGCGGTGCAGCTGCGAGACGATCACCCGCTCGGTACCGTTGATCACAAAAGTGCCGTTCTCGGTCATCAGGGGCATCTCGCCCATGTAGACGTTCTGCTCCTTGATATCGCGAAGAACCTTCGCACCGCCCGACTCGCTCTTGTCAAAGATGATCAGGCGCAAAGTGGCAAAAAGCGGAGCCGAGTACACCATTCCGCGCTGCTGGCATTCACGGACATCAAAACCCGGAGTGCCAAGCGTATAACTGACAAAATCCAGCGAGGCTGCGCCGTTGTAACTCTCGATCGGAAACACCGATTTAAAGGCAGCCTGCAAACCCTCATCGATGCGCTGCAGCGGCTCAACCTGGGCCTGAAGCAGTTTTCTGTAGGAGGCCTTCTGAATCTCCAGAAGGTTAGGCACCTGATCGGCAGCCGACCGGGTACTGAAACTCTTACGAATCCGTTTTTTCTCGGTAAAGGTGTAAGCCATGAAGACCTCGCAGAACAGTTAGGACAAAACGTCTACAACACACGCAAACGTGTACGCAACAAAGCAGGGTCACGTTGACCAGTCATCGGGCGACTGATCAACGCGTTCCCAGACCAGTGAATGCCCGCCGTAAGCGGCGGGCAAATTCCCCGGCGATCACTTAACCTCAACAGATCCGCCTGCTTCTTCGATCTGTTTCTTGATCTCCCCAGCCTCGTCTTTGCTGACTCCTTCTTTGACCGCCGAGGGAGCCGACTCGACAAGATCCTTGGCTTCCTTAAGGCCCAGACCGGTAATACTGCGGACTACCTTAATGACGCCAACTTTCTTCTCACCAAAAGAACTCAGCACAACATCAAATTCGGTTTTCTCTTCTGCCGCGCCGGCATCTGCGCCAGCCCCGCCCGCAGCGGGTGCAGCAACAGCAACTGCTGCCGAAGCGGATACACCGAATTTCTCTTCCATGTCCTTGATCAACTCGGACAATTCGAGTACCGACATCTCTGCCACCGCATTCAAAACTTCTTCGCGATTCATTGGTTTCTCCTTAAATTGAGATTTTCTTACCTTGAGCGCTCAGCCGTATTTCACGCTGCCTGTTCATCAGGCCGGCTGTCTCGGACAGCCGCCAGCGTGCGCACAAACTTCGAAGGCACTTCATTGAGGGTCTGGACCAGTTTGGTCATCGGTGCCGCCAGCGTGCCCACGAGGGCCGCGAGCAACTCCTCGCGGCCGGGCAGTTTGGCCAGGGCCTGAATCGCCGAAAGATCCAACAGATCGCCATTCATGGCGCCAATCGTGATCTTCAGCTCTTCATTATCTTTGGCAAACTTCGAGACCAGCTTCGCCACCGCCACGGGATCCTCCGAAGAGGAGATCATCAGCGGCCCGGTGAAGTGATCCGTCAGACACTCAAAACTCGAATCCGCAACACTGCGGCGGGCGAGCGTGTTTTTGACCACACGCACGTCCACCCCGAGATTGCGGGCTTCGCTCCTAAGCTCGGTAATTTGCGCGACGGTGAGCCCTCGATACTCGGCCAGCACTGCAGCCTGGGCCGCAGACAGGGCCTGCGTTACCTCACTGACCACAGCTTTTTTCTGATCGATACTAAGGCTCATTTAGCACTACTCCTTGCTCGTTACACCCTGGTGTCCTGACCGGTGAAAATCCCGGATCGGGGGCACCGCCTACGCGGGCCGGCTTTTCGCCATTAAGCGCTTGCGGTCAACTTCTCCGCTTGCACACCTGCGGTCTTCGACGAACCTGCAGGCCCTGATGATCCGAGGATCCCAGGCCCCGCGGCCCCTCAAAACTTTTCTCCCATCTTTTCAGCCGGCTTAACCGGCAACCGATGCCCGATCGACTTTCACGCCGGGCCCCATGGTGGTCGACAGGGTCAGCCGCTTGAGGTACTGACCCTTGGCTGCCGACGGTTTGGCCCTGTTCAATGCATCCAGCAACGCCATGAGGTTCTCCTTCAAAGCGGCTTCATCGAAGGAGGCCTTTCCGATTGGGCAATGAATTACGCCTGCCTTGTCGATACGAAACTGGATCTGCCCGGCTTTGGCGTTGGTCACGGCCTTTGCCACGTCCTGTGTCACGGTCCCGACCTTAGGGTTCGGCATCAGACCACGGGGGCCGAGCACCTGGCCCAGTTTCCCGACGACGCGCATGGTCCCGGGAGTTGCGATACACACATCAAAGTCGATCGCTCCACCTTTGATGGTGTCTGCGAGATCATCCAGTCCGACGATGTCTGCCCCGGCAGATTTCGCCGCATCAGCATCATCTCCATCAGCAAAAACAGCCACCCGCACGGTCTTGCCCGTGCCTTTGGGCAGGACGGTCGCACCCCGGACATTCTGATCGGACTTCTTGGCATTGACGCCAAGATTAATACTGACATCGACGGTTTCATCGAATTTCGCCGAGGCAGACTGTTTGACCAGTTTCAGCGCATCATCGATAGCGTAGAAGCCTCCCTGCGACAGCCCTTCCGATGCCTGTCGATACCGTTTCCCGCGTACACTCATCAGGCGCCCTCCGTTTCGATGCCCATACTCCGGGCGCTGCCGGCAATGATTTTCACCGCCTGGTCCATGTCAAACGCACTCAAGTCGGGCATCTTGACCTTGGCGATCTCCTCGAGTTCCGCCCGGCCTACCTTACCGACCTTTTCCTTGTTCGGCTCGCCACTTCCCTTCTCCAGGCCTGCGGCTTTTTTCAGCAGCACTGAGGCCGGTGGTGTCTTCTTGATATAGGTGAAACTCTTGTCAGAGTAGACCGTGATCACCACCGGGATGGGCAGACCCGGTTCAACGTCCTGCGTATCGGCGTTGAATGCCTTGCAGAACTCCATGATGTTCAGCCCGTGCTGTCCCAGGGCCGGACCCACGGGTGGGCTGGGTTTGGCGCTGCCGGCGGGCACCTGCAGCTTGATATAAGCCTCAATCTTCTTTGCCATTGTTTACTCCGTCGGGTCCAAGCGCCGTTAGGCTCCCCTATTCATTCACGACATTCCAGCGGCCTACCGCAACCGCCGACCATCAAAACATCCACCAAATACAACGACCCCGACAACACTGCCGATCACGGCTTCCGGCTTTATGTTTATGCCTTTTCGACCTGGCTGAAACTCAGTTCGACAGGCGTGGAGCGTCCAAAAATCGATACCGACACTTTGAGTTTGCTCTTTTCAAAATTGACATCTTCCACGGTCCCGCTGAATTCTTTGAACGGACCATCAATGACGCGGACCACCTCACCGGGGGCAAAGGTGTATTTCGGCCGCGGATGCTCCACACCCTCCTGCACCTGCTGCAGGATCGCCTGGGCTTCCTGATCCGAGATCGGCACCGGCTTGGAGCCGCTTCCACCAACAAATCCGGAAACTTTGGGTACAGACTTCACCAGGTGCCATGCTTCATCACTCATGATCATGTGCACCAGCACATAGCCGGGAAAGAACTTGCGCTCACTGGTCCTTTTCTGGCCGTTTCTCAACTCAACCACCTGTTCGGTAGGGACTTCGATATCACCGAAATGATCTTCCATTCCCGCCCGACGGATATATTCACGCAGCGATTCCTGCACGTGGTTCTCGAAACCCGAGTACGCCTGAATAACGAACCACTGCATCGGCGACTCGACAGAAGCGCTCTCTGCCGGCGCTGCCTGCGGCGTATCCTCATCGATTGTTGCGTCACTCATCATTTTCTATATCTGAATCTATGTCTATAGCTATGAGCTATGTCTAGCCCAGGCCCAGGGCGAGGTCATAAATCGCCCAGAACGAAAGCGCATCCAGCAGCCACAGGTAAATACCAACCACCAGCACCATCAGTATGACGATCATGGTGGACTGCGCGGTCTCGCGGCGCGTCGGCCAGACCACCTTTCGGACTTCCGTGCGTGTCGCCAGCGCAAACTGCCAAACGGCACGACCGGGTTCCGAAGTCAACGCAATACCCGCAGCCACAATCACTCCCACCACAACAACCAGCGCCCGAACAAGCGCAGAACTGTCTCCCAGGACATAAAACAGCGCAACTGCAGCCACCACGGCCAGACCCGACGCCAGCAATTTCAGTTTATCCGGCAACACCATCACGCCCTGATCCGTTTCCTTTGCTGGCAGGCCAGGAGGGAATCGAACCCCCAACCTGCGGTTTTGGAG
>CEQE01009031.1_pt1 | contig 61922 bp, 62 predicted proteins | sample 356201 | NCBI WGS metagenome assembly CEQE01 (sample SAMEA2619970, study PRJEB7988) | marine metagenome | biome: marine biome (ENVO:00000447); feature: mesopelagic zone (ENVO:00000213) & marine oxygen minimum zone (ENVO:01000065); material: "saline water (ENVO:00002010), including plankton...
TAAAAGGTTTTGTGCCGTTGTCAAAGCGCTCATCATCAATTTTTTTCCAGAACAATTTCTTTTTACCCTATGCCTGATGCAACTTTCCCTAAAATATCAGGTGCGAAACATGACATACTTTTAATGATAAATTTTCGACGATAATACTTGAAAAATGAAGATTTATTGTCTAAATAAGAAGCAAAAGATAAAAATTGTAAACCTTTAAAGTAGTTTCTGTTGAGGTTCTATCATGTCAAATCCGGTCATATGCGGCGTCGACTTTGATGATTTTGTCATCAGCATGGAGGAGTTTCATGGCTACCGATCACCCGGCATACTCCTTGGGGGGTTGATGATAGAGGCCTCCCTCGATGAATTGGGGGATACACCCTATTTAAATGTGGCCACCGAAACGGTTGTCTGCCTTCCGGACGCGGTCCAGTTGCTCACTCCATGCACTATCGGAAACGGTTTTTTACAGACGATCGACTGGGGAAAATTCGCCCTCACCTGTTACGACCGCTTAAGCCTTTCAGGCGTGCGGGTGTGGCTGAACCCTGACGCACTAGGCGGGTTTCCATTGGTTCGCCAGTGGCTTGAAAGATCTTCGCATAAGAAGGAAAAACTTCCTTTTGAAGCTCTGGCTGCTGAAATCCTAGTTGCTGCCAAAGAGGTGATCAGCCAACGTCCGGTACATCTTCATCGCTCCCTGAAAGAATCGCAAAGTGTGCCCACCGGACGGTGCCCAGTTTGTGGAGAGTCATACCCGCTTCATCTGGGTCCCACATGTCCGGCATGCCAGGACCAGGCGTACTATTTCTATCAAGATCCCACCAAACAAGCGATCAGAGACTAATGGCCATTCCACGCATTGAAATCAGCGGATGTATCCAAATGAGGTTTTTTTCGGTTTTTTCATCAGCAGGTGGGTTTAAGGGGGATTGAAAACATTTTGACAAAGATTTCAGCAAACTGTATCCTAAAAAAATATAGATTAGGAGACGATCATAATGGACAAATCGATGAAATTCAGCCGGGTGCTCCGGTTGCCCCCTTATGTCTTTGCTGAGGTAGACAAACTCAAGATGTCGCTCCGCCGAGCCGACAAAGATATTATTGATCTCGGCATGGGAAATCCCGACCTGCCGACGCCACCTCATGTTGTCGATAAATTACTTGAGGCTGCTCAGAAACCGTCCAATCATAGGTATTCAGCTTCTCGGGGGATCGCCAAACTGAGAGCAGCGATCGCCAACTGGTACAGAAACCGCTACGATGTTGATATTGACCCTGAAAGCGAGGTGGTGGTGACCATGGGCGCCAAAGAGGGGATTTCACATCTGGTTCTTTCGTTGATCAGCCCCGGCGATGTGGTTTTTGCTCCCAATCCAACATATCCGATTCATCCATATTCGGTAATTATTGCAGGGGGAGATTTGCGAAGCATTCCGATAGAGAAAAATCGGGATTTTTTTCAAGATCTTCAAATCGCCACCGAACAAACCTGGCCCCGACCGAAGATGTTGATCATATCGTTCCCGCATAATCCGACCACCGAAGTGGTTGATCTGGAATTTTTCCAAAAAATTTGTAACTTTGCCAAAGAAAACGATATCATCGTCGTCCACGATTTTGCCTACGCCGATCTTGTCTTTGATCGGGATATGGCGCCGAGCTTTCTCCAAATAGACGGGGCCAAAACGATCGGTGTCGAGTTTTTTTCCATGTCCAAAAGCTATTCCATGCCAGGGTGGCGTGTTGGTTTCTGTATCGGAAACAGTGAGATCATTGCGGCATTGACCCGAATAAAAAGTTATCTTGATTATGGCATTTTCCAGCCGGTTCAAATCGCCGCGATTATTGCCCTCAATTCCGACCAGTCGTGTGTCAAGGACATCGTTAACATCTATCGCTCTCGGCGTGATGTCCTTGTGGATGGACTCAATCGATCGGGATGGCCCACGGACCGACCCAAGGCCACCATGTTTGTCTGGGCGGGAATTCCTGAGAAATTTCAGGATATGGGCTCGGTGGAATTTTCCAAGTTCTTGATACGTGAGGCCGGCGTTGCAGTTTCCCCCGGCCGGGGTTTTGGCGAATATGGGGATGGATATGTGCGGTTTGCATTGGTGGAAAATGAAGAACGAATCCGTCAGGCGATTCGGGGTATCCGTCGGGTCCTCCGTTGATCAAGTACACTGCAAAAGAAAAATAAACTGAATCAAAGAAACGATATATGGAACTCTTTAAAAAGAAGACACTCACGGGGCTTGCCCGCACCTGCGGTTGAGCGGCAAAAATTGGTCCGACGGATCTGTCGGACGTCCTTTCAGGACTGAAACCACCGTCTGATTCAAATCTTTTGGTCGGTTTTGAGACTTTGGATGATGCGGCTGTATATCGACTTACTGAAGAAGTAGCTGTTATCAATACCGTCGATTTCATTACACCGCCCGTCGATGATCCTTACTGGTTCGGGCAGATAGCAGCGGCTAACTCAATCTCGGACATCTATGCCATGGGGGGCCGCCCCCTGACCGCATTAAACCTGGTGATGTTTCCCTCAAAGCACCTTGACATGGGAATGCTCAGGGAAATCCTCCGCGGCGGCTACGATAAAGTGGTGGAGGCTGGGGCCTGCCTCGGTGGCGGTCACACCGTGGATGATGAAGAACCCAAGTACGGCCTTTGCGTCAATGGCGTGGTACATCCTAAGCGAATCGTCACCAACGCCGGCTCACAGCCCGGGGATGCCCTGATACTAACGAAGCCGATTGGTACCGGTGTGCTGTTTAATGCGGTTCGCTCCGAAAAGATGGATTACAAAGAGATCGAAAAGGATATCCTACCCTCTGTTGCAGCACTGAACGGACCAGCCATAAACGCCGCCCTCGAATTCGGCCTTCATGCCTGTACGGATGTCAGCGGGTTTGGTATTGCCGGTCACCTCTTCGAAGTCGCTGATGGCAGCAAAGCCGCGGTCCGCTTAAAATATTCAAATTTGCCGATCTATCCCGGTGCGCTTGAGATGTACAGAAAAGGTGAGACCACCGGGAGTAACCCGGCGAACCGTCGTATGGTTCAGGGAAATATTGAAATCAAAGCTTCGCTCTCCCGCGGGGAAGAAGAGTTACTTTTTGATCCCCAGACCTCCGGCGGGCTATTGCTATCGGTTCCTGATTTTCAGGCAGAGGCGCTTTTAAGCGCCCTGGCGAAAGCCGGTGTCAACTCGGCGACCCGTGTTGGTGAGGTTGTGGAAGGCGCTCCCGCAATAGCAGTGGTTTAGGTTTATGGAAATCTACCTTCTCGTCGGAGGGCTGGGTCTTTTCACCGGGTTTCTGTCGGGGCTCCTGGGTATTGGCGGCGGAATCGTTATGGCCCCGCTTCTCCTTTATTTACCCCCTCTATTTGGGTTTGTGCCGTTTAGTCCAAAAATTTTTTGGGAAGCGTGATGTCACTTTTAATTTTAAGGTTATTGACAATCATCATCGTTTCTGTTCCGTACGCGAGCAACCTTCCATTTTCATCCTCTATGGACGCTTTCCCCAGACAGAGGGTTTTACCCACCTTGATGTTCTTGCCCTTTGCAATCAGGTATCCTTTCGATGCCGGAGCCAGGTAGTTGAGTTTTAACTCCACGGTCGTCAACCCGACACCTTCCTCAAGAAGGGGATAAACAGACCAGAATCCGGCCGCATCCACCAGTGAGGAATAAACGCCGCCATGAACCATGCCGAAAGGCTGGAGGTGTTTTTCTTCAATCACTACCTCCAACCGTGATTCTCCTAGAACAACCGGTTTCATTTCCATGGAGAGCAGTCGGAAATAGGGACTCCTGCTGACCGTTTTTGTTATTGCCTTTAAATATGCAGGATTGAGTGTTTTCATTCTGTCTCCGATCGGTTGCACGTTGACCGCGAGTCCGGACATCCTATATCAGGAATCGAAGGATCCGTGGTGTTGGCCTGCATACCGTTTGGATGCTTTCCCGCGGAACCCATTATTTCATCTGGTCTTTTGATTCTCCGCTAATCGGTGAATCTTCATCCCGTTGAAATAAATACTCTTTAATCCCATTGCGGAATAGAAATGATTTGGCAAAACTGAAAGGTGTCAATAAGGTGAGAATTTCTCGATTCTGACGGCGTTGCAAAGGTAAGCTCATGTGGGGTTGGGGACGTGGATAGAGTCTGAAGTTCTCACCGATGGCAAAGGTGCTCAAGACCGGAAAAACGATCGGATCTCCTTGGACGATGACTATCAACCGTCCTCCCGGTTTTATTGATTTGTGGCACCGCTGTACTAGTTTAACCGCTGTTTGATTATCCACGTAATCAAACAGGTTCCACAGCAGGATACCATCAAAAGTCAGGGGAGGAAAGTCAAAGTGCTGCTCAAGCCGGCCGGCGGGTCGACGTCTGCGACGCTCTCTGTCCAGGTAATGAAACATGTCGCAGACAGAGAGTTTATTCACCCATCGCAAAAAAAAATTGATATTATTACCGGAGATCAGGCCCAGATCGAGCAAGTGGCTCCCATCCCTTTGATGAAGCCCCTCCAAGAACATTTGTAACACATTGCTTTTGTAGCCTGATTCCTCCGGTTTAACAATCGAATTCTTCAACGGTTGATCTGCAGTCAACAAGGTCAATTCTTTTTGATGGGGTCAGCACCAGGGATAATCGGTTTTTTTTCAAATGAAGAAACCGGTTTTGCACCTATGGAAGCGGGCTTTGCATCTGGCGGAATCCCTTTTTGGGGTTCCTGCTCCAGCTCAATGGCTGCTTTCAGATACGCCCCGTCTTCCACTGAAATGCTTTTGGCCTTAATCTCACCGGTAAAGTTTGCCCCGCTGGTTATCGAAACCTTGCCCAGCGCCTTGACATTTCCTGTCAGCCGGCCACTGATGGTCACGTTGTCCGCATGAATTTCCGCCTCAACCCGGCCTTTGGCTCCCACGGTAATCTGATTCTTTTCCAGCATGATTTTGCCCTTCATTGCCCCTTCAATAATCAGGCTTTCCTTCCCGTGGATTTGCCCGTCAATCGTGATGTGTTCCCCGATAATTGTCTTTCGGTCAACAGACGGCAAACTCGAATAAGATATGTTTTCCCCCTTAGAGATGTCGGGGGAAAATGTGGGCTCCCTGTCTGGTCCTCCCCGTTTCTTTAGCATGTGTGCTCCTTTCTAAAAAATAAACCTTATGATTTGAGTCCTCTAATACAGGAAAAACCCCGGGAATGTCAACCGTAGAATTTAATCTTGTGTTGTTATATCAGATTCTTCGGAAGACCCTTCTTTATTATTCCAATATTCGTTGTTAAAAAAGGGTCTTGCCCATCTTGATTTTCCTTTCATCACCCACCTGATTTAACGAAGTGATCGAGCGATCGGTGGCCTGACAAAAGTCGTCAAATCAAAAAGGCAGGTGAAGTTTTAAAAATGTATGCTTGTTATAGGCTGCAGGGGGGTGTCTATGTATCCATTGACCAAAAGTCGTCGCATCAGGGAGGTGGTCCGAAAGAGTAAAAAAAGTACAGGGGAGCTTAATTTTTCCGTTTATCAGATAAAAAGGACACGCCATAATAATTTGAATGGAATGCCCTTTTTTAACCCGGAACTGTCGTTTAAACTACAGTGACACTGACTGCAGCAGGGCCTTTTTGGCCTTGTTCAATTTCGAAAGTAACCCGGTCACCTTCATTAAGAGACCTAAAACCGGCAGCGTTGATTCCGGAATGATGAACGAATACATCCGGACCATCTTCTTGTTCAATAAAGCCAAAGCCTTTCTGCTCATTAAACCACTTTACGATTCCATTTGTCATGGCAGCATTCTCCTTTCAAAAAAATTCTCATGTTTGCAAACTTCAGGTGACCACTTTTGACAAATGGATCTTCCCTTCAGAGCGAAACCAGCCGGCCCAATCCGGGCAAGCTTTCTTGATTGAGTGGTATAATAAGTTGTTTTTCATAAAAGTCAAGTCATTGCAAATAATTTGGGCGGGTTGTGCATTTTCAATTCACCGGAGCGTCGCTTCGGGCAACCGGCGGACAGGGCTCTGGGAAGAGAATAATTCAATGGAATTTAGGCATTGCCGGAATGCTGATAGCAGATCAGCCCGCATTGAAGGCATCTTTTTGATTCAGCATCAGCCATTTCTTCTGTGAACCCCTTTTCGATCTCCTGAAATACGGAAGGATCTTTTGCATCGGAGAGCGGCATGATTTGGCGTACGCCTTCAGCAACGGCTTCAACATGATCGACATTCTGTACATCAGATTCCCGGGCGACTACAATTTCAGAAACCGTTGGTGAAATGCCATACATCAACAGGTGGATGGATGCGGCCGCCCTTCGCCCGGCACCGATTGCATGAATCGTCCCCTGAAAGTCGGTTAGCGTGTCACCTTGTGCGAGCAGGCCGGTTTCCTTGTGATATGCGGGTCTTTTGTAAGGTTCAAGGCCTTCCCAAAGAAGAGGCGCCTCCGCGGTCTCGGACGATTCCGAAGTTCCGGTTTCAGACCTTTGAAAAATAAGACCCGGAAAACGTCCCGATGCAATTAATAGGTTGTGCAGGGGGATGGCATATTTCGACAACGTATCCAAATCAACATATTGCAGTTCCTGAAGATCGTCTCCTTCACCGGAAAGCCTGACAACTCCCGTATTAAAGATGACCTTTATATTTTTTTGGGCAAGTGCCTTGAGACGCTCCGGATCCAGGGCTCTGGTTTTCATTGAACTTCTGAACAGGATTGTTATATTTTTTGCGCCATTATCCTTACAAATACCGGCAGTTTCAAGAGCAAGCTCTCCCCCACCCACAATGACAATATCGGATTTTAAAGAAAACCGATCCGGATGTTTTATAAAATCCATGAGCAAAATGGTACCGGGGATCGGTTCCTCAATATCCGATTCATTCCGGGTCCCACCCAACCGGGAAAGACGGCTATCCCATCCGCCAAGGGCAAGAAATACCGATTCAAAGCCCTCTTTCAAAAGGGAGCTGACGGTGAAATCTCTACCGAGGATCTTTTCGGTCTGAACATTCACGCCCATTTCAAAGATACCTTCTATATCCCGGTCGAGGATCTCATGGGGAAGCCTGAGAACGGAAATGGCATACCGGAGCAATCCTCCCAGGTTCGGGGTTGCTTCATAAACCATTGGTGAATGCCCGAGGCGGGCCAGGAAAAATGCAGTGGATAACCCCTCAACGCCGCCACCGATGATAGCAATTTTTCGATGGGTTGCCGGTGCCTTGAAGGGCAGAATTTTATGGTCGATCTCTTTTTCAACATCAGCCGCGTACCGCTTCAGGAAATTGATCGCCACAGGTTCATCAATATATTTCCTCCTGCACTCGTTTTCACAGGGACGGGGACAGATTCTGCCGATGACGGCGGGGAAGGGATTTCGTTCCTTAATGACCTGAACCGCCTTTAGATGATTACCCAAAGAGATCTGCTTGATATACTCCCGAATGTTGATTCCCGCGGGACATGCCCGTTGACAGGGCGTGGTGCACTCGTCCGTTGTATACTCCCGCATGATGCGCCGGGTAACCGAGGAGAGGGTTATGATATGTTTGGGACAGATATTTTCACAAACACCACATCCGGTGCAACGTTGTTCGTCGACCGATGGCAGCCCGTTCTCTTTCATGGTAATGGCATTAAAGGGACATGCCTTGGCACATGATCCAAGACCCACACACCCGATGGTGCAGACCTTCATCCCGCCGCTGAGAAGTGTTACAGCCCTGCAATTGCTCATGCCATTGTATATATATTTTAGATCAGCACCCGGCACGCCGTAGGTGCAGGTGGAAGCGGCGATATCGGGTTCTTTAGCCTCAACAATTACCCCCATTATCTCTGCAAGAATATGGGCGAGATCCGCCCCCCCGGCTACGCACGAGTCCGCCCCTTTCTCGCCGGCCACAATCGCTTCTGCATTGGCGGCGCATCCGGGTAAACCGCATCCACCGCAGTTGGCACCGGGCAGTGCATCTTTGATCTCCAACATTTTGGGGTCTTCAAAGACATAAAATATCTTTGATGCTGTCGCCAGGACAACACCAATGACAGCCCCCAATCCTCCCATTGTAATCAACGCTTCTATCATTTAATACTCCCAGCTCCCAAATTTTTTTAATGTTATGGGTTTGAAGTTAAAGGATAGCTTTAAACTTGCATTTTTCGTAGCAGGTGAGACACTGGGTACATTTTTCCTTATCGATTTTGGCAACCTCCTTCTTTTTCCAGGAGATGGCGTTTGATGGACAATTTCTGAAACAGATGCCGCATTTCGTACACAAATTCGGATCGATCTCAAATTTTAAAAGGGCAACACAACGCTTTGCAGGGCATTTCTTTTCATACACGTGGGCATGATATTCGTCCATGAAATATCGCAATGTGGAAAGAACCGGATTTGGGGCTGTTTGCCCGAGCCCGCACAGTGCAGACGCTTTGATCACATCCGAAATTTGATCCAAAGCAACCAAATCTTCGGCTTTTCCTTTTCCGTTGCAAATGTTTTCCAGAATCTGTAGCAAGCGACGGGTTCCTTCACGGCAGGGTGTGCATTTCCCGCACGATTCATCCTGGATAAAATCCATGAAAAAACGGGCCATATCGACCATACACGTGTTTTCATCCATGATAATCATTCCGCCGGACCCCATGATGGCTCCCAACTTGACGATTTCCTCATAATCCACAGGTGTATCCAGATATTCTTCGGGCACACATCCACCGGACGGCCCACCCAGTTGAACCGCCTTGAACTTCTTTTTATTCGGTATGCCTCCGCCGATGTCGTAAATAATGGTTCTCAGCGAAATTCCCATCGGGACCTCAACGAGTCCGATGTTTGCCACATCTCCGGAGAGGGCAAACACCTTGGTTCCCTTGCTGGTCTCGGTTCCGATACTGGCGTACCATTGTCCCCCGTTTAAGATGATCTGGGATACATTGGAAAAGGTTTCGACATTGTTTAAAACGGTCGGCTTCTCCCATAATCCCCGAAGGGCGGGAAACGGTGGACGGGGTCGCGGCATTCCCCGCTTTCCCTCGATCGATCTCATCAGGGCTGTTTCTTCACCGCATACAAAGGCGCCTGCCCCCTGGTAAATATCGATGTCAAAATCAAAATCGGATCCGAGGATGTCTTTCCCTAGGAGCCCATACTCCCTTGCCTGTTGGATGGCTATACCCAGTCTGCGGATGGCCAGAGGGTATTCCGTCCTTGCATAGATATACCCCTGGTGGGAATTGATGGCCCGCGCTGCAATGATCATCCCCTCGAGAACCGCATGGGGATCTGCTTCCAGTATACTTCGGTCCATGAAAGCCCCGGGATCTCCTTCATCCGCGTTGCACAGCACATACTTTATGTCGCTCGAATTTTTGCTGGCAAATTCCCATTTCAAACCGGTTGGAAATCCAGCACCACCGCGACCCCTGAGCCCCGATATTTTCATCTCTTCTATGATCTGATCGGCGCTCATTTCATTGATCGCTTTGGCTGCACCAAAATAGCCGTCCCTAGCGATGTATTCATCGATAACTTCCGGGTCCAGTGCGCTCTTGTTTCGCATAGCCCAGAACACCTGGTGCTGGAAGAAAGGGATTTCCTCCATGTTCGGGATTGTTTCTTTGGAGGCGGGCTCCACGTAAAAAAGCTTTGGAACCGGGCGGCCTTTAAGAAAATGTTCTTCCACCAGGTGGGTAACATGCTTGGTTCTGAGGTTCTGGTAAAATATTCCTTCAGGCTGGACGAGCATCACCGGTCCAACAGCGCAGAATCCGTTACAACCGGTCTCGATGATTTTTACCTCTTCGACAAGACCCTGACTTTCAAGCTCTTTTTGTAAAGCCTCCCGAAAGGCTCTAGTTCCGGTAGAGTGGCACCCGGAACCACCGCACAGCATCAACTGGGTTCTCGGTTCATTCATTCTTTCACCTACATTGATATCGGGCTTTTTTGTCGTCTGTATCTTTGGGTCTATTCGTACTTTTCGAGAATTTCGACAGCGCGGTCCGAGGACAAAGCGCCGTATGTGTCCTTGTCGACGATCATCACAGGTGCAAGCCCACAGGCGCCGAGGCATCTCACGGCCTCTAAGGAAAAGCGTCTGTCTTCAGTTGTTTCGCTGTCTCCTATCCCATATTCAAGGTGAATGCGGGACATGATCTGCTTTACGCCTTTGACATAACATGCGGTGCCCAAACACATTTTTATAGTATGGCGACCTTTGGGTTCCATGGAAAAAAGCGCATAGAATGACGCAATACCGAAGACTTCGCTGGGTGCTATATTCATGCCGTGGCTGATATAATCGATCAGTTCAACCGGAAGATAACCGGCCATATCTTGACACTCTCTCAAAGCAGTGATAATCGAGCCCGGTCTGGGTCGGTTTACGGCGATAATCTCATCGATCTTGTCAAACATATCGTTTGAAATATCAGGATGTTGGGGCCTTTCAACATGTGCCATGAACGGATCTCCTAAGGTTATGGTGGATTAACTGGTAAATATCCGTTACCGGGGCTGGGGATTTAAATCGATTAGATCCCTTGCAAGTGTCTTTTAATCGAAGTGATTAAAAAATGCAAGGGGGTATTAAAAACAAAATTATCTTAAATCTAACCCACAATCCGCCGAAGCGTCTCTTAGGGCTTTGCCGGTTATTTAGTTTACATTGACATTGAAAAAACTGGTATCTTATATACATTATTAGTAAAAACAGATTTGATTCACTTCAATGATTTTCAGCAGATCAGTGGCTTCATTTATTTTTTCGGAGCAACACCCATGGTCTGACCGGCGGATTTTTTTGGATTCTGTAAAATGAAATTATCTGAAATCGTTGATGTTTTGGATGCCTTGCTTATTGTCGGCGAAGATCAGCTGGACAAGGATGTTCCCACCCTCTGGTGAGATTCCATGTGGATAAGGTTCTGGGGATCAACGATGTGTATGCACAACTGAGCCAGAAAATAGAGCAAATTTATAAGGCCGACCAGATCCCTGTCCCCTGGAATACATCCGGCAGTTTTTCCGTTGGGAATAGCCTGAGGTGGGCGGTATCCGGGGAGGAGATTGTCAGCATCGATATCGATCGATCCCGGGCGGTTTCAGGATTACAGGAAGTAATTTCTTGCCTTGAAAAAATTGAGATGGGTCTGTTCAGCGACGTCGAGTATATTGAATTCAGGTCGTGTTCCGAGGGGTGCATCGGAGGAACCCTTACCGCCATCGATAAATATGTGGCCAAGAGCGCGATTCAAAAGATGATCCGGAAGTTTAACCCTAAAAGACACCTGCCCAGGGAAAAAATTCTCCGCCTTTATGAAAAGGGCCGTTTTATGTCGGAAATTAATCCATCCAAGCTGGCGGGGTTGTTTGATACACTCAACGAGCCGCTTTCGATTGAGTCGCTTCAGGAGATAGACATGCTTCTGGAGCGGATAAATGGAAAAGATTGCGGGGCGCCGGATTGCCGGACATTTGCTGAAGATGTCGTGAGGGAAAGGGCATCACAAAAGGATTGTTTTTTGATCGGTGCACGTGGTAAAAGATAGGCGAGTCTTCGCACTCCCTAGCTTGTCAAAGCGCAGCGAAGATCCCGGCTGCGGGGTTCTTCAAACCGGTTGTAATTCGGATATCTATCTAAGAGGGGTGGTGTAAAATGACAGTCAAAGAGTTATCTGATCGATTCGATGTCCAGGTGGTTGCAGGAGAAAAGGGATTGAATCGTCCCATCGATGGCGGATATTGTGGCGATCTTTTGAGCGATGTCATGGCCAATGCGCCCCAGGGGTGTATCTGGTTGACGGTCCAGGGCCACCAAAACGTGGTCGCCATTGCTGTTTTGAAGGAGATGGCAGCCATTGTCCTAACCGGCGGGCATGAACCCGATCCGGAAACGGTGGAAAAGGCGGGTGTGGAAGGAATTCCCATTCTCGCGTGGGAAGGGTCAGCCTATCATCTGACTGGACTCATCCATGCGGCCGGTGTCAGAAATTCAGATGGTTAGAATCCATAGTGGGAAAGATCTGCTGTCATTTGAAAAGGGAGCTCTAATCGGGATGTCACTGCAGCGGAAAACGCCGGTGCGGCCATCAGGTCGGTAAAATCAGATCGACTTTGTGTCATACCGGGGATGGAGATCTGTTCCAAGGAGGAGGTTCACATTCTTGTCCTTTTTGGAGAATTGGAGCAGGCGCTGGTCGTGCAGCAGCACGTTTATGGCCACCTGCCGGGACAGAACGAAGCCAAAGTGTTCGGGTATCAGATTATAGCGGATGAAAACGATGAAGTTCTCGGGGAGAGTTCCCGATTACTCATCGGCGCAACCGAATTGGGACTTCAGGAAATCGTAACCAAGGCCCGGTCACTCGGCGGGGTTACCATCGCTTCCCATGTAGACAGACCCGCTTTTGGTATTATCGGCAAGTTGGGCTTTGTCCCGGATGACCTTCGGATCGACGGGGTGGAGATATCGTACCGGATACCATTGGAAACAGCGTGTGATAGTATCCCCGGAATCAAAGATTTTCCGTGTGTGACTTCCTCAGATGCCCACTGTCCGGACGACATCGGCAGGGCATGGACCTCCTTTCTGCTGGCCGCACCAACGGTAGAGGAAATCCGCCTTGCGTTGAAGGGTGAAAAGGGGAGAAAGGTAGGGATCTGATTGCGGGAGATTTCTCTTCACATTCTGGATGTGGCGGAAAACGGCATTACAGCCGGGGCCAGTTGCATTCAGATCGTTGTAGAAGAGGCCCGGGCAGAAAACGTTTTGAAGATCGTTATCCGGGACAATGGAAGGGGAATATCTTCTGAAAAAATCGACAGGATTACCGATCCCTTTGTGACGACTCGAACCACCCGCCGGGTCGGTTTGGGCCTTTCCCTCCTAGAGGCAGCTGCCCGCCGCTGCGATGGGGAAGCGAAGATCGAATCCGAACCTGGTGCAGGAACCGAAGTTACGGCTGTTTTTCGGTACAACCACATCGATCGGGCGCCGATTGGTGATATGGCCGGTTCGATCACCACGTTGATTGCGGGCAACCCGGACGTTGATTTTATATATGACCATTCGGTGGACGACAGACATTTTGGCATGGATACCCGGGAAATCAGAAAGGAACTGGAAGATTCCTTTCTGGCCGACCCGGCAGTGATTTATCACCTGGCACAAACGATTCGAAAGCATCTCAACCGACTTGATCAAGGTCAGATGAATTCAGAAATGGGAGAAGAAGGAAATGGCAAAATTGACGATAGAAGATCTTAAGCGAATAAAAGAAAAAACCGCAAAGAAAATTTCAGTCAGGGATGGTACGGCCACAGCCAAAATAACCGTCCACATGGGCACCTGCGGTATTGCCGCCGGTGCGCGGGAGGTGATGGGCGTCTTGATGGAAGAGCTGACCAATAGCGGCCGTGACGATATCCGGGTGGTCAATTCCGGCTGCATCGGTATGTGTAGCAGCGAGCCGAATGTAACCGTTGAAATCGAAGGGGGCGAGCCGATCGTCTACCAGCTGATAAATTCGAACAAGATGCGCCAAATCTTCAAAAGGCATGTTCTCCAGGGTGAGATCCAGACCGATTTTGCCCTGGCAAAAATATAGCCTGTTTGGGTATTTTTTAACGATTAAAGGAGGTATGGATGGTCGAGCTCGAATTTATGAAAAATGTCGAAATTTTTAAAGGTGTGACAGACAGCCATCTTGCCGGCATTCATGATTTCTGCACCGAGAAAATTTATCGGTACGCGCATCGATTGTTTGCCGAAGGGGATAAGGCTTACTATCTGTGGATCGTAAAGGAGGGATCTGTCGATCTTCGATATGATCCGCCGGGCGGAGGTACTTCAGAAAAAAACACCATCTCATCGATTTCAACCCAAAAGACGTTTGGCTGGTCGAATCTTGTTCCACCTTACAAATACAGATTGTCAGCCTACTGCGCCAATGAGAGCTGCCGGATAATCCGGATAGAGAAAAATCAGCTTCTCAAACTGTTCGGCCAAAATTCAAAGATCGGTTATGTCATGATGTCCAACCTGACTGAAATCGTCGGTGTCCGATATCACCAGCTGCAGGACTCCGCCTGGGTATCGCCCCACGCCGGGGTAAAGATCAGCGTGCATATGGCGACATGCGGCATTGCAGCCGGTGCGCGGGAGGTGATGAACGCCCTCATGGATGAAATGGCGAAGACCGATCGTTTGGATATACGCATAATGACCGCCGGGTGCATCGGGATGTGTGATAAGGGACCGAATGTGACGGTGGAGATCGAAGGGGAAGGTTCGGTGATTTATCAAAAAGTAACGCCGGACAAAATGTGCCGGATATTTAATAATCACATCCTTAAGGGAACGATCGAGACAGATCTCGTTCTCACCTGAATTGTAAATTTTTCCCCCAAACTTTAAAGGGGACCATCATGATCAGTTTGGAATTTCTGAAAGATGTCGAAGTTTTCAAGGGCCTCAGCGGTGACCAATTGACCGCAGTGCAGGCGTGTTGCCAAAAAAGGGAGTTTAAACAAGATGCGAAGCTCTTTGGTGAAGGAGAGCCGACCGGCCATCGCTGGATTGTACTGGAGGGCCAGGTTGATTTGCGTTGTGAACTCCCGGGGTCGGTTCCATCCGAGGAAAACACGATCTCCTCCGTTTCGGCGGGCGGGGCAATCGGTTGGTCGTGCTTTGTGTCACCCTATCAATACCGTCTTTCGGGATATTGTGCTTCCGGTCAGTGTGAGTTGATTCGAATCGGAAAAGAGCGTATCATCCGGTTGTTCGAGCTGGATACCGGCCTCGGATATGTCGTAATGTCGAATATGGCCGCGGTTTTGTCGGTAGAAGATTTAATCGCCTGCAGGATGAGATTGCAAGGCTCAGGGGCCAGCATGCCATGAGCGGATGGTAACTCGAAGATTATCCGCAAGGGATCAACGTCTTGCTACGTTGTGGGTCACCATCAACCGATCCAGGGTTTCGTATTGCTGAGCGCCGGGTAGGGATTGGCCATTGAATAGAAAAGTGGGAACCGCTCTGATTTCCATTTCGACGGCCCGTCGCCAGTCTGAACTTACCGCTTGACTAAATGATCTTTTTTCAAGGACGGTTTGCGCTTCTTTTTCGCTCAAATTCACCGATTTTGCAATATCCACAAGGATAGGAATTTTAGCGATGTTTTGTCCGTTGATGAAGTACGCTTTGAAGACCGCCAGATGAAATTCGTCTCCTTTGGATTTTGACTCAGCCCATTTCCCCAGTTCTTGCGCCAGACGACTGTTATAGGTTTCCTGGCGATCACCGATATCGACGCCAAAGTTCTTTGCGGCTGTTTTGAGACGGGATTTCATCTGGGGAATATCGATGTTCCGGCCGGCAAAAAGCGCTTCCAGTGTGAGACCCTCCTCCGGTGTATCCGGGTGGAGCGGAAATGCCGCCCAACGGATTTGAATCTCATACACCCTCTTTAATAGTTCAATACTCCCGGTAATGAAATAACACCACGGTCAGATATAATCAGAAAATATTTCTAAAACAGGCGAAGGATTCATCGGTTTTTCCTATTCTCAAATTTTAAAAGGACATATAGATCATTGCAGTGGGTTAGTTGGGTCGCCAATGCCGAAGGCCCAGAAATAGTGAAATCAGTCCCAGACCACTGATGAATGCCGATGCCATGGCCGTGGCCATAATTCCGCCGGTCCCCCAAACCACGCCGCCGATCAGGGCGCCGCATACTCGTCCGATGCTCGATGCGGCAAAAAAGCCCGACATCATTGTGGCCCTGGCCTGTGGCAGAAACTCGGTGAAAAGGGACATTGAAGTGACAACGGTAAACTCAAATGTTAAATAGACAAGGAACAATCCACCCAGCGCAAATGAAAGGCTGTATCCCAGATACGGCAGTGCCGCATAGCTGGCTCCGGACAAAACAAGACCTACCAAAACAGACCGTGTTAGCTTAAAACGGTCGGCAAGAGATGCTGTCAAACCATCGCCAAGGAGCTCTGCCACACCGACAATCGTGGTCGCAATCCCCAAATCCACGATACCCAGTTGAAACCTCTGTTCCAGCCACACCCCATATACCACAAAGAGATTATCGTTGGCAGCAGCGATAAAAAAGGCAAAGCAGAGGGCGCCCAGGGCAGATCTTTTCAGGCCCAGCTGCCGCCATGATTGAAAAAGATGAAGCGGCTGAGGATGTGCCGCGGAACTTTTTTGAGTTTCGAAAGTCAACATACCTAATCCAACGATGCTGAGCACCCCCAATCCACCTAGAACAAGGAAAGGAGAACGCCACCCGAAATGCCCAATGAGCAGACCGATCAGAGGAATCCCGGCGAGGGAGCTTCCGGCCCAGCTGATTTCAACGATACCGATGACCATACCGCGGCGCTCGTATGGAATCTGGCTTCCCACATACGCCTGCAAGGCCGGATCAAATATTGTTTTCCCCAGACCCGCTAAAAAAAAGGCCATTAAAATCGATCCATAAAAAGGGAAAACCCCGCCGGTCACCATGCCTATGGTCAATAAACTCAACCCGGCCAACATCATCGATCTGTATCCCCAGCGATCACCCAGAGGACCAAACACCAAACCCAAAACCCCGGTAACCTGGTTGATGGCGATCAACGAGGTGACCGCCGTCAACGAGATGCCCATCCCCCGGCTCAGGGCAGGTGCAAACGGGTACGCAAAACGGCGGGCGGTGTTGAGGAATAGACGACTCAATGCAGCAACGCCTATTTGCCAGAATATGCGTGAAGCTGTTCTGTCTTGAGAATAGGTCATCGGCTTTTTAAAGTTAAAAGGATGTTATAGTCCAAACGAAATTTCCGAGTGTCTTTAACGGTTTGCAGTGTCTAATTTTAAAGAAAAAACCAAAACTTAATTATTGGGCAAATGATAGTAAGGAATCGAAGGGTTTGCGTCAAGCACCATTATAATCCAGGTGGCTGATAAAACGTTTGGTGATGAGAAAGCCGATCGATTTATTTTTCTCATAAATGATGTGAAAATGGATCGGTTGTTGGACTGAAATAATATTTGCGCATCTGAAATAAAAAAATTAACATAAGATTTTTCTTTTCACTTTTTGGAAAGCGCATCACCATTAGGGAGGAAACCAATGGACCAGGCAGTTAGAGAAGCGATCTATCGATCGGTGGAAAAGGAGTCGTTTGCCAGGAAGTTGAGCATGAAACTGGTCGAACTGGAGGACCGGTATTCAGCCGTGGAAATGACCTACGACCCGAAGACCATGGGAAATATCTATGATCGCGCTCACGGGGGCGTCATTTTTTCGCTGATCGATGAGGCATTCGAAACCGTTGGGCAGGCGGATGGAACCGTGGGTGTGGCAATGAATGTCAGTGTGACCTATGTTTCCAGCCCTGATAAGGAGACTGTTTTGCGTGCCGAGGCAAAGGAGATCAGCAGGACACGAAAGACCGCAGGCTATGCCATCGTGGTTAAAGATCAGGAGAAAAACTTGATTGCAACATGCCAGGCCCTGCTTTACCGTACAGGAAAAAAAATCCCTTTCCTTTAAAAAAGACAAAAGGTGTTTACCGGATTGGACAGACTCTTTATGAGGGATGGACGTCAAGGGGTGCAAATGTATGCCTTGTCAGATTGAATATGAAAAAGAAACCGATTTGTATAAAAGCCGTATTGTTCGATTTCGACGGGACACTGACTCAATCGGGCACCCTCGATTTTGGTGTTATCAGGGCGGCGATCGATTGCCCGAAAAACAGACCGATTTTGGAATTCATAAAAACCCTGGCGACAAAGCACCAGCAGGAAGATGCACTCGCTGTGCTGGAACATTTTGAAGCCGAAGCCGCTACAAAATCAAAGCCAAATCCGGGTGCCGAAGAGCTGATTCAGTATTTGAGAGCAACAGGCGTTCCGATCGGCATCATAACACGCAACAGCCTTCGGTCCGTAAAACAGGCCCTGAATAATTTCCAGCATATTGGTTTGGAAGATTTTGAACTGGTGATCACAAGAGATGATCCGGTTGCCCCCAAACCGAACCCGGAAGGAATTTTGCTGGCGGCCCGAAGGTTCGATGTCGACGTTGCGCATCTGCTTGTCGTAGGAGATTTTATATATGATATCCAGGCCGGCAACAGCGCGGGTGCGGTAACCGTTCTCCTTAGCAACCCCGGCGGAACCCCGCCCCCTGATTGCGAAAGCGATTACACCATCTCCCATCTGGAAGAATTGAAAAGAATCGTACGGTTGGCCCGGCCACTTCGTTCAGGCAAATTGCCGAATGAGCTTTTGGCGGAATTTATCGAAAGATTTTCGTTTGATGACCCGTCGGTTCTGATCCATCCCGGTATAGGGGAAGATATTGCCGCGGTAAATGTTGAAGAAGAAGAAGTTCTTGTCCTCAAGTCCGACCCGATTACGTTTACCACCGATTTGATCGGGCATTATGCGGTTTTGATCAATGCAAACGACATCTCCACTTCCGGGGCAACGCCCAGGTGGTTTTTAACAACACTTCTTTTCCCTTGCAATGTTACTGCGTTGGAGATTCGACAGGTGATGCATGAACTTAAAACAGCCTGTCAGCAATGGGGTATCAGTTTATGCGGCGGCCATACCGAGATCACCGATGCCGTTACCCGGCCGGTGGTCACGGGGATGCTGGTCGGAACAGTTTCAAAAACTAACCTCATTGAAAAGCGAAATATCAAACCCGGGGACAGGGTGCTGTTTACCAAATCTGTGGCGGTGGAGGGGACAGCTATCATTGCCGGGGAAATGGGGGACCGGTTGAGGAACCTGGGTCTTGAAGACGACGAAATAGACCGATTTCGAGCATTTCGTTCTAAAATCGGTATTATTGACGAAGCACAAATCGCCGGTCGCTCCCTGGGCGTAAGTGCCATGCATGATGTCACGGAGGGCGGTCTGGCGACCGCACTTGAAGAGCTGAGTATTTCAGGGCGTCACAAAATCAGAATCGACATGGATAACATCCCGATATACCCGGAAACCAAAAAAATTTGTCAGATGCTCGGTATAAAACCGCTCGGTCTCATCGGATCAGGGAGCCTTCTGATTTGCTGCCGGGAAAAAATTTCTAAAAAGCTCATGGCCGGTATTATTAAAGCTGGAATCGATGTCACCTGCATTGGTGAAGTGATGGAAAAAGGAGCCGGCATAGAAGCTGTATCCCGGGGAAAACCGGTAGAGTGGCCCAAGTTTGAGGTGGATGAAATTGCCCGCCTGTTTGGCCTGGAAAAAGCACGCCCATGGGCGGTGAAGCCGTAATCCGCTTCGACGGACCGCAGGGTTCTTCAATAGAGCTGACAGGCAAGGATCAAACGTAAATTTGTGACGTTAAATTTTTGCCTCGTGAAATGCAGCGCATATTTCACCACAGTCCCGTGCGCTACTTTACAAGAAAAGATAAACCCGTTCTTAAATGCTATCAACGGTTGGAGATTTAGAATGGCACGCGTATTGGAAAATGTAGGAAAGGAACTCCTTAAAAAGAGCAAGATTTCCGTATCGGATTTCAGAACGGCTGAGACAGCTGAGGATGCCCGTCAATTCGCAGACGATATTGGATATCCGGTGGTAATCAAGGCGCTGGTGGCTGTAGGTAAACGAGGAAAAGCCGGGGCGGTCCGATTTGCACAAAATGGAGCGGAAGCGGAAAAGAATGCGTGTGAGATTCTGAATATGACCGTGTGCAATTTTCCGGTTGAATTCCTGCTGGTTGAGAAAAAGCTGGATATTGCACAGGAACTATACATTTCCATAACATATGATTCTTCAGAAAAGATGCCGATCATCATCGCCAGCAGAGAGGGCGGTGTGGATATCGAAGACCTTGCGAACACTCAGCCGAACAGGATCATCAAGACTCCTGTACACACGATTGAGGGCTTTCACCAGTTTCAGGCAAAAGAGATCGCTTCGGCATTGGATTTGAAAGGAAAAGACCTGCAAAAAGCAACATCAGTTATTTGGCGCCTGTATAAGGTGTTTGACCAGTACGACGCTACGATTCTTGAAATAAACCCACTGGTCATCACTGCCTCGGGTGAGATGGTCGCAGCAGCTATTTTGATGGCAGTAGACGATGACGGACTGTACAGACAGCCAACGCTTTCCCCTAAAGTGGAACCCGGCAGCGACCGCGCCTGGCGGCCCCTCACTGAACTGGAGAAAAAAATGGTTGCTGTTGACACCGCAGAGCCGTATCGCGGCACCGCACGATATACAGAAATGGAGGGCGGAAACATCGGCTTTTTATGCGGTGGCGGCGGTGGCAGTCTTCTGGTTTATGATGCGCTGCTCCGATACGGCGGAAAGCCCGCCAATTATGCAGAATTCGGGGGCAATCCGACCCAGACCAAAGTATCCAGGCTTGTAAAAGGCGTGTTGTCAAAACCTGGCGTGGCAGGCTTTATCGTAGATACAAATATCACGAACAATACCCAAACCGATGTGGTGGCCAAAGGGATTGTGCAGGCTTTTCAGGAGATGAATATTAATCCAGAGACGTTTCCGACCATTGTGAGGCTGGCGGGAATCAATGACACCCAGGCCAGGAAAATCTTCCGGGATGCAGGCGTCCCGTATTATATGGATGACATTACCATGGAAGCTGCGGCTCGCCTAATAGTCGAACAGATGGACAAAACATATCGACAAAAGGATTGAATCAATGGCCATATTGGTAGATAAGGATTCCAGAATTGCAATCCAGGGTATTACCGGCAGAGAAGCCTCAATGGTCACAAAACATGCCCTCGCTTATGGAACCAAAATTCTCGCCGGTGTGACACCAGGCAAAGAAGGGCAGAATGTGGAGGGGGTTCCCGTATACGATACATTAAAAAGTGCCTGTAAAAATCATGCTGTAAATACAGCTGTTGTCTATGTGCCACCGGCGTTCGCATGTGATGCTGTTTTGGAAGCGATCGGCAATGGCATTAAACTGGTCTTGATTATCACGGAACGTATTCCCCGCCGTGACGCGGCAAAATTTCTGTGTGCTGCAAAGCAGGCCAACGCAACGATCATAGGACCTAACTCCGTCGGCGTTCTTAACCCCGGTGACCGCATCAAGCTCGGCGCGATCGGCGGCGACAACGTTGAACGCTGTTTTGTCCCGGGCAGTGTGGGCGTGATTTCGAGGAGCGGGGGTATGACAGCCGAATGCTCCTGGATGGCGAAGCAGGCGGGATATGGCGTCAGCACAAGTGTCAGCAGCGGCGGAGATCCTCTCATCGGATCCCCGCCCAAGGACATTTTAAGCCTCTTTGAAAATGATCCCAAAACCAAGGCGGTCATCCTATGGGGGGAACCTGGTACCCGTTACGAAGAAGATGTGGCTGACTTCATCATGCAGGGCGGCTATACGAAACCGCTTATCGCCTATATTGCAGGGCGATTTGTTGAGAATATGCCCGAGGGAACGGTTTTCGGTCATGCTGCCTCGATCATCGAAGGCGCCGGCGGCAGACCTTCAATAAAGATGCAACGCCTGAAAGCAGCGGGTGCTCATGTGGCGGAGAACTTCAACGATATTGGTGATATGCTCAAATCCGTTTTGGCAGAAGCGGTTTAGGAATCTTCATGTGTCGGATAAGAAAATTCTTCAAATTATGAAAACGAAACCTGAGTAAAAATATTTCCAGACGAGCGTGATACAAAAAAGGAGAATGATGGAACCGTTAAGAACAATTCTTTTCGCCCCCGGAAATCGGCCTGACCGCGCCGAGAAGGCGATCGGTTTGGATGCGGATGCGGTGGTTTTCGATTTAGAAGATGCTGTTCCGATAGCTGAGAAAGAGTCGAGTCGCTTGGTGGTTAAAACGCTGTTGGACGGACACCCCGGTAAACGGATGTATGTGAGGATTAACGCCCTTTCAACACCCTACGCCAAGGACGATTTGGCAGCCATTGAATCTAAAAATCTAAATGGTATTATGCTTCCAAAGGTGGAAAGTACCGAAGATGTTTTTGAAATCGATAGACGTTTAAGTAAGGTGGAAACGCGCAATGGATTGCAAATAGGCGGTTTAGAGATTATTTCCATTTGTGAAACGGCAAAAGGCCTTGAGGAGATTTATCCTATTCTTTCTGCGAAACCGGCGCGCCATCGTATATCGGTCGCGGCTTTTGGTGCGGCCGATTACACTCTGGATCTGGGCATCCGTTTAACCCGGGAAGGGCGAGAACTGGAGTATGCCCGAACGCGTCTGCCGATTGCGTCACGCGCCGCCGGTATTGCACCGCCTCTGGATACGCCCTGGATGGTTGACTTGAAGGACATTGATGGGTTGATTGCAGATGCGAAGACCGCGAAGGCCTATGGTTTTCAGGGAAAAATTGTGATTCATCCCAATCAAATCCGACCGTGTAACGACATTTTTACGCCGTCCGAAGCGGAGGTTCTTCAGGCAAAACGGGTTATCGATATTTTTGAATCGTCTGAAAAAAAAGGCATGGCAGCCATTCTGCTCGACGGAAAATTCATCGATTATCCGGTCGTAGAGAAATCAAAAAGAATACTTGCCCTTGCCAGGTCGATCGCCGAAAAGTTCTGAGAACCACTACCGGGCGCTTTGCGGAAAAATGATCTTCCTCTTTACTCTTTTTTAGGGAAATGACGGTATGGAAAAAAGCGTAATTGCCGTACCTGTGAAAACAATCGAAAGATCCATATTTTTAATACGCTTCGCGTTTTGTTGCACACCCCAGATAAACAGAAGAAATCAACAGGGTTTAACAGGGCAAGAACTTCACTAGCTAAATCTTGACCTCCCCAGCCGCAGCCGATATCCAGGATCCGCATGTCTTCTTCGGGCATCAGTTTGCGACAGGTCAAATCGAGCTTGGCCTCCTGGGCAGCGTCGAGGTTTTCGGCTTGCTGCCAGTATGCACAGGAGTAGTTCATTTGCCGATCCAACATGACGGTGAAAAGGTCGTTTCCGATATCGTAATGCCGTCGACCGATTTCAATTGCTTTTCTCCGGGATGTTTTTTGAAGTAACTTAAGTTTCAACACATCCCTCAAAGCCGCCCGGGACGCCCGCACCTTTCTGTCCAGGCGAGCCCCATGACGCGATAAAAGAATTGGTCCAGAGCCACGCAATCCCACCAGCCATCCATGTAGCCTTCTCCCAGAGCCAACGATCCTCCGGCCAATACCCCAGGATAAAAATCGGGGTTATGGACGTGAATGTCAAAAGGTTCTGTACCGTCAATTTTTATTCAGGCGGGTTCTAACAGCTCTTGAATGAAGCGTTTTCATCTAGAATTTTTCATTCACCCGGCTCCTTTCGGATTTGAAAGGAAGAGATCGATTTTTGAAAATGCAGAGTATACAATTTATCCGGTGGGTGAGATCTTGTCAAAGATAAAATAATTGGCGCTCATTTAGCCCTTTTAAACCATGGGATGTAAGGGATGTGTTTAAAAATATAAGTTTCTCGATAGCTACGCTTTATACGGCTAATTCTATATTGGTACGAATAGTATAATTTAATTTCCCGGTTTTTCCCATGTCTTACCCATGGGTAGAGCGCAGACTGTGGCAAGGAGTTATATTAAAAAAGAATCCTTTTTTATTTAATTTTTGACTTAAATCAATGAAATCATTTGGCAAATCGGTATTGTCATTAAAAATTGAATATCAGTACCTGGTTTTGAACACGTATAAATGCTCGTAAAAGAAAAAGAGATGAACCGATGGATTAAGAATAGGGGAAAAAAATGAATAATAAAGATGAGATAAAAACAATCGATCCACGCGGGCTTGAGCACCATGAAAAAGAAAAGTTGATTTTCCCAAGTATTGAGGATCTTAGCAAGGGGGATTCGCTGAGAATTGTAATGGAGTTTAACCCAGTACCTTTGGTTTACCTGTTGAAAACCCGTGGTGAGTTCGAGGTTTTTTATGAAAAAGACGGACCGGATGAGTGGATTTTGGTGGTAAAAAGGATTGCCGCTGAAGAAATGAAAAAAGAAAAACTGGAGGCACTGGTACAGAAATTAAAAAGTGGAAACATTTCTGAAGAGACCAAAGCCCGGACGAAGGAACTCTTCCAGGCCGCTGACGCCAAATCGATAGGGGAGATGGAACAAAAACTAATAAAACAGGGGATTCCCCGTGAGACGATCCTGGGCAATCTGTGCGATATCCATCTGGAAATCTTAAGAGACAAGCTCGTGGACCAAAAAGTTGAAGTAGAATCACCCCACCCGGTACATTCCTTCATGGAAGAACACAAGGTCATTCTTGAGAGTTTGAGTGCGCTAAAAACAACTCTAGACAAACTAAGGAAAGCCAAAAGTTTTAAGAAATTTGGTCCTGGACTGGAAAAATTAAGGGACAGCGCCCACCACCTGGTGGAAGCAGAAAGTCATCATCAGAGAGAGGAAGAATCTTTATTTACAAAATTGGAAGACCATGACATCACAGAACCGGTTGCGGTCATGAAGTCAGACCATGTGGAGTTTCGAGAAAGAAAGCAGGCTTTGTATCAACTCGCCTACAACCCTAAAGATTATGATTTTGAATCGTTTAAGACTAGATGTGTTGAATTGGGAGAGTACCTGGTGGAGGAACTCGAAAGCCATATTTTTAAGGAAGACAACATTATCTACCAGGTCGCCCTGCAGACATTGAGCGAAAAAGAGTGGGAGGTTGTGAAGAGAGAATGTGACAAGATTGGATACTGCTGCTTCACGCCACAGGATCAAATCGAAAAATCAGACTGACCCAGCTCTCGACGAAATCGATATCGCCTTTGCCCTGATTCTGATTCAATTGGGTTTTATGGAACATCCATTGGAATATTATTTGATAACCGATTGGGATGAAGACAACAGGGTCGCGGTTCACTTTTGACATGCATAGATGTTTAGTGAAGAATGAAGACCTGCCCCCGCGTTGTTCTGATCCATATGGCTCTGGATTGGCTTGACTGTCTCTGGATATCTATGGAATAGAAGCATTTTTCTTTGATCAGCCTCTGTCACTTGCCGTTTCGTAGCCGATGGCGCTGCTGGGCGCTCAGCGCTGTCTTGCGAAGGCGGATAGAGGCCGGCGTAACTTCCACCAGCTCATCTTTTCGAATAAAATGGATGGCCTGCTCCAGCGTCATGGGTTTAACCGGAGAGAGAATGACGTTTTCGTCCCGACCCGATGCGCGCATGTTGGTCAGGTTTTTTTCCTTGCAGGGGTTGGCGTTGATATCGGTTACCCGGTTGTGCTCCCCGAAGATCATACCTTCGTATGTCGGATCACCTGGTTTGATGAACAGACGGCCTCTCGGCTCAAGATTAAACAGAGCGTAAGCAACGGCTGTACCCTGGCGATCGGATACAATAGAACCGGTAAAGCGGCCGGGAATTTCGCCGCGATATGTGTCATAACCCGCAAAATAAGAATTCATAATTCCGGTGCCTTTGGTGTCGGTAAGGAACTTGTCCTGATACCCGATGAGCCCCCGGGAAGGGATGCTGAACTCTATCCGCACCCGGCCGCTTCCGTGGTTGATCATGTTGGTCATCTGGCCTTTGCGGACGCCAAGCTTTTCGGTGACAACCCCCAGAAAGCTTTCGTCGCAATCGATGAAGAGATGCTCCATAGGTTCCAGTTGCCGGCTATCCTGATATTTGAAGATGACTTCGGGCCGTCCTACGGCCAGCTCAAACCCTTCACGCCGCATGGTCTCGATCAGTATGGCCATCTGAAATTTGCCCCGGCCTTTTACCAGAAACTCTTCCCTGTTTTCGGATGCTTCCACCTGAATCGCCACGTTGCTGAGGGTCTCTTTGAGCAGTCGTTCTCGAATCTTGCTCGACTGAACAAAGCGGCCTTCCCGGCCGGAAAAGGGTGATGTATTGATCGTAAAACGCATGGCCACTGTAGGTTCATCCACGGTAATGCGAGGCAGGGCGCAGGGCACCTCACGCGTACAGATAGTGTCCCCGATCTGAACGTCTTCGATACCCGACAGTACAATGATATTTCCCGGACCGGCCGCTTCCACTTCCTGGAGTGCCAGGCCATCATAAGTCTTCAGTTGTGAAACCTTAAGGGGCTGCTGAACGCCCTGTTCTCCGATACAGACCAGGTGGGCGTTATGGTGCGCCCGGCCATTGACCACTTTCCCCACTGCCAGCCGGCCCAGATAATCGGAACAACCCAGATCCGAAACCAGCATCTGAAATGGTGCCTCCGGATCGTAGCTTGGCGGGGGAATTTCATCCAGAATCATGTCCAGAAGCAGGTGGAGGTTCACCCCCCCTTCCTGTGGAGATCTCGTCGCCATCCCGTTGCGTCCCACAGCAAAAAGGTACGGAAAATCGAGCTGGTCCTCGCTGGCGTCCAGGTCGATAAACAGGTCATAAACCTGGTCTAAAACCGCCTCCGGCCGGGCATCCCTACGGTCGATTTTGTTGATCACCACGATAATTTTAAGGCCAGCGGTCATGGTTTTCTCCAGCACAAAACGGGTTTGGGGCAACGGCCCTTCCGAGGCATCCACCAAAAGGAGCGCACCGTCCGCCATGGACAGCGCCCGTTCCACCTCGCCTCCGAAATCGGCATGTCCCGGAGTATCGATAATGTTGATCCGCACACCCTTCCAGTTTACCGAACAATTCTTGGCGGCGATGGTGATACCCCGTTCCCGCTCCAGGTCTAGGTTGTCCATCAGACGTTCGCTGACCTCCTGGCCGTCGCGGAACAGCCCGCTCTGTCGGAACATGGAGTCCACCAGGGTCGTTTTGCCATGATCCACATGCGCGATAATGGCAATGTTGCGAATATTTTTATTATGTTCTACGTTTGTCGTCATTTGTTGTATTACCCTTTGCTCAAAGTTCAGGGTATATATGCCAATTTAATGAACTTGTCTACACTTTTAATAATTTTCAGAAAAGCCGACCGCAGGCAGATTTTCAGGCCATAGCTGGAGGTATTGAAATGGCCTCTATGCAACCCTGGTAGTTACAATCGGACAGATCATAAAAAGGGGACATCCTAAATAACTTAGGCTCTTTTGATAAATGCCATATGGGCAGAATAATCAAACAAAAAGAATCTAACGGCAGAAAAGGAACGTATTGATTTTTTTATCGATTTAAAAAGACAATAAAACCTGCTCTGTGTTGATATTTTAAAAAAATAAATATTTAGCTTGCTATTACGTATAAAGGTGCTTAGCATGTGCCATCAATTAAGTTCTGCCGAAAATTGGCGGGAGGGTTTCTTTCTGTGGGAATTATCCGTTTGTTAAACGCTATTATCCTTCAGTTTGTAACGTTGAAATTTTCGAAAGGAGGATGATATTATGACAAATGGAACTGTTAAGTGGTTTAATGACCACAAAGGTTTTGGATTCATTGAGCAGGAAAACGGACCGGATGTGTTTGTGCATCATAGCGCAATCAATGCAACTGGTTTTAAATCTCTCAGTGAGGGTGCGCGCGTGACTTTTGACATTGAGCAAGGTCCAAAAGGTCCGGCTGCTACCAATGTGACTGCTGTCTAACCTGCTTTTTAAGCCAATGAAAGGTATCTTCTGTGAAACGGGGGATGCCTTTTTTATTAATCGCTTGCATCAAACCACAATTATGCCGGCTGAGATTCTTTTCCATGTTATTAGCGATCTTATCGATCCGGCAACTGACCAGAAAGGAAATGTTATGGCAAAATCACATTACCAGTTTGCAAAACGTCAGAAAGAATTGGCCAAGAAAAAAAAGAAAGAGGAAAAAAGGCAACGCAAGCAGGAAAACAAGGCGGTTGAAACCGATGAAACTGAAGAAGACCCGACCCAGTTGTCTTCTAAAGAAGTGTCCGAGTAATTTTGTATTAACTAAAATAATTTAGGTATTCTCGAAGATTCGCCATTAAGTTGAGGCTATTTAATGTCTGCGTGCATGAAAGACTGAACGAATTGCCTTTGAAACAACAGAAAGGCAATGAGAAAGGAAGCAACGGCCATCAGGGTAGCTGCGGATATTATTGACCAGTCCACGCCGGATTCCGGCGCTCCGAAAATACCCAACCCAACCCAACCCAACCGTTAACGGGCGAGTTCCTACCGAGTTGGTGACAACGAGAGGCCACAGGAAATTGTTCCAATGGTGGCTAATGTAAACGAGGCCATAGGCGAGATAGGTTGGGCGAGCCAATGGCACATATACGCGCCATAACACACCAAAAACACCACAGCTTTCAAGATGTGCTGCTTCTTCCAGTTCGGGTGGAATATTCTGTAGCGCCGTGAGATAGAAGATCATGAAGAATCCCGTCTCCTTCCAGAGCGTCATGATAATAATGGACGGTAAAGCTGTGTCTGGATCTCCCAGCCAATTATGTCCGCTAAAACCAAAAAACCTTGCTATTTGGTCAATGAGACTGATATCCGGCGTGTAGAAGAAGAGCCAGATATTGACTACGGCAATCATCGGCAAAATGGTCGGCGTAAAAAACGCCATCCGGACCAGAGAACGGAACAGAATGGCCCGGTTGACAAATAGAGCCATTACAATGGCCAGGGTAATGGACGTCGGGATCGTGCCTATGGCAAACCAGGCGTTGTTGGAGAGAACCTTCCAAAAAATAGGGTCCTCAATCATCATTTCGTAATTTGCTAAAGCTACAAAACGAAATGGCCGGATTGCCGTTCCTTTTGAAAACAGGCTGTCGATGACAGTGGCGATGGTCGGATAATGGGTAAAGGCAATTAATAGGATTGCTGCAGGAGTCAGCAACAACCACCCGTAAACATGCCTCATAAAGTTTCGCGACATCTGTTTTGATTCCAAGAAAGGGCGGGAAAATAAAATAGAGGCGGGAAGCAGATGCTCCCGCTCCTTCCAGAATAGATTGTAATTAGCTGTATTGCTTCAACAGCCGTTCGGACAAGGCCTGCGCATCTTTAAGGACTGCTTCCGGAGTTTTTGCACCGGTCAGAGCGGCTTGGATGGCATCGTCCAAGGCTTTTCGCACTCTGTCGGTTTGATATGTCGCCAACTCGGCTGTAGCGTATTTAAGCTGGTTGCGGGCCACTGCGGCGTACGGGAAGCCTTTGACGTATTCTTGCAGCTTACTGGTGTCATAAGCGGCCTGGCTGACTCCCATGTAGCCGGTCTTCATCGACCATTCGGCTGAACGCTCCGGACTGGTCATGAACCTGATCAGCCTCATGGCGGCTTTGCGCTCTGAGGAGGAAGTCTGTTTAAAGATGTAGAAATTACCGACTCCTGTTGGTGTCCCACGCCGTTTGCTAGCCGGCAACATGGCAACACCGAAATCGAACTTGGCTTTTTTCTTCACTATCGTCAGTCTCCCGGTTGAATGCCACATAATTGCGGTTTTCCCCTCAAGAAAATTCTGGCGGAGGGTGCCCCATTCGATAGTACCCGAAGGCATAATCTTGTGCTTTGGTCCTAAATCCCTCCAGAACTGCAAAGCCTCTATGACGGCTGGGCTGTCGAAGTACGTCTCATTACCGGCATCGTTCATCAGAACTTGGTCATTCTGCATGGTCAAGGCTCCGAACATCCAGTAGGGATAACCGGTGGATGGGATCATTGCACCCCACTGGGAACCATCAGCCTTGGTGAGTTTTTTACTTACAGCGGCCAGTTGCTCCCAAGTCTCCGGCGGTTTATCCGGGTTAAACCCTAAACTCAATGTGATTCACTTAAGCCATTAAAGGAAAAAAACGGGATCAAGTCTTCATTCTTGACATATTGTATAGCAAAAAGCTATATAATTCGCTTAATATTAGCAGCATTAATGTATAAGAAAGGAGGCAAATATGCCGGGCTTACTTCCCAATGTTGACCCCGATGGATTTCTCGAATACTCAGTGGTTTTCACAGACCGCTCACTCAACCATATGTCTAGGTCATTCCAGAAAGTGATGAACGATATTTCCACCACGCTTAAAAAGGTCTACAACGCCAAAGCGTTTGCTGTGGTCCCGGGTGGCGGCACATTCAGCATGGAAGCGGTGGCGCGACAATTTGCTACCGGTAAAAGATGCCTTGTTATTCGAAATGGCTTGTTTAGTTTCCGCTGGACGCAAATTTTCGATATGGGAGGTATTCCTTCTCAATCCACTATATTGAAAGCTCGTCGTGTTGATGACAGCGAGCACGCGGCGTTTGCGCCTGCACCGATCGAAGAAGCGGTTGCGATGATCGAGTCAGAAAAACCGGACGTGGTTTTTGCCCCGCATGTTGAAACCTCTGCGGGCATGATCCTGCCCGATGATTACATTCACGCGGTGGCAGATGCCGTACATTCAGTTGGTGGTCTGATTGTTTTAGACTGCATTGCGTCCGGCACGATTTGGGTGGATATGAAAACCTGTGGTGTCGATGTCCTTATAAGCGCGCCACAAAAAGGGTGGAGCAGTTCACCATGCTGCGGCTTGGTAATGCTAAGCCCTCTTGCGCGGGAAAGAATTGAATCCACAGCCGGCACCAGCTTTGCGTGTGATCTGCGTAAGTGGGTTCAAATCATGGAGGCTTATGAGAAGGGCGGACACGCCTATCACGCGACGATGCCTACAGATGCCCTTAAGAGTTTTCGCGATGCGATAAAAGAAGCCGAAGAATACGGTTTTGACAAAGTCCGGGCAAAGCAACAGGAACTCGGTGACAAGGTTAGAGCGCTACTAGTCAGCAAAGGTATAAAGAGTGTGGCGGCAGAGGGATTTCAAGCCCCGGGTGTTGTTGTCAGCTATACTGAAGACGCCGGCATACAGAGCGGGAAAAAATTCTTGGATGCCGGTCTTCAGATCGCTGCCGGCGTTCCATTGCAATGTGATGAACCGGAAGATTTTCAAACTTTTCGGATTGGGCTATTCGGCTTGGACAAACTCCATAATGTCGATCGCACGGTCGAAAACCTCGACGAGGCACTGGGCCAGATCCTTTAGGTTGACTATATAAGAAAACAAGAAGGTTCCATTTTTTAAACCCCATTGAAAGCGAGTAGATATGATTCGACCCATTTACCTGGATTACAACGGCACGACCCCCTGTGATCCGGAAGTCATCGACGCCATGCAGCCGTTTTTGCAAAAAGAGTTCGGCAATCCGTCGAGTTTACATTACTACGGCATTGCGTCGAGGCAGGCAGTGGAAACCGCGCGGGACCAGGTGGCCAGCCTGCTTAACTGCCAACCCGAAGAAATTATTTTCACCAGCGGCGGCACCGAGTCCAACAACCATGCCTTGAAAGGAATTGCCCTGGACATGCAAAAAGAAGGCAACCATTTTATTACCAGTGCTTTTGAACATCCGGCTGTGTTGGCGGTATGTCGATTTTTGGAAAAATTCGGCATTGAAACGACCTACGTCGGTGTAGACAGTCAGGGGATGGTTAATCCATCAGATATTGAAAAGGCCATACGACCGGATACCATCTTGATCACGGTGATGCATGCCAACAACGAGGTGGGAACTATTCAACCCATTGCTGAAATCGCGGAGACTGCAAGGCGCCATGGGATTGTGATGCACACCGACGCGGCCCAATCACTGGGAAAGATTCCAGTCAATGTCCGGGGGATCGGTGTAGACCTGTTATCGATTGCCGGCCATAAGGTTTATGCACCCAAAGGGGTCGGTGCTTTATTTATCAAAAAACCGTTGATTCTCGAAAAGTTCTGTCACGGCGCCGGTCAGGAAAAGGGGCTCCGCTCCGGAACCGAAAATGTTCTGGAAATTGTCGGCCTTGGCAAGGCCTGCGAACTGGCGTCGCGAAAACTTGATGTGGGCATGGATCATATGCAGGCTCTTCGGGACCGGCTCCACGACGGATTGGGTCATGAACTTGAAAACTGCCGGCTCAACGGTCACCCGGAAAAGCGGCTGCCTAACACGTTGAGCCTGTCGTTTAAAGGGCTGGAGGCCGACCGGGTTCTTGAAAAAATCGGAAACGAGATTGCGGCATCGGCCGGGGCAGCATGCCACTCGAACACTATCGCGGTGTCCCATGTGCTTGAGGCCATGAATCTTCCGGTTCAATGGGCCAAGGGGACGCTCCGATTCAGCGTCGGCCGCATGACCACCCATTCCGAGGTAGACCGGGCAATTAAAATCATCGTCAAAGCGATCAAAGAGATAGCTAGGGAGCGGCTTTAGGAACCGCTCTGCAATTAACCTTTTTCCGAAGGCGCGGTTCAGGCCAATAATTTAGCCCCATTTCCATATTGACTTTTCAAGGCGGCAGTACTATAGTATTCCTATGTTGTATCTCGATTTTAATATTTCCATATACCTGCCGTCAGAGGGCATCCGAGCACAATTGAACGCTTTCTCTGCATATGATTCCCGAAGGGACTTTTTGTCAAACAATTCGTCAGATTAACGATCCATACTGCCTTAATAGAGGAGGCCATGGATTATGAATTCAAACCCCATTTCTCAGATCGATAAGACAAAGAAGTGGGGTTTTGTTTTTTATACAATTACGTTGCAGCCATGGATCGTGGCAAACAGATGAGGTGAAAAAATGGTTTCCATGGATGGTTATGCCATCGCACAAGTGGAAAAAACGTTTAACAAACCGGTTGTTTCACTTCTGACCTATGGCGTCACTATAGATGAACTGGTCGAATATGTGACCACTGATAAGGCGATACTGGAGTTCAGTTATGAAATGCAATGTTGCGTATATGATTTATTCCCTCGATGGTATATTGCTCAAACACCCTTTCGATTTGAAATTTATCCTGATTGTGTAGGAACCGATTGGAATATAGTTTTAAAATTTTGGGAAAATATCGGAAAATTTTTTGATAAGCGAAGATAGCTGCCGCATGTACTGAAACCGTATGCGACTCTCCCGTGGTTTCGGGCAAAATGGCGATAAGAGAATAGGGCAGGAGGGGGTATGAAACCGCTTAAAGTCAAAATCTTTACGCATTTTGCGTTAAACGTCAATCCACTCAACGAAATACAGATCAACAATTGAGTCGCTGAAAACTTGGGAATCGAAATCGTTCAGATGTCTCAATCGGAGTTGACGGTGGTGAAGGAAAATAAGGTTGAGCGCAATCTGAGTATCACGATCATGTATCGATAGGCATAATTAATAAAGAAGCCGAGTCCATTGTCCGATATTTTTCAGAAATTGTATAAAAACGTGCGAGTTTGAAGCAGACCTCTATAACCGCAAACCCCGGTTTTTTGAAAAAAATAGCTATTGGCGGGTCAAGTCGGCCCATCTAAAGCCATTTACGAGGTTCGGCTTTTAAAAAAAAGCATCAATCGCCGCGCCCAATGATCGATATTCCACAGACGTTCTGATGTGGAAACCCTCCCAAATTGTGGGTCATCCCCAGATTTGGATCTTTAAGCTGGCGCTTATCCGCCCGGCCCTGGAACTGTAAATACATCTCGTAGATCATCCGAAGACCGGAAGCCCCTATCGGATGCCCGAAACATTTCAAGCCACCGTCGATCTGGCAGGGAATTTTTCCGTCATGATCGTAGAACCCGTCCAGAATATCCTTGCCAGCACCGCCTTCGGGTGAGATAAACAGATCCTCCATGGTTACCAGTTCGGTGATGGAAAAACAGTCATGCGCTTCAAACATGGAGATTTCATGGCGTGGATTTTTGATGCCGGCCTCTTCATAGGCGCGTTTGACCGCTGCCCGCGTGGTAACAAAGTAACTTCCGTCCCAGGATCTATGTCCGGCCTCGAGGCCGTTGCTATTGGATAACTGCAGGGCCTTAACCGTTATGAGATCCTGTTTTCCAAGGCTCCGGGCAATTTCCGGTGTGGTCACAATTGCACATGCACATCCATCACTGACGCCGCAACAGTCAAACAGCCCCAGGGGATCGGCGATCATCGGTGCACTGAGGATTTTTTCCATGGATACGTCTTTTCTCAGATGAGCCTTGGGGTTGAGCACTCCATTCCGGTGGCTTTTCCAGGATACATGGGCCATGGCTTCTTTCAGATCCGTCTTGGGGACATTGTGTTTGGCACGATAAGCGCTGGCCAGCTGTGCGAATGCCCCGGGTGCGGAGAGCCCCGGCCACCAAAGGTCGGCCTTGGGTCCCATGGACCTGGCAGGAAGGCCGCTATATCCCGTGTCTTTCAATTTCTCAACCCCGAGGGCTAACGCAATGTTGCACGCGCCGGAGGCGACGGCATATGCAGCCCCCCTGAATGCTTCGGTACCGGTGCAACACATATTTTCCACCCGGGTGGTGGGGATATTGGGCAGTCTCAGTGCTAAAGACATGGGGGTTGCCGATGAGCCGGTGCTCTCGTTACTGTAAAGCATTCCAAGCCATGCAGCATCGATGGCCTCGGTTTCGATACCGGCATCCTGTTGGCATTCTTGAAATGCTTCGAACATTAAATCCTCGGGATCACAGTCATACCGCTCTCCGAATTTACTGCATCCCATCCCGAGAATTGCTACTTTATCTTTAATGCCTGTTGCCATTGTTCAATCCTCTTATTTTGAATTACTCTGTGGTGCTGCCTTCCAAAAATAGCTTCTGAAATTGCGCTCTCGGTCAAAATTTTTGATGCGAAAAACCATCTCCACAGGGAGCCCAAATTCCACTTCATTGGGATCGAAGCCGGTAATCTGCATCATGAACTTGGCCCCCTCCTCAAATTCGATCATGCCGAAGATCAGAGGTGGATTCGGTGAGTAGGCTAGCCAGTCCACCGTATAGGATACGATTTTGGCCGGACTGTCGGCCAGCGGATAGTCTTCCTGGGAATCCGTTGCCCGGCATTCCGGGTTAACACAGATGTGGGCCGGTGGAAATTGAACCGTTGCACATTTTTTACATTTTCCGCCTATCAGCGCCGAAAACATCTTCCGATCACGATAGACAGCGGTGAGTCTGGTCTTATTACCGGCTTCGGCTCGCATCCCCCAATAGATATCCACCTTGTCGGTGAAGGAAAGGAATTTTTGATAGTTTTTCTCAACTGTTCCATTGGCGAGTGTTCCTCTAATCCCTTTTCGGGGGGTTAAATCCTTTATCCTGTCCGTGGTTTCAAACAAGAGTGCATCAGCGCCCTGTCCAAAGCCAATTACGAGAATTTTCTGCCCGGGCTGGGCATCCTGCAGGGCATCCACGAGCATCACCAGGGGATGGGCGGTACCGGTTTCCCCACAGCCGGATAAAAGGTTATCCCGCACTGCCTCAGCCGGAATACCGATTTTTCCGGCCACATTTTCCCGGGCACCTCTGATGAGGCATGGCATTACAAAGTGGTCGATGTCGCCGGGTGAAACATCGGTTTTTCCACAGAGTGTTTTGATAACTTTCGGCACCAATTTGAAATATCCCTCTTCCCGGACCCATCGTTCCTCCCACTGGTAGTCGTACTTCGCCCCCTGGCCGCGGTAGTGATCAACCAGATCCCTGCAAATGGAATGGGCACCCAGGAATTTGGCAATCACACCCTCTTTGCCGAGCGTTACCGCTGCTGCACCATCTCCGAACAAAAGCTCCTGTACACTGGCAGATCGGGTCTGCCGATGATCTGCGGCCACAAAGAGCGCTGTTCCATCTCCATCGACCTCCGCAGATTTCAACCCGGCAATCAGCCCTGAAGTTCCCGCGCGTTGGGAGTGTGCGACATCCAGGGTCGTCATCTCTTCATCTATTCCCAAAGCATCTGCTATTATAGCCGAATTTTGACGGTCATCAAACGGCGCAGTGGTTGAAGCAAAAAAAAGAGAAGATATGGTTCCACGATCGACGCCGGTAAGGCAGTCTCTTGCAGCCTCTACTGCCATGGTAACACTGTCTTCATCGACATCACACATCGACCGTTCAGATTTGCCGTGGGCAGCCAATGACGGATCGATCCACGCATTGGCTTTGACGATACTCTTCCGGCTCAACCTCAGCCGAGGTATATATCCTCCGAATGCGGTTATCCCTGTACTCATTTTTTCCTCCTCATTTCTCAAACAGCGCCCGAAATTTTTAACGCTTTAAGCTCCCCGGCATCAAATCCCCAATCTGCGAGGGCCGACTCGGTGTGCTCCCCGGGATTTGGAGGCGCCCATTTTATTTCGGGTTGCGTTCGGGAAAAGCGGGGTGTGGGTGCAGGCTGCATGACCTCCTCAACCGTGACAAATGAGTTTCGCGCAATATTATGAGGATGGTTTACGGCCTCTTGAAAAGATAGGACAGGTGCAAAACAGACGTCGGTCCCTTCCATGATTTTGCACCACTCATCCCGGGTTTTTGATTTAAAGACTTCGGCGATCTTTTCTTTGAGTTCAGGCCACCTTGCTCTATCTCCCTGGTGTTGAAATTTAGGATCATCGATCCCGGTATGTTTTAACAACAATTTATAAAACTGCGGTTCCAGGGATCCGATGGATACCCATTTCCCATCAGCTGTCTCATAGGTGTCGTAGAAATGGGCACCGCCGTCCAAAAGGTTTGTCCCATGTTGATCAGACCATTCTCCGGCGGCACTCATGCCGTAAAAAGTTGCCATTAATGCTGAGGCACCATCGATCATTGCCGCATCCACCACCTGTCCCTTGCCGGATTTTCGAACCTCATAAACGGCACACATAATACCAAATGCCAGCAGCATGCCCCCACCTCCAAAGTCACCTAGGAGGTTTAGCGGGAGTACCGGCTTTTCACCGGGCCGTCCGATCGCATGCAGTGTCCCCGCAAGAGCTATATAATTAATATCATGCCCCGCAGCCTGTGAAAGGGGACCCTCCTGGCCCCAACCGGTCATACGGCCAAACACGAGCCGGGGATTGCGTTTGAAGCAGACCTCGGGGCCTATGCCCAACCGTTCCATTACACCGGGTCTGAAGCCTTCGATGAGGGCCTCAGATTTTTCAATGAGCCTAAGAACCGCCTTCACACCTGCGGAATTTTTAAGATCGAGCGAAATTGATCGGCGATTTCGATACAAAACATCATATTTTGCTTCCAAAAAAGATCGCGGTCGTCCTTTAAAATCGATACGTAAAATATCGGCACCCATATCCGACAACATATAGCCGCAAAACGGCACTGCCCCGATTCCGCCGACTTCCAGGATTTTCATACTTTCAAGGGGTCCCATCAAACCATCCTCCTGTTACTTGTCGATTCCGTTTGTTTGTAGAAGGCCCATCACTTGTTCGCGATGAAATGCCGGATCACCCAGGGCCATCTCATTCCCTTTGGCTCGTTTGAGGTAAAAGTGGACCTCGCTTTCCAACGTGAATCCCGTGCCGCCCAATACCTGTATGGCGCCTGAAGCATTGTGGGTAAAGGTTTCAGAGCAATAGGATTTGACTGCGGATGCCGCAACAGCCGCTTTCTTTTCGTCGCCATAATCCTGGGCCCATGCCCCCCAATATAATAGCGAGCGCGCACTTTCCGCTTCCAGGTACATCTGGGCACAACGGTGCTTCACGGCTTGGAAGGTGCCGATAGGCTGATTGAATTGAATACGGATCTTGGCATAATCCGTCGCAATTTCCATGACCCGCTCTGCACCGCCCACACACTCGGCACTGAGCCCGATCTGCGCCCGTTGCAGCACCTGTTTCAAGGTTCCCCATCCCCGGTGGCGTTCGCCCAGAATCGACTCTTTGCCCAAACGCACCCCTTTGAACTCAACCACACACAGCTTGCGGGTGCTGTCCATTGTCGGCAGCGGTGAAACAGATACCCCGGGTTCACGCGGGTCTACGAGAAAAAGGGTAATGCCTTTGTTCGGATCGTTTCCGGACTCGGTTCGTGCCGCACAGACCAGAACATCCGCCACATGGGCATCAGGGACGGAAACCTTCGTACCGGTCAGAACAAAATCATCCCCTTCGGCCCGGGCCGCCATCTGGATATAATCTGTATCTGCGCCACCATCCGGTTCATTCATCGCCAGGGTTCCCCGCAAATTCCCGTCCGCAATGCCCGGCAAATACCTGTCCTTCTGTGCATCACTCCCTGAAGCCACTATGGCTTCTGCAGCCAATAAGATCGTGGAGAAAAACGGCCCAGGAAAGACAGTCCGTCCCATCTCTTCCAGAACCATGTTCAAATCCATCAGATCCATTCCTATGCCGCCGTAGGATTCCGGAATGCGCATGGCCATCCAATCCATATCTGCCATTTTTTTCCATATATCTTCAGTAAAGCCCCTTTCGTCTTCGCACATCTCTTTCACAAACTCCATGGGACATTCTTTCTTTAAAAATCTGCGGGCCTCTTTAGCGATGTCTCTCTGTGTTTTGTTTAGACTGATATCCATCTACCTCTCCTTTACTTTATACTCGCACGTGATACATCCTTCGGTAAACCGAGCACTCGTTCGGCAATGATATTACGCTGAATTTCAGAGGTACCAGCTTCGATGGTGTTCCCTTTGGATCTTAGAAAATCGAATTGCCAGAATCCATCTTGAATAGACCATGGTGCACCGCCCATAATCTGGCTGAAGATGCCCTGGACCCCGAGGGCTGCTTCGGTCAGTCTCTGATTGGGTTCACTCCACAAAAGTTTTCCGACCGAACCCTCAGGTCCCGGCACCCCCCCTTTGAGCTGTCGGCTGAAGCTTCTCAATCCGTGATATTTCAACACCTGTACTTCAATGTAAGCTCCGGCAATCTGCTGTCTGAAAATCGGATCTTCAAGGGCCGGCCGGCCGGAGCGTTTAACCAGTTGAGCCATTGCTATCATTTTTTCAATTTTTTTCTCGTAGGCCGCTCCCATCACCACGTCCCCTAAAACCCGTTCAAACATCAAAGTGGTGACGGCGATCTGCCACCCCTGACCTTCCGCTCCCAGCAGCATATCGACCGGGACCTTAACATTGTCAAAAAAGACCTCATTAAAATCGGCTTCCCCGGTAATTTGTGTCATCGGCCGAACATCGATCCCCGGCAGTGACATGTCCACCAATAGATAGCTCAAGCCCTTGTGTTTGCTGGAACCGGTATCTGTGCGAACAAGGAGAAGACAATAGTCGGACACATGGGCGAAGCTCGTCCAAACTTTCTGTCCGTTCACGATATAATGATCGTTTTTGCGAACTGCCAGCGTAGAGGTGTTGGCCACATCCGACCCGGCATCGGGTTCGCTGAAACCCTGGCTCCAGAGTTGGGTGCCATCGTGAATTTTGGTGAGAAACATCTTTTTCTGGGCTTCAGTGCCACAGGTGTAAATGACCGGAACCGCCATGCCGTGGGTGATGACACCGGGCCAGCGGAGTTCGAAGCAGGTGGCGGCCAGGGTCTGCAGGACAATGGCCTCCTCAACGATGGTTTTACCCTGCCCGCCGTATTCTTTAGGATAATGCATCCCGGCATATGCCCCATCACTGAGCCGTTTCTGGAAGTCTATGTAAGCGCGTTTTAAATCTTCTTCGGTTTCATAGCTACGACGGCGCGATGGATCGAAATCATCCGGTATATTTTTTTCCAACCATGCGACAAACCCTTTTCGAAAGTCCTCCTGTTCAGATGTCAAACGAAAATCCATTTTTTACCTCTCCTCTTTTTTGATTGCTTTTCTTTCCAGCCCGACCCCGGTTGCCGGTCTGTTTCAAAACAAACAATTATCCAACGCCAAATATTGCATTTCCTGCCAAACTTTTTAAGCTAATTTTTTAAAAACCAGCTATAAAAAGTTTAAATATGCCTTTAATAGGGTATATAGAAGTTATTCAAAGCTTCAATATATTGTGTTTTCATTTTGACCAAACAGCATATGTTGTGTATTTAATAGAAATAATGCTAATTTATAAATTCCCTGGCAGGTATCTACCCCGACCCGGATCAACCTTCAATTCACCTTTTTTCATTAAAATTTTACCCCGCTGCATCACAAGGGCGGGCGCTCCCAAACATTTTCTGCCTTCATACATGCTGTAATCTACCTTGAGATGGAGATTTTTCGCCCTAATGGTGTGAGGAGCCGTGGGATCAAAAATCACTATGTCTGCGTCCGCTCCCTTCTGTATAACCCCTTTTTGGGGATAGAGGCCGAAAATTCGAGCGGGGTTCTCACAAAACAATTCTACCAAACGGGGAAGCGTGATCCTTCCTTTGTTGATCCCTTCATCGTAAGTTATCGTAAACATCTCTTCCTGACCCGGAATTCCTGAAGGGGCTTTGAAAACCTGCTCCATCAAAGGCTCCTTTGCTTTAATCAGGTGTCCGGCCGTATCGGAACCAATCACATCAATGAGCCCATCGGATACCGCCTGCCACATCTCCTCCACATCTCGCTTCATCCTCAACGGCGGTCCAACTTTTGCTAGGGAGCCTCTCTTTTTCATCTCCTCGTCGGTGAGTGTCAGATAATGTGTGCAGGTCTCGGTATAAAGAGTTGGCGCACCCCATTTTTTGAAGAGCCTTACGACCTCAAGCGATTCATAAGCACTGAGGTGGACAAGATACATCGGGCACTCGATCACCTGGGCCAGGCTGAGAATACGAAAAACAGCGTCGGCTTCTGCGATATTGGGTTGAGAAGGTGCGTAAAATTCAGGTCCATGGTTACCCTGGGCAATAAATCTATCCTGTAGATAATCCACAACTGTTCCGTTTTCCGCATGCACTGCATAGAGTGCCCCGTTTTTGGCGATGAGCTCCATAAGTTTCATGTGTTCGTCGTCTTCCAGCTTCATTCCACGCTTTGAAAATGCCATAAAACCCTTAAATGAAATCGCGCCACGTTCAACAATTTTCGGTAGTACCGTATCGATGGTTTCCAGATCATCGTGACAAAGACTGCAGTGTATTCCGAAGTCGACAATCGAATTTTGCTCCCCTTCGGCTATGAAATCGTTAAGAGCATCGAACAGATCGCCAGTTTTGCCCCATGCTTTGATTGCACCGATAAACGGGATAAGCGTGGTGATTCCCCCATGGACGGCTGCCTGGGAAAGCGTGTCGATTCTATCAGCATAAACCGGATGCATGTGTGCATCGATGATGCCCGGAAACACAAATTTTCCGGCAGCATCAATGATTTTATCTGCCGACCGCTTGCTTTTTCCAGTTTCGATGCTGTCGACCACGCCGTTCTTTATGAATATATCACTTTTCCCCAGGCCTTGACTGTTGACCAAAACTCCACCCTTTACAGCGATATCTGCAATATCAGTTGACATATTGATTCTCCTTTCAAAAACAGATTCTTGGCCTCCGGTTTGGCTAGTATCATCTGTCTAAACGACTCAAAATGGGGCATATAGAGATCAATATGATCTTTTTAGGAATTTATTAAAGTTATTTGATCATATTTGGTCTCAGTCAACCAGAGTTCCCAGGGAGTCTTTGACCAGACAAGTTGAACTCGATGAATACTATCAAAACGGAAATGCGCGATAATGGAGCGGGGTACAAATAGGGTACAAAAAGTCGAAAAAAAAAGAGCAGATTTATGCTTCTTTTTAACTTACTCTTTTCATCGGTAAAATTTGGTCGGGGCGACTGGATTTGAACCAGCGACCCCTTGAACCCCATTCAAGTGCGCTTCCAGACTGCGCCACGCCCCGACATCGATTTTTTAACACTTAGATCTTGTCATGTCAAGTCGCTACGTGATATCAAAAATGACTTATCGGTCAAAAAGTATTTTGTTTTGGTGTCTGATTATCTTTACGATGCACAAAAAGAAAAAAGCAAAAATACCCGATCGACTCTACCCTGGAGACACGGTCGGGGTTATAGCACCCGCCGGTCCTTTTAACCGTGAGAGGTTCAAAAAGGGAATCAAAGCGTTGGAATCGATGGGATTCGCCGTGTTTGTTCCAAAAGGGGTGTTTAAAAGGGATGGTTATCACGCCGGGTCAGGTGGACATCGGGCAAAAATGGTGAATGATCTTTTTGTCAACCCCACAATTAAGGCGATTGTTTGCGCCAGGGGAGGGTTCGGTGCGATGAAGATACTTTCCATGTTGGACTATGCCGTGATTCAGCAGCATCCAAAGGCTTTTGTTGGTTTTAGCGATATATCCGCACTTTTGTCCACGCTGTATACTCTGACCGGTCTGGTTACTTTTCATGGGCCGATGGTAACCACACTTAGCGATTCAACACAAAAGACAAAAAAAGCAATGATATCGGCTCTTTCATCAGAGAAACCGCTTGAAATTGCATCCGAGAAAGGGGTCACCATCAGGTCGGGTTGTTCCTCCGGCCCGGTTTCTGGCGGAAACTTGACCACCCTGTGTCATCTGGTGGGAACCCCCTTTGAGCCTGATTACACGGGTCATATTTTGTTTCTCGAAGACCAAGGCGAGGCTGTTTATAGAATTGATCGGATGTTGACGCAGATGCGACTTGCCGGATGTTTTGATGGACTGGGCGGTCTGCTGCTCGGTTCTTTTGACAATTGTGGTAAGGATGATGAAATTTTTAGGGTTGTGGAATCTGTATTTCAAGGGGAAGATATTCCGATGCTCGCCGGGTTTGAAATTGGTCATGGCAAAGATAACATGACTGTTCCGATCGGCATCGATGCCACCCTTAATACTGACAGAAAAATGCTTTTGTATCATGGTTGCGCCACCCAAGGGTAGTCGTCATGGCTGAAACCTTTTTTAAATGAAATCTGTTGACACACTCATGAGGGAAGCCCTTTTGCGTCATGTATTTCCAGGGGGTGTCCTTCTCATTGCCAAAGAAGGCCTAATCCAATTTTTTAAAGCCTACGGATATGCCAACCTCTTCTCAAAAGAGAAAATGACCATAGAAACTGTATTTGATCTGGCATCCCTTACAAAACCACTTGCGACAACCCTTGCGATCATCAAGCTGATTCAAAAATCGATGATCAGCCTTGAACTGAAATTGGGTTCTGTATTGCCACGGTTTGCAAAGACCAAAAAAGGACAAATAACCATACGCCATCTGCTATACCATCATTCGGGGCTTCCCGCCTATCGACCATTTTACCTTCAGCTCAGGAAGATTCCTTTAAAGATGAGAAAAGACGCATTGATGGATCTTTTTTTGAAAGAACCGATGGTATATCCGACAGGGAAAAACGTATTATACAGTGATCTTGGATTTATAGCACTTGGGTGGGTGGTCGAAGATATCATAAAACAGCGGCTCGATCATTTTGCAACCAAAGAGATTTATCGGTTTCTGGGCATTGGACCGGATGATAAAAATGGACTGTTCTTTGTGGATCTGCAGGAAAAGCCCTCCAAAAAAAGATTTGCGGCCACTGAATTCTGTCAGTGGCGCAATTTTCTTTTAAACGGAGTCGTACATGATGAGAACGCGTATGTGTTGGGAGGCATTGCGGGGCATGCCGGTCTTTTCGGAACCGCCGGCGGGGTGAATATTCTGTTGTCAGAACTGCTGTCAGCATTTAATGGGTGTCCATCAATGCCGATGTTTGAAAAGGATCGGATTCATCAGTTTTTTCAAATCGACAAAAATTCAGACAGAGCACTCGGGTTTGATACGCCATCGGTATCAGGGGCGAGTTGCGGAAATTATTTTTCAAAGAGGAGCGTGGGACACCTGGGGTTCACCGGGACATCGTTTTGGATCGATCTTGATCGTTCCATCATCGTTATATTTCTGACAAACCGTATCCATCCTTTGCGGGAAAATATTAAGATAAAGAGTTTCAGACCTCGATTGCATGATGCGATCATAAAAGAATTAAATCGAAACGCCGAACCCCGTACCACTGCCGATTTATCGTGATTTCTGACCCCCAGTCCATCGGAGAGTTGCCCTCCCGCCATGTGGAAGCCGAGTTTTGGTAAAATATAGGGCGCGAAATTTAAGTGGTAATTTACTCTTGTATTAAAAATATAATTTTGATAGTCTTCATAGTTCTATTATATATCGGTATTTTCGAAAACAAAAAAAGACATACTTTTGCGTATATAATAACGAGGTACCATGAGTTTCTTTTTCGATTCAGTTCTGGGTATTTTTTCAAACGATCTTGCCATCGATTTGGGGACCGCAAATACACTCGTCTATGTCAAAGGGAAGGGCATTGTACTGAGTGAACCGTCCGTCGTCGCGGTACGCACGGATGGCCGCACCAGGAACCGTGTGTTGGCTGTCGGCATGGAAGCGAAAAATATGCTGGGAAAGACACCCGGCAGCATCGTGGCCATCCGCCCCATGCGCGAGGGTGTGATTGCGGATTTTGAGGTCACCGAGGCGATGCTTCGTCATTTTATCCGCAAGGTGCATAACCGGCGAACATTTATCAGACCCAGAATTATCATTGCGGTGCCATCCGGCATTACCCAGGTCGAAAGGCGTGCAGTAAGGGAATCTGCCGAATCCGCAGGCGCCCGCGAGGTGTTTCTCATCGAAGAACCGATGGCAGCTGCCATCGGGGCCGGGCTTCCGATCACCGAGCCGATATGTAACCTGATTGTAGATATTGGTGGCGGTACAACAGAGGTTGCGGTCATCAGTCTGGCCGGAATTGTATTCAGCCGGTCAATACGAGTGGCAGGCGATAAAATGGATGTCGCCATCATCCAGTATATTAAAAGAAAATACAATCTGCTAATCGGTGAAATGACATCGGAGGCTATAAAAAACACGATCGGAAATGCATACCCGGACTCAAAGAACCTGGAGAGGATCGAGGTAAAAGGGAGGGACCTCATATCCGGAATTCCCAAGATTCTCGAAATCGATTCCGAAGAGATACGTGTCGCTATTTCAGAACAGATCGATGCTATTGTGGAGGCGGTTAAGATCGCCCTGGAACAGACACCCCCGGAATTGGCCGCGGACATTGTCGATCGGGGGATCGTATTGACCGGTGGCGGCGCCCTCTTGAAAAATCTTGATAAATTACTCAGAGAGGAGAGCGGACTCCCCATAACGGTAACAGAGGATCCATTATCCACAGTCGCCCTGGGTTCGGGAAAGGCGCTCGATAGCCTTGAAATACTCAAAAAGGTCATAATCGCATAGTTTCATGTTTTCGAGAAGGATGGTGATAATTGTTGGTGTGATCGTTCTGATCGGTGTCAACATTATAGCCCTTTTTATTACCAGCAGGCACCGTTCTTCTTTTTATGGGTTAAATCAATTTGCCGTTCCTTTCGTCGCCCCTTTCCAAAAAGTGGTTACCCGTACAATTCATTTTGCAAAGGATGTTTGGACCCACTATTTTTTCCTCGTTTCAGTGGCAAAGGAGAATGATCATCTCAAAAAGAAGCTGCAAAAAGCCATTGGAAGAAATCAAGAGTTAGATGAAATAGCACTTTCCAATTCCCGCCTCCGTAACTTGCTCGAATTCAAACAAACAGCTACCAGTAAAATCCTTGTGGCTGAAGTTGTCGGCAAAGACCCCTCTCCCTGGTATCAAACGATTATCATCGATAAAGGAAACGCAGAGGGTGTTAAAAAATGGCAACCGGTAGTCATTCCAGAGAGCATTGTCGGATATGTAATGGATGTTTCAACCCATTACGCCAAGGTTTTGCTGATTGTTGATCGGAACAGCGCTGTGGACGCGACGGTTCAGAGAACGAGGACCCGGGGAATCATCAAAGGAGAGGCAAAAGGCCGGTTTTTTTTCAACTATGTGCTGCGCAAAGATGATGTAAGAGTTGGAGACAAAGTTGTTTCATCCGGCTTTGACGGCGTTTTTCCTAAGGGCTTACCGATTGGGTCTGTTTCAGGTGTCATCCGACGGAACTCGGGGATCTTCCAGAAAGTTTACGTATCGCCCCATGTTGATTTTGAAAAACTGGAAGAAGTTACGGTGCTATTAAACCTTCAGAGACATGATTTTGTGAATAAAGAATGATCTATTGTTTATATATCGCCGTATCCCTGTGTTTGATAATTCTTCAAGTGACACTGATTCCGCTTCTCCCATTTTCAGATAAGATTTACGATTTGCCGGTCCCATACGTTCTCTACCTCGGTTTATTCCGGCCGGCCTGGAAAACGCTGCCGATTGTTATTTTACTCGGACTGGTCATGGATAATCTGTCCGGCGGTCCTTTTGGATTGTTCACATCGATTTATGTCTGGTTATTTCTGGGCGCGATATGGTTGCGAACATTTATGCATGCGAGTAATATGTTCCTTTTGCCTTTTGTTGTTGCCTGTGGCGTGCTGCTGGAAAATTTGGTGTTCATCGGTATGGTAACAATATTTGAACTGAATTTTCGATTTCCTGAAGATGCCCTTCGCATAGCGACCATTCAGGTTTTATCGGCCCTGGGCACGAGTCCAATTTTTCTTATCTTTTACAATTATACCCACAACCGTTGTGATAGCTGGATGTTCAAGCGGTCCAGAGAAGCAGACAGATAAGAAGAACAAGGGCTTGAAATTTTTTACCCGACATAAATACTCATTTTTTCTTGAGGTACAATGACGGAAACTGTATTATAGTTGATGATTTTTCTTGGCTTTGGTATGGGATCTGTTAAAGGGAAACGTCTTGAATTCGTATTTGGAAACCGTTGATAACAACTGGTTTAAGCAACGTTTGGCCAAAGTCATGCTCTGCATATTGTCGGCATTTGTTGTCGTGACTATTCGACTGGTTGGCCTCCAAATCATCGACGGTGCGGAATTCCGAAAGCTTTCAGAAAACAACAGCATTCGATTACAAATGATAGCGCCTTCAAGAGGGTCAATTTCGGATCGCAAAGGGAAATTGCTGGTCGATAATCGTCCGTCCTTTGATTTGAGCATCATATTGAAACACGCTGGACCAGTTGAACACGTCGTTAAACAGTTGTCCCAATATTTAAGCCTGCCTGAAACTGATTTACTATCGAAAATTAAATCCCATAAAGGAATTTCACCCTTTAAACCCGTCCCCCTAAAGGAAGACATCGGGCGCGATTTATTGGGTTTCATTGAAGTCCATAAATTCGATCTACAGGGTATCGTGGTCAATGTTAAAGCGCGAAGGCAATACATGTACAAATATGGAGCTGCACATCTGATCGGGTATCTGGGTGAAATAAATTTAGATGAGCTCAAAAGCCAAAAATATCAGGACATCAGGAGTAGGGATCTCGTCGGAAAGTTTGGGGTAGAGAAAAAGTATGATCATCACTTGAGAGGAAAGCGCGGCGGGCGACAGGTTGAGGTCGATGTCAATGGACAAGTGGTTAGAATATTAAAACAGATCGATGCTGAGCCGGGACACAATATTTACCTCACCATTGACCATGAGCTTCAAAAAAAAACGGAAAGCTTACTTGCAAATGTAGTTGGATCTGTCGTTGCAATGGATCCGCGAACAGGAAAAATTCTGGCCTTGGCAAGCAGTCCATCCTTTGATCAAAATGCTTTCGGCAACGGATTGTCTCAAGAAATCTGGCATTCCCTCGTATCCAACCCATTTCGGCCGATGGAGAATAAAGCAATCCAGGGCCAATACCCCCCCGCATCGATCTATAAAATCGTAACCGCTATTGCGGGTATAGAGGAAGGGATTATCGACACAAAAGCCAAACTTTACTGTCCCGGATTTTATAAGTTTGGAGATCGCGTTTTCTGGGACTGGAAAGAGACGGGGCATGGCTGGGTCAATGTAGAAACCGCACTAACCGAATCATGCGATGTCTTTTTTTATCAGGTGGGTGAAAAACTCGGTGTTGATCGCCTCGCAAAATATGCGAAAGCGTTCGGCCTCGGATCCCTGTCAGGACTTAATCTTGATCGAGAAGCAAAGGGGTTGGTTCCGACAGCTGCATGGAAAAAACGCCGTACAGGAATAAAATGGCAACGGGGTGAAACCCTTTCGGTAGCCATCGGTCAAGGATATAACCTGGTGACTCCGTTGCAGATGGGGGTTTTGATTTCAATGGTGGCGAATGGGGGTACAAGGTACCAGCCATCAATATTAAAAGCAATCGAATCTGTAGATGGAAAGATCATTGCGCAACATGAACCAAAAATCCTGGGGAGGTTGTCGATTAGAAAGCATACCCTTTCGATTATCAGAAAAGCACTTTGGAAGGTGGTTAACACCAAACAAGGGACCGCATGGATTGCCCGTTTAAAGGACATCGACATCAGTGGGAAAACAGGAACCGCCCAGGTGTTTAGCAGGAAAAAAACCGCAAAAAAACGTAAAGAAAAGGATATACCGACCCGTTTAAAGTCCCATGCCTGGTTTGTTGCCTACGCGCCGTCCGACCAACCCAAAATAGCGATTGCCGTCCTTGTGGAGCACGGCGAACACGGTTCAAGTACCGCTTCGCCGATCGCACGGGAGATGATAAAGACATATTTATTAAAAAAAGAATCGGGTGAGCCATCGAAGGCTCAGCTTTCAAAGAACGAAAAAGTAACCTTGACACGTGACCGAACAGGAGCAGAAGAAATATGTTCGACCGACGGTTGGTACAATATTTTGATTGGGGGTTGTTAGGAACAGTTTTTTTACTCGGCTCTTTGGGTCTTGTTGTTCTGTACAGTGCGGTGAGGGCAGGATCTTTTTCTCCCCACGAAATTTTGTTCTCAAAGCAACTGATCTGGTTTGGTGCCGGTCTGATGGTGATGGTTGCCTCATTCCTGTTCAACTACAAAAGGCTGGACCAATGGACCTATCTCATTTACGGGGTATGCATCGTTCTCCTAATCTGCGTTTTGTTTTTTGGAAAACAGTTTGGGGGTTCCCGGCGGTGGCTGACCATCGGTTGGATATCTATTCAACCATCGGAGCTTGTCAAAATTGCGGTCATTATTTGTCTGGCGAGGTACTATTCGGGGTTGATCAACTCAAAAGGACTCACACTCCGCCAACTTTTTATCCCCCTCATATTGACGGCCATTCCGTTTGTATTGATTCTAAAACAGCCCGATCTGGGAACAGCAATGTTGATCGTTCTGATTGTCGGCTCAATGACCATTTTTGCAAAAATTGAGCGGCGTTCATTCATCTATATCCTAATTTCCGGCGCTGTTTTTACCCCCCTGGTATGGTTTTTATTAAAAGGATATCAGAAACAAAGACTACTGACCTTTTTTAACCCGGACCAGGACCCACTCGGGACCGGTTATCACATTATTCAATCCAAAATCGCTATCGGGTCGGGTATGATTTTCGGCAAGGGATTTTTGAAAGGGACACAGAACGCCCTCTCTTTTTTACCTGAACAGCACACCGATTTTATTTTTTCAGTTCTGGCGGAAGAGTGGGGTTTTGTCGGGTCGGTCATTATTTTTCTTGTTTTTTTGATGTTGATTGTATGTAGTTTAAATATTGCCTACGGATGCAGGGATCCCTTTGGTACAATGATATCCGTCGGCATCACCATCATGATTTCTTGGCAGGTATTTATCAACATTGGTATGGTGATGGGATTAATACCGATTGTCGGCGTTACATTGCCGTTTATCAGTTACGGGGGCTCTTCCATTATCACCATGATGGCCAGTATCGGTATTTTGATGAACATTGCCATGAGGCGCTTCATGTTTGAGTAGAACCCGGAACCGTGCGTCCGATACTTGAATTGCCACAGGGAACGCCTAGGGTGATAAAACAATAGGGCGAAAAGAAAAGAGATACGAAAAGACTTTGACAATCGATATTGGTCAATGGTATAGACCGCTCGACTAGCGATTCGAGCCAAATCCGCAACAAATTAATCCTCATAAATCTATCTTTTTTGCTCATTCATAAATGGAGGCTTTCTGATGGTTGACGTCGATGGATCTGTCGTTATTCAGATCATCAATTTTATTTTTCTGATTTGGATATTAAACTTGGTGTTGTATAAACCGATCCGAAAAATCATTCTTCAAAGAAAAGAAAAAGTAACTGAGTTCGGGCTAGATATCGAAGCGCTGAAGATAGATGCCGGTAAAAAAGATGACATATTTACCGCCGGCATCGATGAGGCTCGAGCAAAAGGGTTGAGAGAGAAAGAAGCAATACTTTTAAACGGTGCTGAAGAAGAAAAAAAGATAATCGAAGATATAAATGCACAGATCCGGACGAATCTTTCAGATGTTCGAGAAAAAATTGAAAAAGACGTTGAAGATGTAAGGCAATCCCTTGAAAAAGAAGTCGATGGTTTTGCCGATATAATTGGTCAAAAGATTCTGGGGAGGGCTGTTACATGAGGTTTTCTTGTTTTCGTCAAATATCCCGTCTGGTTTCCGCCAGGGCTTTTCTGGTAATTTTCGTGACAATGTTCTTGCTCTTTTCACTTGGAGTGGCATCGGGGGCATCAGGGGACGGACATGGAAAAGAGAATGAACAAAAGCGGTGGATAGCGACCGATACCTATCGGGTGATGAATTTTGTCGTTTTAGCGGCGGCGCTTTTTTTTCTTTTGCGAAAGCCGACCTCTCAAGCTTTGACCGGACGGATTAAGGGAATCAAGAACCAGCTCAGCGAGTTGGAATCAAAGAAAGAGGCGGCTGAAAAGCAATTGGCTGAATATAACAACAGGCTTTCACTTTTAGATCAAGAGGCTGAAAAGATTGTTGATGGGTATATAAGGCAGGGAAATGAGGCAAAGGTGAAAATACTGCGGGAAGCGGAAGCTGCAGTTGAAAAACTTAATGAACAGGCACAAAAAACTATCGAATACGAGTTCAAGCAGGCGACAATGAAGCTCCAGAAAGAGATTCTTGAAAAGGCTCTGGCAAAGGCCGAGGGGATTATTAGGGAAAAGATTTCAAGTGAAGATCAGAATCGATTGATAGATGAATACGTAGAGAAGGTGGTCGTACAGTGAGAAATTTGACAATCGCAAGACGCTATGCAAAGGCACTCCTACTGATCGGAAAGGAGGATGGTCGTGCTGAAATCTACCGGGATGAACTCGAAGGTGTTTCAAGTCTAATTTTACGGGAAAAAGGCCTTGGGCAGGCTATTTGCAATCCGCGATACCCTGCTGAGGACCGAAAAAAGGTTTTGCGGACCATCGTTGAAAGAATGAATCTTTCCAAGGTCATAAAATCGTTTCTCCTGCTGCTCTTTGAAAAGGGACGTATTGGATTTTTGGACAGTATTAATGGATTTTATCAAAAGCTGGCGGATGAGTTAAAAGGTGTGGCAAGGGCCAGCATTGTTTCGGCAACAGTTTTATCAACAGAAGCTGTGGAGAAAATTCGGTTAGCTTTATCAAAAATGACAGGTAAAGAGATTGTCCTGAAGTTGGAAGAGGATGTTGATCTTATCGGCGGTATCGTTACTCGGGTTGGCGATCAGATTTTAGATGGAAGCATTAAAACACAATTGTTTAATATGAGAGAATCCTTAAAAAGGGGCGAGCGCGTATAATGGAACTAAAAGCTGAAGAAATAAGTCAAATTATTAGAGAGCAGATCACGGATTTTGATAAAAAAGTAGAATTGAGCGAAACCGGAACTGTTTTGTCAGTGGGTGATGGTATTGCCAGGGTGTATGGATTGGAAAAGGTCATGGCCCTGGAATTGGTTGAATTTTCCGATGGCACTTTGGGTTTGGTATTGAACCTTGAAGAAGACAATGTGGGTATTGCCATTATGGGCGAAGGTATCCATATAAAAGAAGGCGATTTGGTCAAACGAACGCGGCGCATTGCAGAGGTCCCGGTTGGAGAATGTGTCCTCGGTCGAGTGGTTTCAGCCGTGGGGGAACCTCTGGATGGAAAGGGACCGATTGATGCTAAAGAGTTTCGACGGGTAGAAATGGTTGCACCGGGTGTTATTGCCCGAAAGAGTGTTCACGAACCGGTGTATACGGGAATCAAAGCGATTGATGCAATGACTCCCGTGGGCCGTGGACAGCGTGAGTTGATCATCGGCGATCGACAGATCGGGAAAACCGCTTGTGCTATCGACGCCATTATTGCACAGAAAAATTCGGATATTTACTGCATTTATGTCGCGTGCGGCCAGAAAAAATCGACCGTGGCCCAGGTACATGATGTTCTAGAACGACACGGTGCTCTGGAGTATACAACGATCGTTTCCGCCTGTGCCAGTGATCCTGCGACGCTCCAGTTTATTGCCCCCTATGCCGGTTGTGCCATGGGGGAATATTTTCGTGATCGCAAACAGCATGCATTGATCATCTATGACGACTTATCCAAACAGGCCGCAGCATATCGACAGGTCTCTTTGCTGTTGAGACGTCCCCCAGGCCGTGAAGCTTATCCCGGTGACATCTTCTACAATCATTCCCGACTTCTTGAGCGGGCCGCCAAACTCAATGATGAACTCGGCGCAGGGTCTCTGACTGCCCTCCCAATTATTGAAACACAAGCCGGTGATGTTTCGGCATATATACCGACCAATGTCATTTCAATTACAGACGGTCAGATTTATCTTGAGCCAGGGCTTTTCTTTGCCGGTGTAAGGCCTGCCATCAACGTTGGGCTTTCGGTTTCGAGAGTGGGTGGTTCTGCGCAGGTGAAAGCCATGAAACAGGTGGCGGGTACGCTGCGCTTGGATATGGCGCAATATCGCGAACTTGAGGCATTTGCCGCTTTTGGAAGTGATCTGGATGCGGCAACACAGCGACAGATCACTCGAGGCGCGAGACTGGTCGAGGTACTAAAACAGCAACAATATCAACCGCTTCCCCTGGAAAAACAGGTGGCAATACTCTATGCCGGAACCAAAGGTTTTCTTGATAAATACCCGATTGAAGTGCTCACGAAATATGAGACCGGGCTTTACCGGTTTTTGGAAGAGAGATATCCACAGATTTTTTCAGATCTCGTGGAGAAGAAAGAAATTACCGAGGAAATCGATGGATTGATGCAAAAAGCACTTACCGAATATGATGGGGAATTCGCAGATACCATAAAATAAAAACGAGCTGTAGAGGTGGAGTGGCATATCGGATGGTGGAAATAGGGTGTTTCAGGAATCGGTGGCATAAGGGCCTAGGTGTATGGCAACGCTAAAAGATGTTAAAAATAAGATAGGTGGCGTAAAAAAGACGAGGCAGATCACAAAAGCGATGAATATGGTGGCTGCATCCAGGCTTCGAGGAGCACAATCGGCAGTGGTCGCATTTCGGCCCTATGCGGACAAATTTTCGGCGGTCTTGGGGAATCTGGCAGAAAGGTCCGGCCAAGAAGCAACCAGTCCTTTGATAATCCCCCACGCGGAAGTGAACCGTATAAATGTTGTACTCTGTACTTCAGACAGGGGCCTCTGTGGTGGTTTTAATGCCAATCTGATTGCCAAAGCCAGATCCTTGGCTAAGGAAAAAAAAGAAAAGAACATTAACATTCTGTTCACAATTTTTGGCAAGAAAGGCCGGGATTGGTGCCGAAAGAATGAAATTTTAATCGATAGCGAACATCTGGGGGTGGTGGGAAGCCACATCGGTTTTTCTGTCGCATCCGATTCAGGCCGGGAGCTGATCAAGGGATTTCTCACAGAAAAATTTGATGAGGTCTATATCATTTTTTCTAAATTTGTCAGTATGGCGAGACAGACCCCCGTGGTCCAGCAGATTCTTCCGATACCCCCGCTAGAGCCGTCCCAGGAGGGGGGCGAAGGCGAAGATGAAGCCTATTTGCCAGAGCATATCTGTGAGCCCTCACCGGAAAAACTAGTGGGTGAGATGCTTCTCAGAAATATATATATTCAGCTATACCGGGCGCTCCTCGAAACGTCCACAAGCGAACATGCGGCGCGGATGACTGCCATGGATAATGCCACCAAGGCATGCAATGATATGCTGGACAGCCTTACATTGGCATATAACAAAGCACGGCAGGCTTCGATTACCGCGGAACTGATGGACATCATCGGCGGGGCTGAAGCACTTAAAGGGTAAACGCAGGAAAAGATGGCATATTGTTTAATAGGAGGTTCTGTAGATGGGAGAAAACATAGGTAAAATTACGCAGGTCATGGGACCTGTAGTCGATGTTGAGTTTGGGCAGGGCAATCTGCCCACTATTTATACTGCCCTGTTGATAACCAATCCGACCATCAATGACGAGCCGGACAATCTGGTGGTTGAGATCGCACAGCACCTGGGTGATAATGTGGTTCGGACGATTGCAATGGATGTTACCGATGGTCTTGTCCGTGGCCAGCCGGTAAAGGATTCCGGAAAACCGATTATGATGCCGGTGGGCGAGGCAGGGCTCGGCCGGGTGCTCAATGTGGTGGGCCGGCCTGTAGACGGTTTGGGCCCGATCAGCATGGAAAAAACACTTCCGATACACCGGGAAGCCCCAAAATTTACTGAACAGGATACAACCGTTCGTGTCCTTGAGACAGGTGTTAAAGTGATCGACCTTCTGGTCCCCTTCCCTCGCGGTGGAAAGATGGGGATGTTTGGTGGCGCCGGGGTTGGTAAAACCGTTATCATGATGGAGATGGTCCATAATATTGCCATGGAGCATGGCGGTATTTCTGTTTTTGCTGGTGTGGGCGAGCGAACCAGGGAAGGAAATGACCTGTACCATGAAATGAAAGATTCCGGAGTGTTGCCCAAAGCCGCTTTGATCTATGGTCAGATGACCGAACCCCCTGGTGCAAGAGCGCGTGTCGCGCTTTCGGCCCTGACCGCTGCTGAGTATTTTCGAGATGAAGAAGGACAAGATGTATTGATATTTATTGATAATATTTATCGTTTTACCCAGGCTGGATCAGAAGTCTCAGCACTTTTAGGCCGGATGCCTTCCGCGGTTGGCTATCAGCCGACACTGGCAGTGGACCTCGGAGAGTTGCAAGAACGGATCACCTCGACGGACAAAGGATCGATTACAGCTGTCCAGTGTGTGTATGTGCCGGCAGACGACTTGACCGACCCGGCGCCGGCAACCACATTTGCCCATCTGGATGGAACGGTTGTGTTATCACGACAAATTGTCGAACTGGGTATCTATCCAGCGGTGGACCCACTTGATTCCACATCCAGGATTCTTGATGCGAACTATATCGGGGAAGAACACTACCAGGTTGCGCGTGAAGTTCAGCAAATATTGCAAAAATATAAGGAATTACAAGATATTATCGCGATTTTGGGTATTGAAGAATTGTCGGATGCAGATAAGCTCACTGTGGCGAGGGCAAGGAAAATACAACGGTTTCTATCACAGCCGTTCCACGTAGCAGAGGCCTTCACAAACAAGCCGGGGAAATATGTAAAAATAGAAGACACGGTCAACGCCTTTAAAGAAATCTGTGAAGGAAAGCATGATGACATTCCTGAACAGGCCTTTTATATGCGGGGTGGAATCGAAGATGTGCTTGAAGCCGCCAAAGAAATGGCCGAGGCAGTATAGGGATAGGGGATAATCAATGGCAGGAACCATAAAATTAGAGGTGCTTACCCCTGAGAAGACTGTTGTGGATGAGGATGCACAGATTGTAATGGCACCCGGTATCTTTGGCGAGGTCGGCATACTGATTGGTCACACCCCCTTCTTGACAACACTAAAACTCGGGACGCTTCACTATAATGATGTTAGTGGTACTGAACGGTTTGTATATGTTAATGGCGGATTTATAGAAGTACTACCGGACAGGGTGATCGTGCTGGCTGAGTCGGCTGAGAGGAAGTGTGATATCGATAAAGAGCGGGCGCAAGCGGCTTTGGAACGGTCCCGGAAGCGATTGGCTGGAGATTCGGATCAGGAAAATATTGACTTTGAGAGGGCCAGAGCAGCCTTGGAACGAGCCCTGTATCGGCTGAAGATTGTTGAGACAAAAACGCGGTAGGTTTTCATTAACTAACTTGCGTAACTTGATCATATGGATTGCAATACAATTCGGAAAACTAATAAAAATGTGGCGGTGATTATTCTTGCTGCGGGTTTGGGTATGCGGATGGAGTCGAGAAAAGCAAAAGTTCTCCACGAGCTACACGGCCGGCCGATGGTGATGTATGTTGTTGAAACCGCAGAAAAGTGTGTAAAAGACAATATTGTTCTTGTCATCGGAAACCAAGCTGAAACCGTTCGTAAAATCGTTTCCAAGCATTCGAGGGCCAGTTTTGCTATTCAGGATGCTCCACTGGGAACAGGTGATGCGGTTTTAAGCGCTTTGCCGTATTTATCTGATGACATCGAACAGGTGGTGATTTTATGTGGTGACGTTCCGCTCATTACCGCGGATACGGTCCTAGGGTTAATCAATGACCATGTGTCATCGCGACGGGATATAACTGTTTTGGGAAGCCAAATCGATAACCCAAAAGGCTACGGCAGGATTTTGTTTGATGAAAATCGACATGTTTTTGGGATCGTTGAAGAATCAGAGGCAACGAAACAGCAAAAGAGGATAAAAACAATCAATTCCGGCACATATTGCGTGAAAAAAGATTTTTTATTCGATTCTCTAAAAAAGATTATGCCGGCTAATGTTAAGGGCGAGTTTTATTTAACGGATATTATTGGAATAGGTTACAGGGGAGGAAAGAACATCGGTGTTTTGATCGGATTGAACAACAATGAGATTTTGGGAATCAATACCCGGCAAGATTTGAAACAGGTTGAAAATATGATAAAAAAGCAGCCAAACAAAAAATCTTGACTTTTTGTTTGAGCGGTGCGTATATTACAATTAACTTAGGTGGGGTGAATATTTGGAAGACGAAAACATTTCGCAACAATTTGACGAAATTGAGAAAAGAGTTAAAAGATTGATGAAAATCTGTAAATCTCTTGAAGTGACAAATGTAGAACTTTCAAATGAAAATAACCAGATAGAGGAGGAATTGCTCGGCAAGGTTAAGGCGGAAGACAATTCGGAGAAAGAAAGGAACCTGATCCGATCCAAGATTGAGGGTTTGTTAACTAAGCTTGAGGACATTACGCCGGCTGACCTCTAGCGTTCAATAGACTATGGGCATGGGAAAGGGTTGATGCATATTCATTGGAAGAACTTGTAACAATAGAATTGTTGGGGCAGACGTATACATTTAAAACCGACTCCGATACCATCAAGGCAAAAGAGATTGTTGACTTCTTGGTAAAGGAGGTGAACCGGGTCGAAACCCAACAATCGAGTCAGTCATCCAGTATTACGAAGTTTGCAATTTTGATTTCTGCTACACTAAATATTGTGAATGAAAATTTTGAGTTGAAAATGAAACACGCAGATTTACTGAAAGACATTTCTGAACGATCCGCGAAACTCATCGGCATGCTGGATGAGAGGATGTGATTGAAATTCCAATGATATGTTACAGGGCGAATATTGATACAAGGTACGTTGCGCTATGAACCTCTCCTTCCCATATGGCTTTTTATTCCATAAAATAGCCGGAATCTCTTTAATATCCTCTCCTGATGAAGGGTGATATTAACACATGCCCCCTACTGTGTTTGTGATTGGATGATGTTTTTTGATCCAACACCAATGTTACGGGAGCCTTTGATTGTTTTGGTGAGCATGTTCTGTACGTAAAGAAAAGCCTAAAAAAACTAAAAGGTACCCACTTTATCCATTAGGTTCAAAGACCCATCCACACGGCACAAAGTAGGGGGTCAGACGTGTTGGAATCTCAGCGAAGATAAAATTAACCAACTTAAAAGTTAACCTTAATCCAACAGCCATAACGATCAAGTTTTTTTGTCCCACCCGATAAAATCTTAACTCACCTTGCCCGTTTAACAGTTTGGTCTTTACAAATTTTTCGTCGATCTTGAAATGGATGTGGCATATCCCCCTGTAAAGTTGGCTGAATTCTAGATTAACATTTTGCAGATATGAAATCGGGCATCGGAATTATGAATAACCACAACCCGCTTATATTAACTCGTTTGAATGATACGACGTTTATAGGTTTTCGGGGAGAAGAAAATGAGTGAATATTATTTATTGATAGGCATTTTTGCCTTTCTGGTCGGTTTTGGCATTGCCTTTCTTATCCAAGCGAAAAGGGTCAACCAAAAAGAAAGGATCGCCAGGAGGGAAGCTCGGAAGATATTGGACGATGCGAAAAGGAGATCAGAAACACACGTAAAAGAAGCCAATCTTGAGGTTAAAGACAAGCTTTTCAAGATGAAAAATGATTTTGAGGCAGAGACAAAGGAGACGAGTTACAGTCTTAAAAAAAAGGAGATTCGGCTGACAAAAAAGGAAGAAAATATCGATCGTAAAATCGATCAATTTGAAAGAAGAGATCGAGAGCTTTATCGAAAAGAGGAACAGGTTTCGACAAAAGAATCAGAAATAGAAAAAAAGAAAAAGAGATATAATGAACTGATAAACGAACAAAAGAAACAGCTCGAAAAAATCTCAGGACTTACTGCAGAAAATGCCAAAGAACTCCTGCTCAGGGCCATGGAAAACGAGGCGCGATATGAAGGTGCCAAATATATTAAAAAAATTGAAAACGAGACCAAGGAAGAAGCAGACAAAAAGGCAAAAAAGATCATAGCGACCGCCATCCAAAGATACGCCAGCGATTTTGTTGCTGAGCGTACAGTGTCGGTGGTTCAACTCCCAAACGATGAGATGAAAGGACGTATCATCGGCAGGGAAGGTCGAAATATCCGTGCCCTTGAAGCGGCAACCGGCATTGATCTGATCATTGATGACACACCGGAGGCGGTTATCCTTTCAGGTTTTAATCCGGTCAGACGCGAAGTTGCCCGTATATCATTGATTCGATTGATCTCAGACGGCCGAATCCATCCTGCACGAATCGAGGATGTTGTCAATAAAGTGGGTCAAGAAGTCGATTCGGCAATCAAAGAAGCCGGAGAACAGGCCGCATTTGATCTGGGTGTGCACGGTTTTCATAAAGAACTGGTCAAGTATCTCGGCAGATTGAAGTTTCGTACAAGTTATTCACAAAATGTTTTACAGCATTCCCTTGAGGTTGGATTCTTGACCGGCATAATGGCGGCTGAACTCGGACTTAATCAAAAATTGGCCAGACGTATGGGGTTGTTACATGATATCGGAAAGGCAATAGATCATGAAGTTGAAGGACCGCATGCCTTGATCGGATCTCAACTTGCTAAAAAGTATGGAGAATCATCAAAAGTTGTGCTTGCGATCGCCGCACACCATGAAGATGTGCTCCATGGTTCAGTGCACTCGCTATTGGTTCAATCAGCTGATGGGCTTTCCGGGGCAAGGCCGGGGGCGCGGAAAGAGCTTCTGGAAAATTATATCAAAAGATTGGAAGATTTGGAAGGGATTGCAAATTCGTTTCGAGGGGTTGCAAATTCGTATGCCATACAGGCTGGGAGAGAAATTCGAATCATCGTGGAAAGCGAGAAGATTACAGATGATGAGGCTGTACTCCTGAGCAGAGATGTCGTAAAAAAGATAGAAGAGTCACTAACTTTTCCTGGACAGATCAAGGTAACGGTTATTCGTGAGACCAGGGCGGTTGAATACGCAAATAAATGAGGTAAGCTCCTATGACGAATGTTATGCTGGTGTTGCAGGAACGTGGCTTTATTGATCAGGTCACCCATGAAAAGGAACTTGTTGATTACCTTACAGGAGAAAATGTGACCTGTTACATCGGCTTCGATCCAACAGCGTCCAGCCTGCACATTGGAAGTCTGGTGCCAATCATGTCCCTTGCGCACATGCAACGGTGTGGTTATCGGCCGATTGCCCTTGTTGGGGGCGGCACCGGTCTGGTTGGGGACCCGAGCGGCAAAACCGAAATGCGAAAGTTGCTTACGCCGGGAATCGTGGAAGAAAATGCAGCTGGAATTAAAAAACAGCTTTCCAATTTTATCGATTTCACGGATGGTAAGGCGTTGTTATTGAACAATGCAGAGTGGCTCACAAAGTTAAAATATATCCCATTTCTCAGGGATATCGGCAGGCATTTCAGCGTAAATCGGATGATAAAAGCGGAAACCTGTAAAATGCGTCTCGCATCAGATGAGGGCCTGAGCTTTATTGAATTTAACTACATGGTTCTCCAGGCATATGATTTCTTTACTCTTTTTGACATGCATGGGTGCAGGCTTCAGCTTGGGGGAAGTGATCAATGGGGAAATATTGTGGCAGGAATTGAGTTGATCCGGAGAATGCAAAAGGAAACGGCTTTCGGGATCACCTTCCCGCTGATCACCACCAGCAGTGGCGTGAAGATGGGAAAAACCGCTCAAGGGGCAGTTTGGCTGGATCCTGACAGGACAACGTCTTATGAGTATTTTCAGTACTGGATCAACACCGAAGATCGAGATGTCGGGCGTTTTCTGGCTCTTTTTACTTTTTTGCCGATGAATGAAATCCGCATGGCTGAGCAGCTAGAGGGCTCTGATCTGAACATTGCCAAAACCGTTCTTGCCTTCGAAGCGACGCGTCTTGCCCACGGCACGGAAGAGGCAACAAAAGCCTATCGTGCGGCTGCAGGGATATTTGGCCTTGGTGCTGTCCCCGAAGAGATCCTGTTTTCGAGCACAATCCCAAGGTCTGATATGGAATTTGATGATTTTTCCGTTCCGCAAACCGTTATGGAAACCGATAAGCTTGAAAAAGGAATACCGGCCTTTAAGCTGTTTCACACCGTGGGTCTTGCAGAATCAAACAGTGCAGCCAGGCGGTTGATCGAGCAGGGGGGGGCATATATCAATGGGAAACGAATTGAATCTTTCGAGTATCTGATTACGGATAACAATTTGATTAATAGGGAAATATTATTGAGATCCGGCAAAAAGCGCTTTCACAAAATTAAGGCCAACCGGCCCAAACCATGATCGACCTTTAACATCGCATGATTCTCAGTTTTTTCGGTATATTTGAACTGAAACAACGAGTGCTGGGAAAATCGGAAAAATTTTCAGGATTGACCGAAGCTGTTTTGACAGTATCAAACACATTTATTATCTATTTTTATTCATTTTTCTTGAAATTATACTTGACAAAAAATATTATTAATCTATATTACATTTTTTGGGATTATCAATTAAAAACAATTGTTTCTAATGGATAATTTGATCTTTGAAAACTAAATAGTGACAGATAATGAGTTGGGTCCCAAGAAAATATATTGTACCTGATGGTTATCATTGGGACGATATAAATTTTTGAACTGGAGAGTTTGATCCTGGCTCAGAATGAACGCTGGCGGCGTGCTTAACACATGCAAGTCGCACGAGAACTCTTTAGCTTGCTAAAGATAGTAAAGTGGCGCACGGGTGAGTAACACGTGGGTAATCTACCTCTGAATCGGGGATAACACTGCGAAAGCAATGCTAATACCGGATAATATCTTTTGAGCTTTGGCTTATCAGATTAAAGGTGGCCTCTACATATAAGCTACTGTTTGGAGATGGGCCCGCGCACCATTAGCTTGTTGGCGGGGTAATGGCCCACCAAGGCATCGATGGTTAGCTGGTCTGAGAGGATGATCAGCCACACTGGAACTGACACACGGTCCAGACTCCTACGGGAGGCAGCAGTGAGGAATTTTGCGCAATGGGGGAAACCCTGACGCAGCAACGCCGCGTGAGTGATGAAGGCCCTTGGGTCGTAAAGCTCTGTCAAGTGGGAAGAACCTGCTTTATGCTAATACCATATTGCACTGACGGTACCACTGAAGGAAGCACCGGCTAACTCCGTGCCAGCAGCCGCGGTAATACGGAGGGTGTAAGCGTTATTCGGAATTATTGGGCGTAAAGAGCGCGTAGGCGGCCTTTTAAGTCAGATGTGAAAGCCCGAGGCTTAACCTCGGAAGTGCATTTGAAACTAAGAGGCTTGAGTATGGGAGAGGGAAGTGGAATTCCTGGTGTAGAGGTGAAATTCGTAGATATCAGGAGGAACACCGGTGGCGAAGGCGACTTCCTGGACCAATACTGACGCTGAGGCGCGAAGGCGTGGGGAGCAAACAGGATTAGATACCCTGGTAGTCCACGCAGTAAACGGTGAACACTAGGTGTAGCGGGTATTGACCCCTGCTGTGCCGAAGCTAACGCATTAAGTGTTCCGCCTGGGGAGTACGACCGCAAGGTTAAAACTCAAAGGAATTGAC
>CEQE01035403.1_pt1 | contig 61902 bp, 62 predicted proteins | sample 356201 | NCBI WGS metagenome assembly CEQE01 (sample SAMEA2619970, study PRJEB7988) | marine metagenome | biome: marine biome (ENVO:00000447); feature: mesopelagic zone (ENVO:00000213) & marine oxygen minimum zone (ENVO:01000065); material: "saline water (ENVO:00002010), including plankton...
CTTCTCGACATGCTTTTCGTCCTTTAAAGCAGCAATTGCAACATCCTGGATAAAAGTGGCTGTTCCGGAATCTATATTTGTCTTTAACTTTTTAAAAGCAGAAATGATGTTTTCATCTCCGGCAACCCATCCAATCCTATAACCTGTCATAGCGCTTCTTTTTGACAAGCTCTGCACTGCAACAACGCCTTCTTTGGAGTACTCTAAAATAGAGTGTGGTTTTTCATTATAATAAATCTCTGTATAACATTCATCGCTTGCAATTATAATATTATTATCATGTCCAAAATCAATAACTTCCTTAAAAAATTCCTCTGTAGCTAAAGCTCCAGTAGGATTATTAGGATAATTAATCCACATTATTTTTGCTTTTTTGACAATATCTTTTGGAATACTTTTTAAGTCCATCAGAAAATTATTTTCTTTTAACAAAGGAACAAAATAACTTTTTCCCTCAGCAAACAAAGTACCTCGTTCGTATGGAGGATAACCTGGAGTAGGCATTATTACATAATCACCTGGATTGATAAAAGCCTCTGGAAAATTAAAAACACTTTCCTTTGCGCCTATTGTAGATGTTATCTCTTTTTGATAATCCAGATTTATACCGAATCTTTTTTTACACCATTTTGAAATTTCTTGTCTATACTCATCCGTACCAATATAGCTAGGGTAACCAGAACTTTTTCTTTCATCAACTGCTTTTTTGATTGCTTTCCTTACAATTTCCGGTGTTGGTACAGTGGGGTCACCAACACCAAAATCAATTGGACTAATACCCTGTTTTTTTAATTCAGCAATTTTGTTATCAACTTCTGCAAAAGCATAACCACTAATGCTATTTAACCTATTTGAAATATTAATTTTCATTTTAGCCTCTAAAATTTTTTAAACCGCTAAAATCCAGTGTTGAAAAATAATCATCAACAGTCTCAGCTCTCCTAATTTGCAATATTTCTCCATCTGGCCTTAATAAGAGTTCGGCGCTCCTTAACTTCCCATTGTAGTTAAAACCCATTGCATGGCCATGAGCTCCTGTATCATGCTGGACAAGTATATCTCCAACCTCTATTTTAGGAAGTTTTCTTTGGATAGCTAATTTATCATTATTTTCACATAAACTTCCAACAACATCATAAACATGATCACAAGGCTGAGATTCTTTTCCCAAAACAGTAATATGATGATAAGCGCCATATAAAAGAGGCCTCATCAGGTTAGCGCTGCAGGCATCAGTACCAACAAAATCCCTGTACTTATGAGTAACATGTCTTACTTTCATCACTAAAAAGCCATAAGGCCCTGTAACAGCTCTGCCGCATTCCATCACAACCCTGATAGGATCAAGTTTATTTCCAACTATTAATTTATCATAATATTTCTTAACGCCTTTGGAAAATACATCATAATCTACTGGCTTATCTTCGGGCTTGTAGGGTATGCCAACTCCACCGCCGAGATTAACAAACTCAAATTCAATGCCCACTTTTTCATGTACCTCAACAATCAACTCAAACAACATCTTAGCAGTATCAATAAGATAATTGATGTTACTCATATTTGAAACAACCATAGTATGCAAGCCAAATCTTTTTACACCTTTCTCCTTCATGATCCTGTAAGCTTCAATAATCTGTTCTCTGGTTAATCCGTATTTTGCCTCAACAGGATTTCCAATTATTTCGCTGCCTTCTTTTATTGGCCCAGGGTTATATCTAAAGCAGATCAAATCAGGAATTCCATCTGTTTTTTCAAGCCTTTCAATGAATGATATATCATCTAGATTAATGATTGCTCCCAACTGTTTTGCTTTCACAAATTCCTCATTTGGAGTGTCGTTAGAGGAAAACATTATCTCTTCTCCTGTAATTCCGACTTTTTCTGACAACATTAATTCTGGCAATGAACTGCAGTCAGTACCCATGCCCTCTTCTTTAAGGATTTTCAGAATATATGGGTTAGGACAAGCTTTAACAGCAAAGAAATTCTTAAATCCCTCGTTATTTTTGCCTTTAACCCACGAAAAAGCTCTATAAAGTTTTCTAGCATTGTCTCTAATTGCTTTCTCATCATAGATGTGAAAGGGTGTTGGATACTTTTCAATAATTTTCTGTATTTGTTCTTTTGAAAAAGGAACTTTCTTCACATTCATCTTATAACTCCTCTCTAGTTTTATTGATATTATTATTTTTTCTCATTGCATTTTATATTTTATTGTATAGTTTGTTTATAATCTCATCTTCAACATAGATGAAGAAATTATATTATTTTAAAATCTGTTAAAAGCTTTTTTAATTTTTCTTTATTTTCTGGTTGCATTTCACACATAGGCAGCCTGTAAGCTTCCTTGATCATCCCTTTCATAGCCAAAGATGCTTTTATTGGCTGAGGATTTGTTTCTATAACTAATCCCTCAAATAATGGAAGAAGCTTATTATGCATTTCCTCCATTTTTTCAAAGTCTCCATTTAAAGCAAGTTGTGTAAATTCATGTACTTCATTTGGTATTATATTGCTTGCCACAGAAATTATACCCTTGCCACCTATCTTCATTAATGGAAAAGTCATTTTATCGTCTCCAGACAAAACATCAAATTCTTTTGGTAAAGTGTTTAATACATCCTGCATTTGGTTAATATCACCAGAAGCTTCTTTTACTGCAACAATATTTGAGTGCTCTTTTGCAAGCCTTGCCAAGGTTTTAGTTTCCATGTTAATTCCTGTTCTTCCTTCAATGTTATAGATTATAAGTGGTATATCCGCAGCTTTTGCAATTGCGCTAAAATGTCTAAATAATCCTTCTTGTGTAGGTTTATTATAATATGGGCACACCTGCAAAGACGCATTTGCTCCTGCATCAGCTGCATGTTTTGTCATTTCAATTGCTTCCTTTGTAGAGTTGCTTCCTGTTCCTGCTATTACTGGTACTTTGCCTTTTACAGCGTCTATTACAATTTCTATAACTTTGTTGTGCTCGTCATGGTCAAGAGTAGGGCTTTCTCCAGTAGTTCCGCAAGGTACAATACCATCTATCTTATTCTCAATCTGAAAGTTTACAAGTCTTCTTAGTGCTTCTTCATCTAGACTTCCGTCTTCTTTAAATGGTGTGACAATGGCTGTTATAGCTCCTTTAAACATTTTTATCTGCCTCCATTAATTTTATTTTTTAATTTCCATTATTTTTTATTGAATTTTTAACTTTCACAATTATTTGTTAATTCATTATTTAATATTATATTTTTATATTATTATTACAATGAAAATTATTAATAAATAATCATTGGTTTTGCGTCGCTAATGATGGTTTATTATTATTATTTTTTATTGCGTTTAATCTTTTAATTGTAGATTAATTTTAATCTTAATCAAATATTTATTATTATGTTTCTTAACTTTATTGTAATTTTTAATTATTGAACAATACTCTTCATCATATCATCAATACCATAAAACCCTTTTTTATTTTGTATCCATTGAGCTGCCATTACAGCCCCTAATGCTAACCCTTGCCTGCTTCTCGCAGTATGCTTTAATTCAATTGTGTCTGCAGGGCTATCAAAACCCACAATATGTGTTCCTGGGATTGCGCCAGATCTTGTCGAGGATATATGCAATTCATCAGACTCTATTTTTCTTTTCAGTTCCTCTGTAACAATCTTCTTTTTTCTTTCTATATTATCTGTTAATATTTTCCCAATCATGACTGCTGTTCCCGAGGGGCTGTCAGCCTTTTTATTGTGATGAAATTCATGTACAAATATATCATAATCATCAAATTTATTCATTATTTTTGCTGCATTCTCTATTATCTTGAAGTATGCATTAACACCTACTGAAAAGTTGCCTGACCATATAAGGCCTATGCCGGCATTTTCAATAACCTTTTTTACTTCATCCATGTTGTCATACCAGCCAGTAGTTCCTACAACAATATTTTTTTTGAACTTTGAGATTTTTTCAATATTTTCGACAACAGAGTCTGGATGCGTAAAATCCACACAGACATCTATATCTTTCATGGATTCATCATTAATTTCTTTATAGTCTGCATTATTATTGGAATCTATAGTCTTTAAAGTAATACCTTTAGCTTTGGCAATTTTTTCTATTTCATGCCCCATTTTGCCGTAACCGATTATTGCTATGTTCATTTTTATATGCTCTTCTTTATAGTTTTAAACAATAACTACTTACTAAAACAACCACCTATTTATCTGAAAATTCAGACATTACATCTGTATGGTCGGGGGTAAATTCAGTCTTTTTAAATTTATCTTCTTCATATGATTTACTTACTTCTATACAGTTGTATCTTTCCATTTTAAGAATAGAAACATTTATATATTATATAAACATTATGTTATTATAATAACAAAATGAAAGTATTATTTGAATGGTAACCGCAAGCCACTTAGTCAAAAAAGCTGTTAGCGAAAATTCTTTTTTGCTGGAAGCAATGAGCAAGGAATTGGTTAGCTATGGGAATCTTGCCGAGCAGTTAAAACCTGAAATTGAACGGGAGTTAGGAAAAAAGGTAAAGGAATCTGCAATTGTAATGGCCTTGAGAAGATATACTGAAGAACTGCAAGGTTTTGACAAAAAAGTCAAGAAATTCAGATTCCAAGGAGAAATCCTAATGAGAACAAACATTATGGATTTTAATATTGTTAAATCCAGTAGTTTATTAACTAAAATAAAAAATATTTACAACTTAGTTGATTTTGGGAGAGGAGATACATTAAATATCATTTTAGGCAGCAATGAAGCCAGCATAGTTGCCAATGAAAAGTACAAAGAAAAGCTTTCTAGTTTTCTAAAAGGAGAAAAGATCCTTAATAAGAAATTTGATTTGGTTGCTTTAACAATTGTTTTTGAAGGCAAAGATTTCTTTACAACCCCTGGAGTTGTTTTTACTGCGACAAGAAAGCTCGCCTGGGAAAATATAAACATTTTTGAGATAATCTCCACAATGATGGAGCTGACTTTTATTCTAAGCAAGAAAGATTCCATGAAAGCCTATAACGTGTTGCAGAGTTTGGTGGAAAAATAAAGAAAAATATGGGCCCAAGGGGATTCGAATTCAGGAGGTTATAGATCTATACTACAAACCTACCCCTGACCCCTTGGTCACTCACTGGAAGATAAGAGCTTCACCCTAATTTCAAGTGCTCTACCAGACTGAGCTATGGGCCCAATGAGAAATTCTAAAATCTACTATTATTTAAAAAATTAACTAAACCATCTTCAACTTTCCAGTAATTTTATCAATCTTCTCTTCTAAGTCAGGACCTATACCCAAACATGTAACAGTTCCCGGCTCTAAAACTGTATAGCCTGCATCCTTAATCAAAGCAACTCTTATTCCTTCATTCTCCAGCATGCTCATGTATTTAAACAGCTCCTTCTCATCCTCTACCTTTAAAACAACCTTTTTTCCACCTTGAGCTTTCCATTTTTCTAAAATTTTTTTATCTGATTTCATTGCCGCATCTAAAGAAGCATGAGAGGATTGCACAGCTAGCTTTCCTTTTGGCAATTTTAAATCCTGCCTTACTAAAATCACTTGCTTGTATCTCATTTTTAAATTATTCCAATACTATTTTTCCAGGATTTTATAATTATTTTTAATTTCAATTATTTCGTCATTTTTAACTTTATTAATTATTATTACAGTTTTGCGTTGTTGTTTTTTATTGTTGTATGCTTTTTATTGTTTTTTTTATTTTTATTGGGTATTATTTTTAATTGTAATTTTTATTCGTTGCATATTAATTATTGTTATTTATTATTATTGAATTTATACATTTTTCTTTGTAATCACTTATCGTTACTAATAAACATTTAAATATTTAATTGATTTTTTTATTAAATATGCCCAAAAAAGAGAAATGCACTTATTTTGAAAGTTCTGATAAAAAATACCCGAAAGTAGATTTGCCCAAATGGATGCAGGAAGAGGAAGAGTAATTAAATTTCCATAAGCTTTCCATCAAAATATATCTTGGGATTCCTAAAAACCTGGTCAAGGTGTATTATTGCATAGATACTCCCGCCAAACCAGTAATTGCTTCCAATACCGACATGCGCTGTTCCCAAAACCTTATCATCAACAATTGTTGCCCCAATTATTTTAGCTTTTGGATTTAAACCAATACCTAGCTCGCATATTCTTCTGACAGAACCAGGATGTTTTGCAACAGAAGCAGCCCAGTTTAATGTGTTTTCTAGATCTTTTGCTTCTTTGCCACCTGCTATCTCAGCAATATTTCCATCCTCAATTTTAAGTGTTATTGGATCTTTTATTAGGATAGTCCCATTTTGGACCCTGGAGCTGCCATCAATGACTATCTTACCATCTATCCTTTTCCCATTAGGCGGTGCATAAACTTCTCCTGCTGGTAAATTTCCACCAGAACCAGGACTTGTGTAATTACCATCTGCCGATATACCGTTAATTCCTTTTATATTATAATATAGGTCAGTTCCTGCTTCTGTTGTTATGTGTATTTCGTCTGTATTATCAAATTGTTGTCTTAATTTTTCATGGCTTGTCTGGAAGGGTTTATAACTAATGTCTATAGCATCTGTAATTAGCCCGATTTTATCTGTCTTTAAGTCTCCTAAACTCATTGCAGAAACAAATCTATGGTTCTTTTTCTTTATCCATTTTCTAAAGCTTTTTCCAAGCTCTTTTATGCTTCCAAGTTTATCAGACAGATTAAGTATTATAATATTTTTGTCAGGCAGCCCTGACAGGGAGTCAATCACATCCTGATCTGCAACATCTCCACGACTTTTTACTTTTTGAAAGACAAGCTTTGTGTCAAGGCTTAACTGCTGGGCTGCAAGGTAGTAAGCTCCTGACATAACTGCTGCTATGTTCCTGTTTTCAGAACCAGTATCTCCAACTACAAGAATTTTTTCATCCTTCACATTAAGGCAAGGGGCAAATACTTTTTTTATCTGCAATATAAGTTTTTCTGACAGTCCGTACAGATTATTTTTTTTTAACCAATTTAAAGATTCAACTGTGTCCATAGTAATCTTTTATTTATTTGCCTATTTTAAAGGTTTCGTTTAGAAATATTATTATATTATTATAACAATAATAATACAAATGATGAACATAATTTCAAAAAACATAATTTTAATTTTTTTATTTATTATTGGTTTCATAATATTCTTATCTTTTTTAACTTTCTTAACGTCAATAAAACCAGGAAAATGGCCTGTTCATTTTACCCCGGAAAGTTTTAACTTAGAATATGAGAATGTCAGTTTTGAAACTTCTGACAACATAAAACTAAAAGGATGGTTTATACATAGTAATAAAAGCAACAACACTATAATTGTAATGCACGGCTACCCTACAAATAAAGCAGATGTACTGCCATTTTCAATGTTTTTGCTTAAAAAATTCAATGTCTTTTTATTTGATTTTAGAAGTTTTGGAGAAAGTGAAGGAAGTTATACAACAGCAGGCTACAAAGAAGTTAAGGATTTGGATGCAGCAGTCAAGTATTTGAAAAGCAGAAAAGATACAGGTGAGATTGGTGCTTTAGGATTCTCGTTAGGAGCTTCTGTTGCAATAATGAACAAAAATGACGATATTAAAGCTATTGTTTCTGACAGTGCTTACTCAAACTTAAACAATATGATGGAAGTCATGTATAAAAATTTTTATTTTTTAAAATACCCTTTTGTTCAACTAACTAGAATTTATAGTAAAATATTTTTTAATGTAGATCCAAAAGAAGTAAGCCCAGCAAATGCAATAAAAAACATAAATAAACCTGTTTTAGTAATACACGGCAAAAAAGACAAGCAAATACCTGTTAATGAAGCATACTTATTGCATAATGCAAACAAAAAAACAGAGCTTTGGATTGTAGATGCAAATCATGGAGAAATTTATGTATTAAATAAAGAAGAATATGAGAATAAAGTTTTAAGTTTTTTTGAAAAGCATTTAAAATAGATTAAATTAGAATAAGGGCTGTGTCTACTCAGGGGAGGCGGGCGGGAAAATCAAAGTAATGACTGCAATTAAAATGTTGTGTATCTACACTAAATGTTTTTTAAAAAATAAATCAAGATGCAACATTTTGCCGTGAATTGCATTCGACTTTGTCGAATGCCGCTTGCAACACCGCTCTGACACAGCCTAAGAGAATAAAATGACCAAAAGAGAGCAAATAATTGAAATCATAACAAAAGAGGAAAAATCAGCTCAGCAGCTTGCAAATGATTTCCAAGTTGTGTTGTTTGAAATTCTAGAGGATTTGAAGCATATTAAGTATTCAATAAAGCCAAGAAAACTAGTAATGAAACCAGCACAATGCAAAAAGTGCGGATTTAAATTTGAGGAAAGGAGCAGAGTAAAAAAACCAAGCAAATGCCCAAAATGCAAATCAGAATGGATAACGGCTCCTTTGTTCAGGATTGAGTGATTATTTTAATTGATAAATTATATAAACTCTCAAAACATCCGATTCTTTATGATAAAAGCAGTAATTTTTGATTTAGACAATACTTTAATTGATTTCTTAAAGATGAAGAAACATAGCTGCAGAGCTGCGATAGATGCTATGATAGGAGCTGGGTTAAATGTTGAGCATGATAAAGCAATTAAAGTTCTTTTTGGGCTTTATGACAAATATGGCCTTGAGGAAAAAACAATATTCCAGAAGTTCTTAAAGAAACTTACAGGCAAAATAGACTATAAGATACTAGCCAACGGTATAGTTGCTTACAGAAAAGTCAAAACTGGCTTTTTAGAGCCATATCCTAATGTGGACTATGTTTTGTTAAAGCTAAAAGGCCGCGGAATTAAACTTGGGATAGTAACAGATGCTCCACAACTTAAGGCTTGGGTAAGGCTGGCTTCTATGAAACTAAGCAATTATTTTGATGTTGTTGTTGCATTTGAGGATACTAAAAAGCTAAAACCATCTAAACTGCCATTTAAAGCTGCTTTAAAAAAACTAAAATTAACACCCCAGGAGTGTTTAATGGTAGGTGACTGGCCTGAAAGGGATATTAAAGGAGCAAAAGCAATGGGAATGAAAACCTGCTTTGCCCGTTACGGTAACCCAAAGGTAAAAAGAACGAATGCAGATTATGAAATTTCTAATATAAAGATGGTTCTTGATATCATATAAAATCTATTCATTAGGAGAATATTTCTCAATTTCAACTCGTTCAACTCCAGTTAAAATTTCAACTGTTGCATACAATCCTTTATCATACCCAGCCTGATAGTTTGTCTCGCTTTTTTTTCCATCGGAAGTTTGTGGAGTATACCTTAATTCTCCCATACGCTCCTTCATAAAAAAAGTCATATCTTCTTCAGTTGCTACTAATAATAAAGCATCATCAATACCCTTATTAAGTCCTTCTACAAAAGTTCCAGTAGTCTTTTCTTCCTTAATGTAATTCCCAAATCCTTCTACAACTTCTTTCAGGGTAGGAATTGAGTCATCTATTTCCATATTCATTGTAACTATGGGATAGCATATAAATATTTCGGTAATAATTTTGATCGTTATCATATTTGAGTCTTTCTTTAAGTTCGTTTAACACCCATTCCACGAACTTTGCACTTTCAAAGGCTAATTTATGTCCAAACCCCGAAATTTAAAAACATTTATATACTATATACTGATTTTATTCATAAAATATTAAATAATCATGAGGTGGATTTAAAATGGCAAAAGGAAGATGTATGAAATGTAAAAAGCAGGTTGAAATCAAGAATGGCAAAGAAATTGTTATGAAGAACAAGATGAAGGCAATGAAAGGTGAATGTCCTAAATGCGGAACAAAAGTGTTTAGAATCTTAGGTAAGGCGTAAATTCTATTTCTTATTTTTTATTTATTTTGCATTTATTTAATCTGGAGTAATTGTGTTAAATTCAATATCCATTTACTTCAACTTTGGCATTATCTTGTATGCTATAACTGCTATCAAGATTATTATAATCCAAAACCAGAACCAATTTATTCTATTAAGGGCAAATAATGTTATGTTTAATACTAGGACAATAATTAAGATAATTGCTATTGGTTTCTTCTTAGAATTAGAGTAAATTTTCCACCCCAACGTTGATTATTTTTATAGGAATGGTTGTATTTATAGTTTTGGATTTCCTGTATATGTAATTTGTATACTGCTATATGGCAAGCACAACTAGGGATTTGTATAGGTTTTATTGATATTTCTTCTTTTACGGCTCCGGGGACGGGAGTTTCAGTAACTTCCGTAGTTGACATTTGAACCCGCGTGACATCGGGGTCGATGTTAACTGTATTTTAAGTCCAGCGCTTTAGGCCATTCTTGGCCACTTTTTTCTTTGATTTTAGAGTAAAACTAGTTTATATATGCTATGCGCAAATGTCCAATGCAATATAAACAATGTCCAGTGCTTACTAAAACAAAAACCCAGCGGAAAACAAATTTACTCAAAAATACAATTTTTTACACCAACTTCATTAGTTTCCAAAACCTATTTAAACAATAATGAATTAAAACAACAAATAAATAAACCAATAAAAAAATAATATTTTAAATTAAGATAATTATATTGAATTTTAAAAAATGGAACTGGATTACCAAAAACTAGGCTTTAAATGCGGTCTTGAGATTCACCAGCAATTAGAAGGCAAGAAACTGTTCTGTAATTGTCTTACTTTAAATTCTGACCAAGAACCAGATGTAAAGTTTGAAAGAAGGTTAAGAGCTGTAGCCGGAGAAACTGGCCAAATAGATATTGCTGCAAGGCATGAGATGGAGAAAGGCAAGAAGTTCATTTATGAATGTGATTCAGCAGATACATGCATGGTTGAATATGATGAAGAACCACCACATGAGCTGAATAAACATGCTTTAGAAACAACATTAAAAGTTTCCTTATTATTAAATGCAAAAATAGTTGATGAGATCCAGGTAATGAGGAAAACTGTTGTAGATGGAAGTAATGTTGCTGGTTTTCAAAGGACTGCTTTGGTTGCGCAAGATGGTTTTATTGAAACTTCTTTAGGCAAAGTCAAAATACCAACAATTTGTTTAGAAGAGGAAGCAGCTCAGAAATTAGAAGATGGAAAGGATTTTGTTAAATACAGATTAGATAGATTGGGAATTCCATTGATAGAGATAGCTACCAGCTCAGACATTAAGAATAATGAGCATGCCAGGGAAGTAGCATCTTATATAGGAATGGTTTTAAGAAGTGTTGGTGTAAAAAGAGGTTTAGGAACAATAAGGCAGGATGTGAATGTTTCTATAAAAAAGGGCGCAAGAACCGAAATAAAAGGTTTTCAGGATTTAAGAAGTATTCCAAAAGTTATTAGTTATGAAATACATAGACAATCAAATGCAATAAAGCAAAACAAGAAACTAAAACAAGAAGTCAGAAAAGCAGAGCCTGATTTTACAACCTCTTTCTTAAGGCCAATGCCAGGAGCTGATAGATTATATCCTGAAACTGATGTTTTGACTGTTAGGATAGAAAAAGATTATATTGAAAAATTAAGAAAACAGCTTCCAAAACTATTGAAACATAAAGAAGAAGAATTTGAAAAGAAATACAAGATTACTAAAGAACTGGCAAGAGAATTAATCCACAATACTATTTTTGAATCATTAATTAAAAAATACAATAAAATTGAACCGCAGCTAATTGCCCATACATTAGTCAATATTCCCAAAGAAATCAAAACAAGGTTTAAACACGATATTTCTAAATTAAAACATGAAGATTTTGAGGAAGTTCTGGATTATTTAAACAAGGGAAAGATAACAAAAGAAGCACTTATTGATTTATTGCTTAAGAAAATAAAGAATGAGAAAATCAAGTTAGAAGAATTTGCAGCAATTTCAGAAAAAGCAATAGAAAAGGAGATAAAAGAATTAATAAACAAAAAGAAAGGATTGAATATAGGAGCCTATATGGGAATTCTTATGGGAAAGTATAGGGGCAAAATAGACGGTAAAAAAGTTATGGAATTGTTGAGGAAATACCTTAAATAGATAACAAAACAAATCCAACTAAAACAGAAATTATGCCAATTTTCTGATTTAATTCCAAAATTTCTTTAAAGAATATTCTTGCTAAGATTATTGTTACTGCTGGAAAAGATGCAGCAACTGGAGCAACTATTGCGACATATTCGGAATTTACGCCAGCCCCAAAAGCTAAAAAAGCAATTGCCTGTAAAATGCCCGCCAAAACTATGACTAATGCCACATTTTTAGGAAAGGAAACATTCTTCTTTGCTATACTGGAATAAGTCAATACATACAAAACACCAAGTACATTGATAAACATCATTGGAAAAAACCACCCTAATTTGGACACTAAGATGCCAATAAGAGTAAACATGATGCCCCAGCCAAGCATTGCGATCAAGCCGTATTCCACACCTCTTGCAATTTTTCTTAGTTTTAATCTTATTAGATCATGATACCTAAAAGATGCTAAAATACCCCCAATAATAGCCAGGCTTATACCTGCAGTTTGCAATGCTGTTAATGCCTCATCAAGAAAGACCATGCTCAAAAGCACTACGATAACTGCCCAAGCAGAAGCAACAGGACTGACAATGGAAATGGTCCCAATTTGCAGACCTTTATAGAACGCTAACAGGGAAATAACTCCAAGGAGAGCTGAAATTAATAGCATGATTATACTGGAAAATGAAACAACTGGAAATCTAAAAAACAATGAAAATATAATAAAAATTACAATCATGCCAGTTGTCTGGGCCCAAAAAAAGGTTTTTAAAATGCTGCTTTTTCTAACAGCTTTTGCAGCAAAAAAATCAGCAACTCCCCAGCCAAGCATTGCAATAATTCCGAAAATAATTCCTGATGTTATGGCCATTTTAATAATATAAGCGCGCCAGCGAAGATTCGAACTCCGGACCTAAAGGTTAGGAACCTTTCGCTCTTTTTGGTTTAGAATATCCAAGCTGAGCTACTGGCGCATATTAATACAGAAAGATTAATTTGTATATAATAAATGTTTTTATTTTTCAGTATTCAGGTCTTGTATAAAAAGAAGTATCTCTAGCCAATGCATATTTAAGGTTTCTGGCTATGCTGTTTGCTGTTATCTTGCCAACAATTTTATCATTTTCAGTAACTATTAATCTTCGTATCTTGTGCTCATCCATCTTCCTGCTGGCTTCCATCACATCTTCATTTATACCTATGGTTATTATGGGTTGATTCATGATATCCTTTACTTTTGTTTCATCAGGATTTCTTCCTTTTGCAACTATTTTTCGCAAAATATCCCTCTCTGTCATTATGCCGATAATTTTACTATCCTCTTCAATTAAAACAGAACCAATTGATTTTTTGTCCATTATTCTCGCAGCCTCAGATATAGTAGTGTCAGAAAGAACTTTAGTTACACTATGCATTATTCCCTTTACCTGCATAATAAAACCTTAAATAGAGCATATATAAAAATCTTTTTCTTGTAATTTATGTTTTTCAACATTAAAAATGTATTTGAATATATAAACCAAAATATTTATAAATAGCAACTAAATACATACTATATAGATGGAAATAAGAAATATACAGAGAACAGGGGACATGCATTACGTTTATTTGCCTACTTCTTGGTGTAAAGAGCACCATATAAGTTCCCAGTCTAAGGTAAGTATAGATTTCAACAGCGATGGCTCTATGACTGTGTCTCCGCAGATAATAGAAAAAAAGCCAAAACACCTGAGATTTAATATTAGCGAATATGAACCAGAGGTAATACATAGATTGGTTGTAGCTTCTTACATTAATCCTGTTGCTTCGTTTGAGATAAATATGGACAAAGAGATGGATTTCACCAAACTATTAGACCAAAAAAGGCTGCTAAGCTTAGAGTCTGTCGAGATTGATAAAAAACAGATTAGTTGTGACGGCACTGTTAGTATTGCAGATCCAAGCTCCTTATTAAAGACAATGGTAAGGAAAATAAAGAATATGATAATAGTGATGTGCAAAAACTATGAGAAAAACCTAATTGAAAGGTATGAGGATGAAATTGACAGGAGCAAAATGCTCATAGATAAGGCTGTTATAGGCACTTTAACCTTTGGTAAAACTACAAAAATAAATAATATAGAGCTTTACTATATCTCCCTAATATCTAAAGAATTAGAGGGAATGGTGGATAGCCTTATATTCTTAGGTGAAAGCGACAAGAAATTCCTTGATGAAGTTTCCGAACCTATAGAAATTTTGCAAAATATTTTGCAAGACATCTTGAAACTTGACCAAAAACATGCAATGCAGTTTGCAAAGGTTGTTGCGTCAATTAAAAAACCAGATGTCAAGGACTTCAAAAGCAATAATATGGTGCGTATAAGGCAAAATCTTATAGCAATAAGCGAGGTGCTAATGGACTGGATGGTAACGCTGAAAATAGAAAATAAGTTAAATTATTGATATTTTCCAAACACATTTATTTAAGTATGCACAAAGGATGATGACAATGCCAGTAAATTCAAAAGAAACTGAGATTTTGAGTGAGATCAGGGATTCTGAAAAAAAAGCAGAAGAGATAATAGAAAGAGCTAAAAGAAAGAAAGAAGAAATGCTGCAGGAAGCAGCAAGGAATTCTTCAAAGTTGTTGGCTACAAAAAAACACGAAATAATTGAAGTGCAGGAAAAAAAGTTTATGGATTTTAGGGACAAAGCCAAGTCTATAAAGAACGAGAAATTGGAGGAAAATAAAAAAGTAGTAGGGCAAATAAAGGCAAAATCAAAAAAAAATACCAATAAAGCTATTGAGTTTGTCCTGAAGAAATTTGAGGAAATGATATAAAATGCTGGAACCATATGAGATGAGCAGAATCATAATAACAGGGTCAAAAAATCTGCAGGAGAAGATTATTAAAGAACTCCATAAGCTTAAGATACTACATATTGTTGAGCATTCAAAAACCGATTTAGCAGACATAGGAAACCCATTAGAAAGTGCCAATAAACTTTCTGAAATAATAGTTAAAGTAAGGTCGTTAATGACGGCATTGGGCATTAAGAAAGAAGAGAATAAATTCAAACTTAAAAAAGGATTACTGGAAATAAGCCAGACTACAAAAAAGCTTAATGACAAAGTAAGCAAAAACCTTGAGGAATTAAAGAAAATTGAGGAGCTTATATCAAAAAACCAGGCAGTAATGCAGGAACTTGAAATTTTGAAAAATATTAATGTTCCTCTTGAAGCTTTCACACCTTACAAATCATTAACTTATTTTACAGGTTATGTAAAAAATAAAAACAGCATAGTGTACCTAAAAGAAGAACTATCAAAAATAACAAATAAACTTAAGTTATTTGAAAGTGTTGTTGAAAAAAAGACTATTATATCGCTGTTTATTGATATAAAAAGCAAAGAAGATGCACAGGTTATACTACGTGAGGTTGGTTTTTCTCCAGTAAATTTTGCAAACATAAGCAATTTTAAAGGAACTGCATCTGAGAATTTAATAAAAATAGAGAATGAATACAAAAAGCTTGAAAATCGAAGAGACAATACTAAAAAACAAATAGAAAAGCTGGGGCAGGATTATAAAGGATTTCTGATAACTGCTGATGGGTTTTTGAGCCAGGAACTCGAGAAAGCAGAAGCACCATTGAAATTTGCAGTAACAAAGGACGCTTTTTTAATAAAAGGCTGGGTTCCTAGTAAGCAATTAAATAATACAATTAATAGGTTAAATAAAGCCAGTAAAAATAAGGTATTTATACATTCTGAATTAGCAAAGATAACAGATAAAGTTCCTGTAAAGCTTAAGAATCAAAAATATGTAGAACCATTTGAGTTCTTTATGAACTTATATACAATGCCAACTTATAAGGAGATTGACCCTACATTTTTTGTTTTTCTTACATTCCCATTGTTGTTTGGATTTATGTTAGGTGATTTTGGTTATGGGTTAGTTACCCTTATTCTATTTATAATGCTGAAAAAAAGAATACCAAAAGCAAAGAATTTCTTCAATATACTGATTTTTGCATCTTTAGCAACAATATTTTTTGGCTTGTTGTTTGGAGAGTTTTTTGGTTATGAGGAAATTGCTGGTTTTCATCTTCCCCATATACTTTCAAGGTCGCATCAAATAAACGAGTTACTGTATTTAGCAATTGCTGTAGGAATAGCGCATATAAATCTTGGTTTAGTAATTGGTTTTGTCAATGAGCTCAAATCACATGGGTTTATGAAAGCATTGTATGCAAAAGGAGGGTGGATAGTGCTGGAGATAGGAGTTATGCTGCTGGCATTGTCTTATTTTAAGGTAATAATTTTGCCAATTTATGTCGGAGTTGTTTTCTTCCTTTTATCGCTGTTTATGTTATTAAAGGGGGAGGGCATCAGGGGGCTTATAGAGCTTCCAAGCATATTTAGCAACACATTATCCTATGCAAGGCTTATGGCAATTGGCTTGTCATCTGTTAAATTAGCAGAAGTAATAAATGATATGGCAGCAGAAATGTTTCATGGAGGGGGCTTTTTGATACTGGCTGGAGTGCTTATCTTGGCTCTAGGGCATATAATAAACATAGGGATTGGAATGCTCGGAAGTTTTTTGCATTCATTGAGGTTGCATTATGTTGAGTTTTTTACAAAATTTTTCCATGGGGGCGCAAAAAAATACAGTCCATTTGGAGCAAAACAATAAAAAAATTTGAAATTCCAATAATAAAAATTCAATAAATAATATTAATAAAAATAAAAAATTCAATTAAATAATGGAAAAATAAATAACAATAAAAATAATCAATCAATTAAAAACAAAATAATAATTATTAATTAAGACAATGAAATTATAATTTAAAAATAAAAAATAATAAAACAATTTTAAATAAAAATAAAATGATGGAGGCAGCGAAAATGCTTATGTATTTTCTGGTCTCCTCGTAAAAACTCGGAGGTATGATAAAATGGTGGAATTAACAACCGGAATGGTGGCATTAAGCTCAGCACTAGCTATAACAAGCAGTGCTTTTGCAGCAGCATGGGCTGAAAAGGCAATTGGAGTTGCTGCTATAGGAGCAATGGCAGAAAAGGAAGAACTATTTGGTAAGGGTTTAATCCTTACAGTAATTCCTGAAACCATAGTCATTTTCGGCTTGGTTATTGCAATCCTGATATTAGGACTTGCAGGATAAAAACCCTTTATTAAAAATGGGATTGGAAACTGTAAAAGAAGAAATAGTTAGGAATGCTAAAGAGCAGGAAACTGCTTTAATAGCGGAAGCTAGAAAAGAAGCTAATAGAATAATGAAAGAAGTAGAAAAGAAAATCGAAGATGTCAAAGAAAAAAGCAATGCAGAAATCAAGAAGAAGATTGATGTAATAAAAAAGCAGGAATTGACTTCTGCTGAACTTGAAAACAAAAAGATGCTTCTTGAGGCAAAGAAAGAACTAATTGAAAGTGTGTTTATTGAAGTACGGAAAAAACTAGCGAGCTTAGATGACGAAAAGAGAGAATCTTACATAAAAAAACTGCTTGAAAAGGCAGAAAATGATATTGAAGTGGCAAATGTCTATTGCAACAAAGGGGACCTTGAGTTTCTGAAAGATTTCAATACTGAAGCTGTTGACATAACTAGTGGTTTGATAGCAGAAAATAAAGACACGACAATAAGGGTTGATTATAGCTTTGAGACAATGCTGCAGAGCATAAAAGAGAATGAGTTACAAAGCATAAACAAAATATTGTTTGGTTAAAATGCAAAAACTGGAATTAGGATCAAAAAAAAAATCAAGACCAAAAAAATTGAGGCTTGGATTTTACCCTTATACTTATGTAAGGACTACTGTAATGAAGTCATTGCTTTTCAAAAAAGAAGACTACCATAAGATGCTTAAGATGGGCTTTAGTGAGATTGCAAAGTTTCTGCAGGAATCCAATTACAAAAAAGAAATAAATGAATTGTCTGTAGAACATTCCGACGCTGATTTGCTGGAGCTGGTATTAAACAAAAATCTTTCTTATTCCTTCAAAAAATTAATAAGAATTTCATCTTACGAGTTGGCTTTATTGATCAATGAGTATGCAAAAAGGAAAGATATTGAAGATATTAAGACAATATTAAGGGGCAAATTTACAAATACAGATGAAAAGTTAATTAGGAATTCAATAACAGCAGCAGGCACATTAAGCCTTGATTTCATGACTTCGCTTTTGAAAAAAGAGTCAATTGAGGAAGTCTTGAAGAATAATAGTATTGTGGAATTCTCTTTATTAAAAGACGGATTAAAAGCGTTAAATGAAAAAAAGACTTTGGTAAACATTGAAAATGCATTGGATAAGTATTATTATAACCATTTGATTGAATTTTCAAGAATTTTGCCAAAGCAAGGAGATTTGTTCAGAAACTTTTTGCTTAAAGAGGTAGAAATATTAAACATACTGACATTGCTAAGATTAAAAAAAGTAAAGTTTGATAAAAAGGCTATTCCTAATTTTATTATACCGACTGGCAATAAACTAAAAGATACAAAAATAAAGAGTCTGGCAGATGTTGGCGATCTGGACGAGCTTTCAAGAGCTCTGGAAAAGACTGAATATAAAAATGTAGTCCAAAAGGGCATTAAAGAATTCGAGGAGAGTAACTCATTAATAACACTTGAAACTGAGCTGTATCAATATTTGTTAAAAGAATCTATTCTATTACTGCACCAGCATCCTTTATCAATTGATGTCATACTGGGATTTATGTTTGCAAAGGATATTGAAATCAGAAACTTAAGGATTATCATTAAGGGCAAGCAGCTTGGATTAAGCGAGGAATTTATAGAAAACCAATTGGTGTTTTAATTAAAATGGTAAAAATGTCTGTTTTGGGAAGCAATGAATTTGTTGTTGGATTTCAGCTTGCTGGAATTAAGGACGCTATAGAAGTAAGCAGCAATCCGATGAATGATATTAATAAGTTAAAGAGCCAAAAAGAAGCCGGAGTTGTTGTAGTTGAGGAAAGGATACTAGAAGGCATGGATAAGCATCAAAGGCTTGAGGTAGAAGATTCTGTTGATCCTGTATTCATTCCTGTTTCAACCAAAATCGAGCAGGATTCATTAAAAAGATTGATCAAAAAATCTATTGGTGTAGACTTGTGGAAGTGATGTAACATGGAAAAAGGCATTATTTACAGAATTACGGGGCCTGTTGTTATGGCTAAAGGCATTAAACCAAGGATGTATGATGTTTGCAGAGTGGGTAATGAAAAATTAATGGGAGAAGTTATCCAGATTACTGGAGACATAGTAATAATTCAGGTTTATGAAGATACTTCAGGAATAAAGCCAGGCGAGCCTGTTATTAATACTCGCGAACCACTAAGTGTAGAGCTAGGGCCAGGGCTGTTACAGAGTATTTATGATGGTATTCAAAGGCCTTTGCCTGTGCTAATCAAGCAGATGGGGAATTTTATTAAGAGGGGTGTTGATGCGCCTGGACTTGACCAGGCAAAGAAATGGGACTTTAAGGCAACTGCTAAAAAGGGTGATGATGTTGATGGCGGAAGTATTATTGGAGAAGTTGAGGAAAGTCCTGGAATAATCCATAAGATTATGGTCCCTCCAAACCAGAAAGGGAAAATTGCTGAAATAAAATCTGGGAAATTTACTGTTAATGATATCATAGGAAAGCTAGATAATGGTTTTGAGCTGAGGCTTAAGCATAACTGGCCAGTCAGAATTGAGAGGCCTGTTTCCTCCAAGCTAAAGCCAGAAATGCCATTGGTAACTGGCCAGCGAATTCTTGATGCATTGTTTCCGATTGCAAAAGGTGGTGTTGCAGCTATTCCCGGGCCGTTTGGCTCAGGCAAAACAGTAACCCAGCAGCAGCTTGCTAAATGGTCTGATGCAGACATTATTGTTTATGTTGGTTGTGGCGAGCGTGGAAATGAAATGACGGAGGTGCTGAAAGAATTTCCAGAACTTATAGACCCAAAATCAGGAAAACCATTAATGAACAGGACTGTTTTAATAGCAAATACATCAAATATGCCTGTTGCTGCTCGTGAAGCTTCTATTTATACTGGGGTTACAATTGCTGAATACTACCGTGATATGGGCTATTCTGTAGCTTTAATGGCAGATTCTACAAGCAGATGGGCAGAAGCAATGAGGGAAATTTCATCTAGATTAGAAGAAATGCCAGGTGAGGAAGGTTATCCTGCTTATCTAAGCACAAGATTAGCACAATTTTATGAAAGATCAGGAGTTGTAGTGCCTTTAGGAACAAAAAAACAGGGAAGTGTCAGTATCATTGGGGCTGTAAGTCCTCCAGGAGGAGATTTTTCAGAGCCTGTAACACAGGGCACACTTAGAGTCACAAAAGTATTCTGGGCATTGGATGCAAAACTAGCGCAAAGAAGACATTTCCCATCAATAAACTGGTTAACATCTTACTCTCTTTATTTAGATGCATTGGAACCATGGTATGCAAAGAATGTTGCAACTAATTGGAAAGAATTGGTTGGACAAATGATGAGCATCCTGCAGGAAGAGGAAAAATTACTAGAGATTGTGCAGCTTGTAGGTTCTGATGCTTTACCTGAAAGACAGCAGGTTACACTGCAGGTTGCACGCTTAATTAGAGAAGTTTTATTGCAGCAAAATGCTTATCATGATGTTGACACATACTGTGATTTAAAGAAATCATACGATATAATGGAATCAATAATTCATTTTTCAAAATTAGCAAATACTGCTCTGGATAATGGGATGAGGGCAGAACAGATTATGGCTACAAAATCAAAAGACCGCTTGTCAGAGATAAAGTTTGTTAAGAGTTATGAGAATTTGCTTAATGAGATAATGAGAAATATAGAGCAGGAGCTGAAGCAATAAATAGATTACAACAATTAAAATTTCAATAAAAACTATTTCCAATAAAAAATAAGACTAATTAAAAATAAGAATTATCAATTAAAGAATAAATCAAATGGAGTGCTGAAAATGAAAGAGTATAAAACAATTAACAGGGTTGCAGGACCTTTAATATTTGTTGAAAAAACAGAGCCTATTGGTTATGCAGATATTGTGAAAATAGCTTTGCCGGATGGTAAAATAAAAACAGGGCAAGTTTTGGATACTAGTGATGATATTGTTGTTGTTCAGGTATTTGAAGGAACTTCAGGAATTGATGTTAATACAAGAGTTAAGTTCTTAGGAGACACTTTAAAGTTAAGTGTTGCAAAAGACATGCTGGGCAGGGTTTTAAGTGGATCTGGAAAGCCCATTGATGACGGTCCGGAAATAATTCCGGAAAAAAAATTGGATATTGGGGGAGCTGCTATAAATCCATTTTCCCGGCAATCACCTCACGATTTTATTCAGACTGGAATTTCAACAATTGATGCAATGAACACCTTAGTTAGAGGACAAAAACTGCCTTTGTTTTCCGGTTCTGGATTACCGCATAATGAAATGGCATTGCAGATTGCACGACAAGCAAAAGTTATTGGTAAAAAGGAAAATTTTGTGGTTATATTTGCGGCAATGGGCATTACAAATGAGGAAGCACAATATTTTATTAATGATTTCAAGCAGACTGGTGCATTGGAAAGGTCTGTTGTTTTTCTGAATTTAGCAAATGACCCTGCTGTTGAAAGACTGGTTACGCCAAGAATGGCTTTAACATCTGCAGAGTATTTTGCCTATGAGCATGATGCCCATGTTTTGGTTATTTTGACAGATATGACAAATTATTGTGAAAGCTTAAGGGAAATTGGAGCAGCTCGTGAGGAAGTCCCGGGAAGAAGAGGCTACCCAGGATACATGTATACTGATTTGGCTATGATATATGAACGCGCAGGAGTAATCAAAGGCAAGAAAGGCAGTGTTACGCAATTACCTATCCTGACTATGGTTGGTGATGATATAACGCATCCGATTCCTGATTTGACTGGCTATATTACAGAAGGACAGATTGTTTTAGCCAGGGAATTGCATAGAAAAGGAATTTATCCATGCAATGATGTTTTGCCATCTTTAAGCAGATTGATGAATTTGGGTATTGGGCCAGATAAAACAAGGGAAGACCACAAACAGGTTTCTGACCAGTTGTATGCAGCTTATGCAGAAGGCCGTGACCTTAGAGGTTTAGTGGCTATTGTAGGAGAAGAGGCTTTATCTGAGAGGGATAAAAAATATTTAAAGTTTGCTGAAGAGTTTGAGAAAAGATTTGTTCAGCAAGACTCTAAAGAAGACAGGACAATTCAAAGAAGTTTAGACCTTGGATGGGAACTGCTTAGAATGCTGCCTGAAAAAGACTTAACCAGAATCAGTCCGGAATTAAGAAAGAAATATTACGGCAACCAAGAAGTAAGGCTAAAAGGGCATAAGCATGACATTCCTTTGGAATCAATAGAGGAAGATAAAATAAAAAAGGCCAGGTAGCGCAAGCTTTACAAAAGCCTAGGTATCAAAAACACCCAAAATGGAAGTAAAACCGACAAGGTCAGAGTTAATAAAGCTCAAAAACAGGATTAAATTAGCCAAATCAGGACATTCATTATTGAAGAAAAAAAGGGATGGGTTAATTCTTGAGTTTTTTGAAATTCTGAAGAAAACAAAAACATTAAGGGAAGAGTTAGTCAATGAATATAGAATTGCATTGGATAAAATGAACATTGCAAGGACAATTGAAGGTGATTTAAAGGTAAAATCAATCGCTATGGCAATTAAAGAAATTCCGGATATAACGTTAACAACAAAAAACATTATGGGTGTTAAGGTTCCGAAAATCGAAAGCTTGGAAATAAAAAAGGCGTTCATGGAACGTGGATATGGTGTTTATAATTCAAGTGCAATAGATGAAGCAGCAGCTGCTTATGAGAAGGTTGTTGAAAAAATATTATTGGCAGCAGAGGTTGAGACGTCAATGAGAAAACTGCTTAATGAAATAGAGAAGACAAAAAGACGTGTAAATGCATTGGAATTTGTTGTTATGCCTCGATTAGAATACATTCAATATTTCATAACGCTTAGGCTTGAAGAGCTTGAAAGAGAAAATATCTTCAGGATGAAGAGGATAAAGGCTAAAGTTCAGGTTCAGTAATAATGAGCAAAAAGAAAAAAACAAACAATAAAAAAAGAAAAAAACAAAGATTCTTGGCCTGGGTTGCAATTATAATAACAGCCATTAATTTCCTGCTAATTATTGCTTTTGTTGTTTATCTTTATTTTTGGGTTAAGGCAAGGTAAAAACAAAAATCTTTTAAACTATTGTCTTTTCTGTTTGTTTTAAAATTACGGGGTGAGTTTATGGCTTTATTGGTTATTATTGCAAGTTTTGTTGTAAGCATTGCGGCAATTTTATTTGCGTGGTATTTGGCTGATAAGATTAAAAAGAAGCCTGCTGGAAATGAAAAGATGCAGGAAATTTCTAATGCTGTGCACAAGGGGGCAATGGCTTTTCTGAACAAGGAGTACAAAATCCTGATTGTTTTTATGCTGGTTGTTGCAATAATACTATGGTACTTTATTCCGGATATAGGACATGAAACATCAATTGCTTTTATTGCCGGTGGAATTTTTTCTGGCTTAGCCGGAAATGTCGGAATGAGGATTGCTACAAAAGCAAATGTAAGGACTGCACAAGGTGTTAAGAAAAGTTTAAATGAAGGATTAAAGATTGCTTTTTCATCCGGAACTGTAATGGGCATGGCTGTTGTTGGTCTGGGCTTGTTGGGTGTTACATTAATATATGTTCTTTTTAATGATCCAAGTATTATTTATGGTTTTGGCTTTGGAGCTTCCTCAATAGCTTTATTTGCCCGCGTAGGTGGAGGTATTTATACAAAAGCAGCTGATGTTGGTGCTGACCTTGTTGGTAAGGTTGAAAAAGGAATCCCGGAAGATGACCCAAGAAATCCTGCTGTTATTGCAGATAATGTAGGAGATAATGTAGGAGATGTTGCAGGAATGGGTGCTGACTTGTTTGAAAGCTATGTTGATTCAATTATAGCGGCCATGGTCATAGGCATGATTGCTTTTGCCGGAAATAAAGGAATTTTACTGCCATTAGTATTGGCATCAGTCGGAATTTTGGTGTCTGCCGCAGGAACATTTTTTGTAAAAGTGGGAAAAAATGCAAATGCGCATACTGCATTGAACAAGGGAATTTTTTCTGCTGCTTTGATTATGGCTGTTGCATCCTATTTTGTTATAAAATATTTTGTAAATGATGTGAATGTTTTTTACGCTTCTTTAATTGGTTTAGTTACAGGAGTTGTTATTGGCATGTCAACTGAATATTACACCTCTAATGAAAGAAAGCCTGCAAAATCAATTGCAGAGGCTGCAAAAACCGGTGCAGGAACTGGCATTATACAGGGTATTGCAGTTGGAATGCTCTCTACAATAATACCTGTCTTAGCTGTCAGCCTGGCTATTATTTTATCTTTTCAGTTTGCAGGCTTATATGGAATAGCGATTGCTGCTGTTGGAATGTTATCTACTTTAGGAATTACTTTAGCAACAGACACTTATGGTCCGGTAGCTGATAATGCTGCTGGAATTGCTCAGATGGCTGGAATGGGCAAAGCAGTAAGAAAAAAAGCTGAGTCATTAGATGCTGTTGGCAACACAACTGCTGCTATTGGAAAAGGCTTTGCAATTGGAAGTGCTGCTTTAACTGCTTTAGCCTTATTTGCAAGCTATACGCAAGTTGTTGCAAAATTAACTGGCCAGGAAGTTGTAATTAATATTATCAATCCATTTGTTATGGCAGGATTGTTTATTGGAGGCTTGCTTCCATTCATTTTTTCTGCATTAACAATGAAAGCTGTTGGACAGGCAGCAGAAAAAATGGTTCAGGAGGTAAGAAGGCAATTTAAGAAAATAAAAGGCCTGATGCAGGGCAAGGCAAAGCCAGATTATGAAAGATGTGTGAGCATAAGTACAGGAGCAGCTTTAAGAAGAATGATTTTGCCAAGTGCAATAGCAATTCTTACTCCAATTGTTATTGGTTTGTGGAATTTACAAGCCCTTGGTGGTTTATTAGTTGGAACTATAATTACTGGTTTCTTATTGGCTGTTTTTATGGCAAATGCAGGAGGAGCATGGGACAATGCCAAAAAGTACATTGAAGAAGGCCATTTAGGTGGAAAAGGCTCAGATGCACATAAAGCATCTGTTGTAGGAGACACAGTAGGAGACCCAATGAAAGACACCAGCGGACCGTCATTAAATATATTGATTAAATTGATAACTATTGTGTCTTTGATATTTGTACCGCTTTTTATTTAGGTTGGGGATTGAAATGCAGCTGGAAAAAGCACTTGGATACAGAAAGGCTAAGCTGGACATATTATTTGTCCTAGGCGCATCTTACAGCCTGGGAGTGCGCGGAGCACTGGAAAATGCCGTACACAAGATCGTTGGAACTGCTAACCTTGAAACACTGGTAGACTCACTCCAGCAGCTGCATACGCATATGTTAAACAATGGTTCTTCAGACGAAAAAACATTTGTTCTCGGAATAACCCTGCTAGGCACTGCAACAATGGCTTATCACGTAATACGCAACACCTCAAACTATTACGCAATCAAGACAGAAAAATAAAGATTTTAGTTCTAAAAGGGCGTATAACGTTCGTTACACAACCTCCCCAAAAACAACAAATTTTAAATAATCCTTAAAACAAACTGCTTTACAGGTGGTTTAAGTTAAATTCCTTACTTTGAATGATATGGAATTAGAGGGTAAGAATGTTCTTGTAAGAGTGGATTATAATGTTCCTATTAAAAACAGCATGGTAGAGGATGATACAAAGCTAAAAGCCACAATACCGACAATAAACTTTCTTCTGGAAAAAAATTGTAAAATAATATTGATGAGTCATTTGGGAAGGCCACAAAAATTACTAAAAAAAGGAAAACCAATAGAGGAAATAAAAAAGGAATTGACCTTAAGACCAGTTGCAGAGGATTTAAACGAGTTATTAGGAATAAATGTGGATTTTATAGATGACTGCATAGATGTTGAAATTCCAAAGGAAAATGATGTTATCCTACTGGAGAATTTAAGGTTCCATAAGGAAGAAAAAAAGAATGATGAGGAATTTGCAAAAAAGCTTGCAGCAAATGCAGATGTTTATGTAAATGATGCTTTCGGATCCTCTCACAGGGAACATGCATCTGTCCATGCAATAACAAAATTCCTTCCTAGCTGTGCTGGATTATTGGTTGAAAAAGAAATAAAGGAATTAAGCAAATTACTTGCTCCGGAAAAACCATTCATAGCTATAGTAGCAGGAGCAAAAGCAGATAAAATCGGAGCTTTAAAGGTACTTGCAAAAAAAGCTGATAAAATACTTATTGGTGGTATTTTAGCAAACACTTTCCTTAAAGCAAAAGGTATTGATATTGGCTCTTCAAAGTTTGATGAGGAAACATTTGCTGCTGCCAAGGAATTAATTCAATTAGCAAATAAAAAACTAATCCTGCCAGTTAATCTTGTTGTGGCTGATAAATCTGATAATAACGCAAATACACAAACTGTTAGTATTGATAAAATACCAAAAGAGCAGATGGCTTTGGACATAGGCCCAGAGACAATTAAAAACTATAAAGATGAGCTAAAAGATGCAAAAACAGTTTTATGGGCAGGCCCATTAGGAGTTTTTGAAATGGAAAAATTCTCCATAGGCACAAAAGAAATAGGTAAATACTTAGCAAATCTAAGTGCTACAGTAATAGCTGGTGGTGGTGACACAGCAGCTGCAATAAATAATTTTGATCTAGCAGACAAATTAACGCATGTAAGCACAGGCGGTGGTGCATCTTTGGAATTCATAGAAAAACAAGGTAAGTTGCCTGCTTTGGTTGCTCTTGAGGAAGCTTACAATAAGGCTAAATAACAGTAATTTTTGCATTTGTTACATCATTAATTTCTTTCTGTAAATTCTCTTTTAATTTTTCAATATTTATTTTTTCTGATTCATTATTCAGATTTAATATTTTATTATTAATATTTTCAATATTTTCATTAATAATTTTTAATTCATTATTATTAAATCCCAGTTCTTTATTTGATTTGTTATTTTCGATTGATGACTTTATTTCATTGAGTTTTTGTTTTAAATCACTATATCTGTTCTTAAAATTAATAAAATAATTATTATTTAACTCTTTAATTTTTAATAATGCTTTTTCACCTTTTTTTGCATCTAATTCCAATTCATTTCTTTCAATTGCATTTTTTAAATTATTCAATATTTTAATTATCTCCAGATTATTATCCAAACTTAATGTTTTTATTGTATTGCTTAAATAATCAGTAATTAATTTCTCATTCTCAAATGCTATTTTTGCATACTTCTTGAGTGCTTTTTCAAGAGCAGAGAAATCATGGAATAATTTATTTTCAATATCATTCAGCCCTGATTCAATATTTTTCCTTTCTGATAATAATTTTTCATAATTTTTATAATCGACACTTGCTTTGAGTTCATTAATCTTTTTTTCAATTTCTGTTTTTTTATTTCTGTTGTTTTCGAAGTTATTTTTATTGTTCTCTAAATCTGATGAATATTGCTGTTTTAATTTTATTTTTTGTTGAATATTAATAATGTTATTTTTTATTTTATCTATTGTTGATATTTTACTGTTTTTTATTGAATTTTTAATGTCTTTTGAATAATTTTCAATATTTTTAATATTGTTGGCAATACTCTCTGCTTCTCTTGCAAAGAATTCATTCAAAACCTGGTAGCTTCTTGCAGTAGATTTTCCCAAAGCATTTATTCCATTTTCAATGTTATTGCATTTTCCCGCTAACTCATTATAATTATTATATTTCAAATCTATGTCATTAAAGAAAAATCCAACCTTTTTAATGAACGCAGCTCTGTTGCCCTCCATTATTGTCTTTGCACGCTCTGGTATCTTTGGGTTCTGCAATTGGGCATTTTCTAGAGTTTTTAAATTTTCATTGACTTTTTCTTTCTCATTATTAATTTTATTTATTATTTGAGTGATATTGTTATTTAAATTATCAAACAATGGTTTTGCTTTTTCATCCAACCACGAATTTAACCTACTAAGCTCTATCTTTTCTTCTGGAATTTCTTGTTTTGCAAAGATTTTTTTTAGGAAATTAAACATTATAAATAGCAAGATTATTATATTTTTTATAAAACTTTAGTTGATATGAAGAAAAAATACAAAGGAACACTAAAACAGCAGAAAAAGCTGGCTTTAGCTGAGATAAGCAGCATCTTCAACAAAGCCAAAGAAGTATTTGATAAAAAGCCGGATTTAGCCAATAAATATGCAAAGAAAGCCAGGAGAATGGCCTTAAAGTACAAGATTAAATTGCCGTTAAAATTAAAGAGAAGGATATGCAAAAACTGCCATGGATTTCTTGTGCCTGGGAAGAATTTAAGGGTAAGAACGCATAAAGGCCATATGGTTTATTATTGCCTAAACTGCAAGAGTTTTATGAGGGTAGGGTATAAATAAAAAACATAAGCTTTATAAATCCACTACTATTCCCAAATAAGGTAAAAATCAAAAAATAACCTATATGGAGGAATAAAATGGCTAAAGGAAAGACACACATTAACTTGGTATTTATTGGCCATGTAGATCATGGAAAAAGCACTACAGTAGGTAGATTGCTATATGATGCTAAGAATATTGATGAACAAACAATGAGGAAGTTAAAGGACAAGGCAAAAGAATTAGGAAAATCAGGCTTTGAATTCGCTTTTGTAATGGATAACTTAAAAGAAGAGCAGGAGCGCGGTTTAACAATTGATTTGGCTCATAAGAAATTCGAGACACCAAAGTATTACTTTACAATCATAGATGCACCAGGCCACAAAGACTTTATTAAAAACATGATAACAGGTGCTAGCCAGGCAGATGCTGGTGTTTTGGTTGTTAGCGCAAATCCAGGAGATGGTGTGCAGGCACAAACAAAAGAACACGTTTTCTTGGCAAGAACTTTAGGAGTTAACCAGCTTATTATATACGTAAACAAGATGGACATGGCAAAATATGACCAAAAAAGGTTTGATGAAGTAAAGAAGCAGGTTTCAGATTTGTTAAAGAGTGTTGGCTACAAACCAGAAGAAATTACATTTGTGCCAGGAGCTTCATTCCCAGGAGACAATGTAGCTGCTAAATCAGAGAATATGTCATGGTACACAGGCAAAACTTTGCTGGAAACTTTAGACACATTAAAAGAGCCTGAGAAACCAACAGATTTGCCATTAAGACTGCCTATACAGGATGTTTATAAAATTACAGGTATAGGTGTTGTTCCTGTTGGCCGTGTAGAAACAGGAGTTATGAAGGTGAATGACAAAGTCATTGTAGTTCCAGGAAGAGAAGGAAAAGGTGTAACAGGAGAAGTAAAAACCATAGAGATGCATCATGAGCAGATGCAACAGGCAGAACCAGGAGATAATATAGGGTTTAATGTAAGGGGCATTGGGGAAAAGGATATTGCAAGAGGAGATGTTTTAGGTCATACAGACAATGTACCTACTATTGCAACAGAATTTACCGCGCAAATGGTTGTTTTGAATCATCCAACTGTTGTTACTGTTGGCTATACTCCTGTATTCCACATCCATACAGCGCAAGTTGCTTGTCAAATTATAAAAATAGAGAAGAAACTTGATCCTGCTACTGGGCAAACAAAAGAAGAAAATCCGGATTTCATTAAGAACGGAGATGCAGCCATTGTCAAAATAAAACCCGTGGCACCATTGGTAATAGAGAAGCAAAAAGATATTCCCCAGATGGCAAGGTTTGCTATTAGAGATTCAGGAACAACGGTTGCTGCTGGGATGTGCATTGATTTGGTTAAGAAAGAATAGTTATCATCACCTTTGAATATCAGTTCATGGTGAGTTAAACTTATCATGAGGCACGAAAATGCAGAAAGCAAGAATTAAACTAGCAAGTATTGACATAAATAAGATAAATGAGGTTTCTAGTTACATAAGAGATATTGCAGAGAAAACAGGAGTAGAGATGCGCGGTCCAATACCTTTGCCTACCAAAAAATTAAAGGTTACTACAAGAAAAAGCCCTGATGGAGAAGGTTCTGCAACATGGGAAAGATACGAAATGAGAATCCATAAAAGACTGATTGATTTAGGGCTTGATGAGCGTGCTTTAAGATTGGTGATGAGAGTTCCCATACCTGAAGGATTGAATATAGAAATCGAAATGCTAGAATAAATCTTTCTAGTTCTTTATTGCATCAATCCTGAATGGCTAAAAAATAGTGAGATGCGAGTGAATTGCTTGCGAGCTCACGAGCAAGTCGCGAGCAGGGCGTCGCGAACTCGCTCACAATTCACAGATTTTTCGCTGCCTGAAGGTCTTAATATTGAGATTGAGATAATTGAATAGTTCTTGAAATTGATATTTTAAAAACACAAATTATTTAAAACCCTTTTCTACTAGCAACTCTAAAGGTGGTCTATGATGTGTATATCCGATAAATGTGTTAAGATATGCGGGTCTGTTTTTTTGGTGTTAGGCATATTATTTCTGTTGAGAGACCTAAACATGTGGGACTTTTGGAACATACAATGGTGGACAGCTTTGTTTTTAGTTATGGGCATAGGATGTTTAAGTTCACTTACTTGTCCAGAATGCAAAGCAATTAGAACTGGAAAGAAAAAGTAATTATATTTTTTTCTTTTATTTTTTACTCTCCTTCAAACTCAACCAAAGAAAAAAAATTATAGTCCTTTAACTTCTCCCTTCCTTTTAGGTCTATTAATTCTATCACAAAAGCAACTTCAGCTACTTTTCCTCCCAACAGCTCAACTAGTTTAATAGTAGCTAATATTGTACCGCCTGTAGCAATCAGGTCATCTACAATTAATATATTCTGACCTTGCTTTATTGCATCTTCATGAATTTCAACAACAGCTTTGCCATACTCCAAAGCATATTCCTGCTTCATTGTTTTATGAGGTAATTTTCCTTCTTTTCTTACTGGTACAAAACTGCATCCTAGCTTATATGCCAAAGTTGCGCCAAATATGAATCCCCTAGATTCTATGCCTACAACAATATCAATATTTTTATCCTTATACCTTTCATAGAATTTGTCAATAACATATGCAAAACCTTCTTTATTTTGCAGAATTGTAGTTATATCCCTAAACATAACTCCTTTTTTTGGGAAATCAGGTATTGTCCTTATCATTGACTTCAGGTCATCATCATTCATTAAAAACCACCAATAAACAAAAAATAAGCAGTAATATAAAAATTTTGTCAATTATCGAAATAAAAATTAAATAATTCAAATCTACAATAATTTTAAATAAGGAAATAGTATTCTTCCTTTGAAATGAAAGTCAACAATAAAGACTACAGAACAGTCTGGATGGAAGGTAATGAAGTCAAACTAATTAATCAGTTATTATTACCTCATAAATTTGAAATTTATACTTGTAAAAATCATACAGAAACAGCAGAAGCAATAAAGACAATGATTGTTCGCGGAGCAGGTGCTATTGGAGCAACAGCAGCTTATGGCATAGCACAAGCATGCTTAGAAGCAAATGACAAAAAAGATATTGAAAAATCTGCAGAAACAATACAAAAAACAAGACCAACAGCTCAGAATCTATTTACAGGCATTAATTATGTTTTAAATTCAATAAAAAACGTTTCTGATTTAAGTGAAATTAAAAAAATTGTAGTTGAAAAAGCAAATAAGTTTGCAGATTACGATGCTGAAGCATGCAAAAAAATAGGCGAATATGGGAATTCATTGATAAAAGATAATTTCAAGATAGAAACTCACTGCAATGCCGGCTGGTTAGCTTTTGTTGACTGGGGCAGTGCTTTAAGCCCTATATATTATGCACACAGAGCTGGAAAAAATATTTTTGTTTTTGCTGACGAAACAAGGCCAAGAAACCAAGGCAGTATGTTGACAGCATGGGAATTAGCCCAAGAAAATATTCCACATGCTATTATTGCTGATAATGCTACTGGTTATTTTATGAAAAAAGGAGAAATAGATATGGTTATTGTTGGTGCTGACAGGATTGCAGCAAATGGCGATGTTGCAAACAAAATAGGAACTTATGAAAAAGCAGTTTTAGCCAAAGAGAATAATATTCCGTTTTATGTTGCTGCTCCCACAACAACTTTTGATTTAGAAACAGAAGACGGCAATGAAATTCCTATAGAAGAAAGAAATCCTGATGAAGTTTTGTTTATCTCTGGAATAAGGATTGCACCTGAAGGAAGCACTGCAAAAAATCCGGCTTTTGATGTAACTCCAGCAAAATACATAGCAGGAATAATAACTGAGAAAGGCATTGTCAAAGCAGATAAAGAGGAAATTAAAAAACTGTTTAATAATAAAGATGCGAATCCATAAAGAAATCATTATAGATGCTCCTGTTAAAGAAGTTTGGAATGTTTTTTCTGAAGTTGAAGAATGGCCAGAACTTTGCAATAATATTGTAAAAACATATTGGAATACAAAAGAAAAGTGGACTTTAGATTCATCCTTTACGCAAATAGTTAAGGACATTATTCCATTAAAAATAATATCAAAAACAAAATTTATAGAAATAATACCATATAAAAAAGTTACATGGACCGGCACAAGACCATTAATAAGAGGCATACATATATTTAAATTTGAAAAAATAAATAAAAAAACAAAAGTTACTAACATAGAATATTTTAAAGGGCCTTTAGCACCAATAATATTCCCATTTATCAAAAACAAATTTGAAATATATTTTGAACGGTTTCTTAATGGATTGAAAAGAAAAGTGGAAAAACAATAAAAGATGGTTATTATGAATGAGGCTATTAAGACAATAAAAGAAAGAAGATCTGTAAGGGCCTATAAAGATAAGCCAATAGAAAAAGAAAAAATAGACGAAATCCTTGAATGCGGCTTAATGGCTCCTAATGCAAGGCACTTGCAGCCATGGAAATTTATTGTTCTTCAAAATAAGGAATTGATAAAAGAAATTGCAAAAAGAATCCAAGATAAAGTTATTGACAACCAAAGGTATTATTTTGTAAAGGAAAGAGCACAAACAAAGGAAGATGCAATATTTTATTCTGTCCCTTTAGTGATTTTTATTTTAGGTGATAAGACAAATCACTGGTCTAAGATTGACTGCTCTTTGGCAGCTGAAAACATGATGCTTGCAGCAAAATCTCTAGGAATAGCATCCTGCCCAATAGGAATGGCAAGATTCGTTAAAGAGGAAAAAGATATTATTGAAAAATTAAAATTTCCTGAAAATTATGAATTAATAATAACATTAGTCTTTGGCTATGCTGATGAAGAGCCAGAACCAAAAGAAAGAAACAAGGATGTTGTTAAGTGGATTAAATAACAAAAACCTTTTAAACCAAATAAGCATTCTAGGTGATGTGAATTAAAATGGATTGGGGGATGAAAAACAGATTATCAAAAGTAATCAGTCCAAAGACTGGAAAAACAGTTATGCTTGCAGTTGATCATGGCTATTTCCAGGGCCCAACAACAGGCCTTAAGGAGCTTAAAAAAGCTATTGACCCTTTGATACCATATGCAGATTGTTTGTTTATTACTCGTGGTATGCTGAGAAATTCTGTTGATCCTCGGACAAAAATTCCTGTTTTCTTGCGCGTTTCAGGTGGCCCAAGTATTCTAAAAGATGATTTATCAGATGAGCACATAACAACTTCTATGACTGAAGCATTAAGATTAAATGCTGTTGGCGTTGGAATGTCAATTTTTGTTGGTGGAGTTAATGAATCAAGGAGTATTGCAAACTTAGGAAAATTAGTAAATGAAGCTCAGACACATAACATGCCTGTTTTGGCTATAACTGCTGTTGGCAAGGAAATGGCAAGAGATGCAAGATATTTAGGATTAGCTTGTAGAATGGCTGCAGAACAAGGAGCACATATTGTCAAAACATACTATTGTGAAAATTTTACAGATGTTGTTAAAGCTTGTCCAGTACCAATTGTTATAGCAGGCGGTAAGAAAATACCAGAGAAAGATGCATTGCAGATGGCCCGTAATGCCATAGATGACGGTGCTGTTGGTATTGATATGGGAAGGAATATTTTTCAAAGTGAAAACCCAGTTGGAATGATAAAGGCTGTAAGAGCAGTAGTCCATGAAAATGCTTCTGTTGATGAAGCTTTTAAGATTTATGAGAAAGGATGATTTAATTCTTGTTATCCACATTCTTTGTGGCAAAAATCATTGACATTGGAGAGATATGTTCAATCTTGTATTCATTATTTATACTTCCTAGAAAAGCTTGATGAATATTCTTTACAAATTCACTTTTAGCTTCATTAAGTTCTTTAGGAGAATATAAACGAAATGTTGAATAATGCATCTTCTCAACTTTTTCTAGCAATTCAGGTAGCGTATTTAATCGTTTCAGTTCAAAAGTCTTTACATTTTCAACCTTCATCCCGCCTTCAATAATTTTTTCTTCTAATTGTGAATATGGAAAAGCTGAGCGTCCTAAATACCTATTTTCCCGAGTATCAAATTCTGGAAAATGTTGCCCCCAGATTGTTCTAGTATTTTGATTATCAAGCCTAGTGTATATAAGAAAATATCCCTCGTCTGAAATTATTTCACTAACGGATTTTACTAAAGAAGGGATATCATCAAAATGATGGAGAGCGTTCATTAATGTAATTACACGATATCCAGAATCAGGTTTCTCAATGCCCTCAAGACCATTAGTTCGAATGACTCGAATAAGACCATCTCCTTCAGTATATTCTTCTTGTATTTTTTCAAGCATTTCGGGATTTTTATCAGTGCAAAGAAATTTGTGTCCATGTTCTTTAGCAATTGATATAGGATAACGTCCAGTACCTGTAGCAAAATCTAAACTTATAGGACTATTTACTTGCTTTATAGTTTGGGCAATAAGGTCTAAAACTACACGATCAGTATCTCTAACCGCATTATATACATTAGAAACTTCGGCAAAATGATTTGACATATCTTCTGAAGTATTCATATCTTAAAAGAAATTATTGCACTATTTAAAGGTTTTGATTTTATATTAACTTTTAAGTAGTAAATTAATCTTACCCTACCCACTATTTCGCCTCAAAAAATTGAGTATAACATCGCAATCGCTGTTACTGTTATATTCTTTCACCATACCTTTATAAACTGAACCGTTCTTTGAATTTGAAATATGGGAGATTTTGATCGTAATTTCGACAGAAGACGTTCTGGCAGGTCAAGGGGAAGAGATTCTGGAAGGTTTGACAGGAGTAGTTCTGGTAGATTTGATAGAAGAGGCAGAGGAAGAGATAGACGTTCTGAAAGGCATGAAATGCATCAAGCAATATGCGATAAATGCGGTAAGGATTGTGAAGTTCCTTTCAAACCAACACAAGGAAAACCTATTTACTGTAGTGATTGTTTTAAAAATAAAAGCAAGGAAGCTGGTTCAAGATCTGGATTTGGAGGACCATCTGGAAAACCAATTGACAATGCAAACCTTGACAAAATCAACGAAAAACTTAACAGGATTTTAAAAATATTAGAATCAAAACCTGCTATAGGAAAACCAAAGAAAACAAAGGAAGAAAAACCTAAGAAGATAGAAGAAGAACCAAAATTAGAATATGCAGGGAGTGTAGAGAAAAAAAAGCCAAAGAAGAAAAAACCAAAGAAAAAGAAATCTTAAAGTTTTATCTTCCCTTTATGCCAGTCTTCTAAGACAGAAACAGCAGCTCTTCGTTCATCAATTTCCCCTTTCTTGAGAAGCATATGCCTTTTCTTCCCTATCTCTAAAAGGATGCTGTAAGAATCCAAAGACATATCAACACCATAATATTTCCCAAATTCCAGGGAATTGTTTTTCTTAAACATACTAATCAATTTGGTTGCAACCACATCAGGATCTTCTAATTTGGACGGGCTGATTCCGGACACTAAACCTAATCGAACTTCATCTCTATCCTCAAAAGGAACAATGCCTGGAGTGTCCATAAGCATTATGCCCCTTTTACCAGCTATAAGCTGCTTTCCTTTTGTAAATCCAGATTCAGAGCTGGTTTTGGCTCTGCCTCCAGAAGATAATTTATTGATTAAAGTGCTTTTTCCGGTATTTGGATAGCCTATAACAGCAACTTTTCCTTTATTTCTTATCAATTTTATGAGTTCCAAAATATTTCTGGAATTTTTTGAAGATACTAAAACATATTTGGAGTTTTTGAATTCAGTTTTTATCTTATCCAATACTTTTTCAGAGACGAGATCTGCTTTATTAATGACCAAAATAAGCTTTTTCTTAGCCATTTTCTCCAACCTTGAAATCCGGGTTATATTGGGGAATCTGGCATCGAGAACTTCAAGCACAATATCAGCATCTTTTACAATCTTTTTGGCAATTATCCAAAATCCCTGTTTCATAATTGAACATAACTAATTCAGTTTAAAAATATGATGTTATTTCCCTAAACTGCCATTTCTATTTTTTAGGCATTATTCAGAAACATTTTTATTAGGTTATGCATTCTTTTGGGATATGAAAGTCGCAGTATATTACAACAATAATGACATTAAGATAGAGGAAAGGCCAAAACCAGAGATTTCTGATGGTGAAATTCTGGTAAAGATGAAGGCTTCTGGAATTTGCGGCACCGATGTTATGGAATGGTACAGGATAAAAAAAGCTCCAAGAGTTTTAGGTCATGAGATGGCTGGAGAAATTGTTGAAAGCAAATCAGAAAAATATAAGCTCGGCCAGCGTGTTTTTGTAAGCCACCATGTTCCCTGCAATAAATGCGAATATTGTTTAGAAGAAAACCATACCGCATGCGAAACTTTACATAAAGGAAACTATGACCCAGGTGGTTTTTCTGAATTTATAAGAATACCAAAAATAAATGTTGATAATGGGACTTATTTATTGCCAGAGAATGTTTCTTTTGAGGAAGGAGCAATGATTGAGCCTTTGGCATGTGCTGTCAGAGGAAAAAAATTAATTAATATCAAAAAAAATCATACAGTCTTGATTTTAGGCTGCGGGATTTCCGGAATTACTAATATCGTAACATCTAAATTAACAGGTGCGAAGGTTATTGCAACTGACATTAATGAATATAGGCTAAAAAAAGCAAAAGAATTTAGTGCAGATGAAGCAATTAACGCTAAAGAAAATTTTGATATCAAAGCTGACAGAATAATAGTTTGTACTGGAGCCTATCAAGCTGTAAAACAGGCATTTAAATGTATAGACAGAAAAGGCATAATATTATTTTTTGCCATACCTGATAAAAACATAGAAATTCCAAATGTCGATTTCTGGAGAAATGAAATAACTTTAACTTCTTCATATGGCGCAGCTTCTGTTGACCTAAAAGAAACAATAGATTTGATTAAAAATAATAAAATAAATATTAAGAATATGATAACACATAAGCTTCCATTGGAAAAAATCCGGGAAGGATTTAAGATTGCAGTAGATGCAAAAGAGTCATTAAAGGTTATTTTAACCAGTTAATTTCATTTAATTTTAGTTATTGTAGCAATAAGCAGCTTTTTGACTTTCTCAACATTCTGGTTGAATATCTCTAAAACCTCTTTCCATGTTACTGGTTTTTCTTCTTCTTTCCAGCTGTCATAATCTGTAGACATAGCAACAGCTGCATATGGAATGCCAGCTTCATTTGCTAAAATACATTCAGGAGCTACTGACATATTAATTACATCAGCACCCCATATCCGGAACATTTTTGATTCTGCTCTTGTGGAAAACCTTGGACCTTCAATTGTCACTACAGTCCCTTTTTGATGGAATTTAAGATTAAGCTCTTTGCATGTTTTAATTGTAGCTGTTCTTAATTCTTCTGAAAATGGGTCTGGCATTGATGTATGCTTGGCATTTTCCCCCCCAGCTGGAAATTCCTCAAAAAAAGTTATTTTTCTATGCCTCGTAAAATCAATAAACTGGTCTAAAATAACAAAATCTCCCCTTCCAATTTCCTGCCTTAAGCTGCCGCAGGCAGTTGTAGCCAATATATGCGTGCAGCTTTGGTCCTTTAAAGCCTGTATATTTGCTTTATAATTTACTTGCGAGGGTGGAATTGTATGCTGCTTACCGTGCCTTGCCAGTAAAACAACTTCTATATCTTCTATTTTTCCAACAGTTAAAGCAGAAGAAGGCTTACCATATGATGTATCAACGTCTATTTCCTTTGCATCCTCCAGAATTTTAGGATCATCCAACCCAGAACCGCCAATAATTCCTATTTTTGCCATTGAAACCTCAAATTAAACTTTTAATTTACTTTTTTCGGCTTTATCTGATATTATTGCACTATTTCCACTAGGATCTTCTATTATTATTTTCTGCTTTTCCTGTCCCCACATTATTTTCATAAGTTTCTTTAATAAATTTTTTGCCTTTTTTTTATCTGCATTATCTTCAGCTGTATCTCTTGCTGTTTCAATTTGGTATTTAACCCTGTTTAGTATTCCTTCTATATTTGTCACAAAACCCTGGGAAGCAGGACCTGGAGTTATTGTTGTTATGTGAGGTATTTTAACAGTTGCTTCTGAGCTTTTTACAACCTTTACATTTATATCTTTCTCACTATTAATCTCAAAAACATATTTGCATGGCTCTTTTTTCTCAACAGCTTCAATATCAGCCTTATGATATTTGCAATTAGCGCACGTCATAGAAAAAACAAAAACCTTGCCAAAATAAGGCACCTCTGTCTCTTTTTCCATCAGAGCCAAAGTCTTTTTATGACACAAAGGACAAGTCTCTCCTGACGTTGATTCCGGTTTAGCCATAAAGAAAAAGGAATTAAAACTGTTTTTATAGTTTTTGGTTACAAAAGCCCAAGAAATCGGTGAATTGTGAGCGAGTTCGTGAATTGCACGCGAGCCTGCGAGCGTGTCGCAGGCAGGGCGATCTCACTCGCATCTCACGGATTTCCGCTGGTTTTTGGTTTTTGAAATTACAAACCTTTTGCTAAAAAGACTGTATAAACAACAAAAATAAGATACATAAACAAGAGTATTCCTGCTTGTTCTCTGTTTAATTTACGATCTTCTGCAAAAAAGTATAACAATAGAATTGTTGAACCCAATAATCCTAAAACAATTTCTAAATTTGCAAATTCAATTATTACTGCTCCCTTATACAAAACATAAATTAGGAGTGGAAGTCCAATTCCAACAAGTATATCAAAGATATTTGAACCGAAAACATTTGAGGTTGCGTCATCAATGTCTCCTTTTTTTGCATTTATAACAGAAATCACAGTATCAGGAACAGAAGTAGCTGCTGCAATTATTGTAAATGCTATAATAATTGGAGAAACTCCGAGGGCATGAGAAAGATCTATTGCAGAATCAGTAAGTAAAAAAGTGAAAACTCCAATGACTAGCATAAGTAAGAAGAAAGTTAAAAATTCTTTCGACAATTTTATTTCTTCTGATTTTTTATGTCTATGCTTTTTCTTATGGACTCTTGCATGGCTGATTATATCTTTAATATAGAGAAAGTAAATAAATAATAATAAAAGCGCTATAATCAACCCCCATGTTTTAAAATAAATAAGTAGAATAATTAAAACAAAAACTGCAATCATATAAAACAATGCATCTCTGATTATAACTTTTTTAGAAACTTTAAATGCGAGAGGGGCAACAAAAACACAAATTCCCGGGATGACTAATAAGTTAAATAAAGCAGAACCTGCTATTGTTCCTATTCCTACTTCAAATTGTTTAAAGAAAATTACTGAATACAGAACAACAAGCAACTCGGGAAGAGAACTTGATACTGCATCAAAGGTTGCTCCTTTAACATCACGAGGCAAATTAAAATAATCTCCTATTTTAGAAGAACTTTCTGCAAATCTTTCTCCTGCGAAGTAAATGATAATACTTGAAAAAATTATCATCCCTAATGCTATTAATATAGTCATATTAAAAAGGAAAAAGAATAAATTTTTAAAAGCTTTTCTTTTGCAGTTGCGTAGTCATGGGGGGTGGACAACTTTCTTAACGAAAAAAGAATTAATAATAACCCTAATCGTACTCAGTAACTTCCTCGAAACCTTCTTTCTTTTCCGGCTCTTCTTTTGCTTTGTGCCTGTAGATTTTAGCGAATGAAGGTACTGCAGCAATCCAGTTGTCTCCAAAGCCTGCTATGTCACCTTCAATGGCATCAGTTGTCTTTTTTAATTTGTTTATAGCTCTTTTTAGCTCCACTAAGTCTTTGTCCTTCAATGGCTTAATATTAACCAGAGCTATTGTATGACCTTCTCTCAAAGAATCAAGTATTGGTTTGATGCTTTCAAAATCCTCAATTACAAAAGGTCTTACAGTCACTTTAGTGCCTGATTCTGCACCAGCGTCTGTTCCAAGCTCAACATAGCCTTCTTCCTCAGCTTCATGCATAATTTCAGAACTGTCACTGGAAATTTTTTCCTTTAATTTTGAAAAAAAACCTGACATGTAACCACCTTTTGTTTTTTACTAACTGAAATATTTTTATTATCATCAAATATATAAATCTTTCTATTAGTATTACTCAAATCGCATAGCAACGAAACATTTTTAAAGGAGATAAAATTCAATTTTTCTATGGCATCCAATATAGGCGGCTTGAGAAGAAAGAGTAGGTATAAGCTGAAGAAAGAGAGAAGGGAAAAGGGAAAGGTAAGCACAAGCAAGTTTATGCAGTCCTTTAAAGCAGGCCAGCAAGTTCATTTGAGTATTGAACCATCAGCACATAAGGGCAATTACCATTCCAGATTCATAGGCAAGACAGGAACTGTCCGCAGCTCAAGGGGAAAATGCTATGAGGTTGTTATAAACGATAAAGGAAAGGAAAAATTGCTTATAATACATCCAGTACACCTAAAAACAAAGAGTGATTAAAATGGTATCAGAAATAATATCAGAAAGTCCTATCACCACATCCCAACTGAAAGAGGAATTGGCTAAGATAAAGCAAAGAGATAAGGAACTAAACTTTAGAGCTGTTAAGACAGAAGAACATTTGGAGCATATATCCGCACCTAAGACTGTAGATGGACTTTTTGACAAAATAAGCAAGCTTAACATTTCCAGGCTAAAAGATCAACATATATACAAAATCATAGATATAATGCCTGCCACAATTAAAGACCTTAAAGTTGTTATGCAGGGCTATACAGTAAGCTTGAATAATGAAAATATGAAGAAGATTGTTGATATAATTAATGCAAAGAAGTGATTTCTGGGTAAGTTTTTATTCCAAAATTGAAAATCTTTATAAATACATAGCCCAATATGCAAAAAATGAGGGTGGATATAGAAAAGAGGTATATGGGTAGTTATGGAAGGATAGCAAGAGAAGCCAATAAAAGCATAAAAAGAGTTAATTTGAAAATCCAAAAGGGCAAATACCAAAAGCTCTTGTCCAGGAAGGATATAAGCGCTGAAACTAAGAAAAAAAAGCTCGCAAGAAGTCTGCACGAGCTTATAATAAACACTTTTTCAGTGAACATAAACAAGATAAAAAACAAAAAAAGAACCATAGATTGTCTTAAGGCAAACATAGCACTAATAAGAGAAATAATACATAAAATAAAAGCCATTAATAATTACCTTGAGGAAGGATTACTAAGAGAGCTGGGAATAATTAAAAGCTCATTGATAGTAAAAGCTGTTAAATCAGGGAGACCAGTTAGGTATCTTGAAAAAAGTGGCAGAGTATTGTCAAAAGATTACATAGACAGGATAGAACATACTGTTTACGAGCTGCTGCAAAAAATCATATTTTTTGACAAAAAATTGCTGAAAGATTACAAGAAAAGAGAAATAAAAATAATCAGTAAAGAGAAGGTTGGAATAAAAGACTTGGAGAACATACTTAAGATTGAGAGTGAGCTGTTGGATGCTTTGGAAGCGAAAATACCTCCTGCCAACAAAGTAAAAACAAAATTATTCAGAAAAGAAGTATTTAGCAGCTGGGTTCCAATGGTATTTGCCTTGCTGTCAAGTTTTGAAACAGAGTATGGCAAGGAAGTGCTAATATTTTCAAAGATTAAGAAAAACAATAAATTGAGAAAGAAAATTGAAAAAAAGATAAAGCACATTGCTAACGAAAAAGAAAAGTTGCTTAAAATGAAAGAAAAGAGAGTGTTGTCAATGAAGGGGCTTGGAAAAATAAGTGATGATTACAGGCAAACATTCCACGACTATGTTTCAGTGGCAAGTTTATAGAAAACAATGGAATTATTACAACCAAACATACAAAAAATGGAAAGAACAAAAGAAGAAAACACCATAATATTAGACTTTTTACCAAATGGTTACCCATTTGATGAAAGGCCTATGTATATGAAGACTCCGATAGCGCAAGCCTTAGGCAAGGAGCATTTCGTTTTATTGGAACTTGTTCCAAAAAAAGGAATTCATCTGCAGTTGTACGAGGAAGTTTACATAGGTGAAGGCAAACGGGATAAGATACACCATATAGTTGGCAAAATCCCCTTATCAAAATTGACAAGGACTGCAAAATCCGAGTTACAATTTATTATTAAGGATATTGTGAAGAAAAATGAAAAGAAGTTTGTTGATTTTTTCAATAATGCAAAGCCTTTAAGCACAAGAATGCACCAAATAGAATTATTGCCTGGTGTTGGCAAAAAGCACATGTGGGAGATAATTAATGCACGTGAAGAAAAACCTTTTGAAAGCTTTGAAGACCTTAAGAAAAGGGTTAAGTTGATTCCAGATCCTGAAAAATTAATTATCAAAAGAATAATAGAAGAATTGGAAGGGGCAGAAAAGCACAGATTATTTGTTGATGTTTTCTAAAATACTGCAAATCTTGTTATGCATATCACTCACTGAAATCTCTAAAAAATGTAATAAGCAATGGTTTCAGCAAAAGATAGAAGAGGATTATTGCTGCTAAACTTTTTTTTGCCACAATAAAATACCTCTTTTTTGTTAGTATGTTCCATAATCATCTATTATTTAAAGGTTTTGTATGGAATATTGATACAATTAAAGATTTTAAGGATATATTAGCTCTTAGTGTTGATGGGATTGGAAGTAATAAACCAAAATTATTAATTGATTATCTTAAAAATAAAAAAATTTAGTAAAATTTATAAATAAAGCTTAACTATATCTTTTTTTTAATATGCTGTTGAAAAAGAATGTCAAACTTGTTCTTGAAGATGGCTCTGTTTTTTACGGTTGTTCGTTTGCTTCAGAAAAGTCTGTATCTGGGGAAATAGTCTTCTCGACGGGAATGGTAGGTTATCCGGAAAGCTTGACAGACCCCAGCTATAAAGGGCAGATCCTATGCTTGACTTATCCCTTAATAGGAAACTATGGAATTCCATCCAAAGAAAAAGATGAGTATGGCCTGGAAAAGCACTTTGAATCATCTGAGATACATATACAAGGATTGGTTATTTCTGATTATTCTTTTAGGTATTCACATTGGAATGCAAAAAAAAGTTTAGCAGAATGGCTTAAAGAGAATAATATTCCGGGAATATTTGATGTTGATACCCGCGAACTGACAAAAAAAATAAGGGAAAAAGGTGCTATGCTTGGAAAGATAATAATTAATGATGAAGATGTGGGTTTTTATGATCCTAATAAGGAAGATCTTGTCAAGCAAGTTACAATTAAAAAACCAATAGTCTATGATCCAATAATGAATAAATATATTACAATAAACAATGATTCAATGATTAATAAAAAAAATAAAAAAAATAATCAAGAGAATAAAACTATAATTCTAATTGATTGCGGAGCTAAAAATAACATCATAAGGAACTTTATCAAGAGAAAATTAACTGTAATCAGTGTTCCTTATGACTATGACTTCTTTAAGTTTGATTTTGATGGTGTTTTCATAAGCAATGGTCCTGGAGATCCAAAAATGTGCAAAAAAACCATAAGCAATATCAGAAAAGCTCTCAACAAAGAAATTCCCGTTTTTGGGATATGTTTAGGCAATCAATTGCTTGCGCTGGCTGCAGGAGCAGATACTTACAAGCTGAAATACGGCCACAGAAGCCAGAACCAGCCTTGCTTACTGAAAGACACGAAAAGATGCTTTATAACAACGCAAAATCATGGATTTGCCGTAGATACAAAAACACTGCCTTCCGACTGGAAGCCACTATTCACAAATATTAATGATTACACAAATGAAGGCATTAAGCACAAAACAAAACCATTCTTTTCCTCACAATTCCATCCTGAAGCAACACCAGGCCCTGTTGATACAGAATTTTTGTTTGATGATTTTGTTAAGATGTTAAAATGGAAAAGATAAAGAAAGTAAAAAAACCTGAAAAGATTTTAGTGCTTGGTAGCGGCGCACATAGTTCTTCTGAATAGAAGACTAGCGATTTCAAAATCGGAGAAGCAGGCGAGACCTTTTAAGGCGCTTATTTGACTACTCCGGTTCGCAAGCGTTAAAATCTATCCGGGAAAGTGGAATTCAGACTATTTTAATAAACCCTAATATAGCTACAGTGCAATCCTCCAAAGGCATGGCTGACAAGATATACTTTCTTCCTGTTACGCCATATTTTGTTGAGCAGGTAATTAAAAAAGAAAAACCAGATGGCATTATGCTCAGTTTTGGAGGACAAACTGCATTAAACTGCGGTGTAGAACTGCATAATAAAGGAGTACTGAAAAAATACAATGTAAAAGTTTTAGGCACGCAAATACAAACAATCAAGGATACAGAAGACAGGCATTTGTTTGTAAAAAGGCTTTCTGAAATAAATGTTAAAGTCCCTGAAAGCAAAGCTGTTACAAATGTAAATGAAGGTCTTAAAGTAGCTAAAAAAATAAAATATCCTGTAATGGCAAGGATTGCTTACGCTCTTGGTGGACAAGGCTCTGGGATTGCTTATAATGAACGTGAATTAAAAGAGATATTATCAAGAGCTTTTTCTTATTCAAAACAGATTTTAATCGAGAAGTATCTTGGAGGGTGGAAAGAAGTAGAGTATGAGGTTGTAAGAGACATCTATGACAACTGCATTACTGTATGCAATATGGAAAATTTTGACCCAATGGGCATACACACAGGAGAAAGTATTGTAGTTGCTCCTTCTCAAACTTTAACTAATAATGAATACCATAAACTCAGAGAAATAGCCATCAGAGTAATAAGGCATCTTGGTATTGTAGGAGAGTGTAATATACAATATGCCCTTGACCCTGAATCAGAAGATTATAGTGTAATAGAGGTAAATGCTCGCTTGAGCAGGTCCTCTGCCTTGGCTTCAAAAGCAACAGGGTATCCACTGGCTTTTATTGCTGCTAAATTAGCGTTAGGTTACTCTTTGACCGAGATTGAAAATTCAATTACCAAAACAACCAAAGCTTGTTTTGAACCAGCCTTGGACTATATTGTAATTAAAATACCTAGGTGGGATTTAGAGAAATTCAAAAAAGTCAGTTTCCGGATAGGCTCTGAAATGAAATCTGTGGGAGAGGTAATGGCTATTGGCAGGAAATTTGAGGAGGTGCTGCAAAAGGCATTGAGAATGCTGGGAATAGGCTTACATGGACTGGTATGTAATACTATTAAAACAAACAATAATCTTAATTTTGAATTAGAAAATCCTACTGACAAAAGGATAATTGCAATAGCAGAAGCAATAAAAAAACACTATTCAATTAATAGGATTTATTCCTTAAGCAAGATAGATAAATGGTTTTTATACAAAATAAAAAATATTGTTGACACAGAAATGGAAATTAAAAAATATAGCATTGATGATATTCCAAGAGAACTTTTGAGATTGGCAAAACAACAGGGCTTTTCTGATTTTCAGATTGTAAGATTATTATTTAACAACAAAAATTATGAAAAAAATATGCTGACAGTCAGAGAACTAAGAAAAAAATACAACATAGTGCCTTATGTGAAACAAATAGACACTTTAGCTGCTGAATACCCGGCAAAAACAAATTATCTTTATTTAACTTACAATGGTAGTAGGGATGATATTAGATTTAGCAACAAAAAATCTGTTATAGTTCTTGGTTCTGGAGCATATAGAATTGGCTCATCAGTGGAATTTGACTGGTGCTGTGTCAATGCAGTCTTGACCTTGAAGGAGCTGAAATATAATACAATAATGATAAATTATAATCCTGAAACTGTAAGCACGGATTACGATGTTTGCGACAAGCTGTATTTTGAGGAAATGTCTTTTGAAAGGGTTTTAGATGTTTATGAAAAAGAAATGCCTTTAGGTGCAATGATTGCATTTGGCGGCCAAATACCAAATAATTTGGCAATGAGGCTGTACAGGCAAAAAATAAAGGTTCTCGGCACAAACCCGTTAAGCATAGACAATGCAGAGGACAGGCACAAATTTTCAAAGCTATGTGACAAGTTGAGTATAGACCAGCCAGAATGGATTGAAACAACCTCGATAAAAATTGCAGAAAAATTTGCACATGCGCGTTACCCTGTTCTGATAAGACCGAGTTATGTTTTATCAGGAGCAGCAATGTCTGTTGCTTTTAACAAAAAAGACCTGAACAAGTATCTTCAAAAAGCTACTGAAGTTAGCAAAGAGCATCCTGTTGTTATAAGCAAATTTATTACCAATGCAAAAGAAATTGAGATAGATGCAGTTGCTTTTAATGGTAAAATCCTGATTTATGCAATTTCCGAGCATGTCGAGAATGCTGGAGTTCATTCAGGAGATGCAACTATGGCATTGCCGCCGCAGTTTACATACATAGAAACAATAAGGAAAATAAAGGAAATTACGAAAAAAATTGCAGCTGCTTTGTCTATTACGGGTCCGTTTAATATGCAGTTCATAGCAAAAAGCAATGAAATTAAAGTTATTGAATGTAATCTGCGCAGCTCTCGCAGTTTTCCTTTTGTATCAAAAGTTACAAAGCATAATTTTATAGATATTGCAACAAAAGCAATGCTCGGAATAAAAAAGGATGTAAGATATAATACTATTGACCTGGATTATGTTGGCGTTAAAGCACCCCAGTTTTCTTTTTCCAGGCTGCATGGCGCAGACCCTGTTTTAGGAGTTGAGATGGCATCTACAGGGGAAGTTGCATGCTTAGGAGAAGATATACATGAGGCTTTTTTGAAATCACTGTTAGCAGTTGGATTTGAGCTTCCAAAGAAAAATATTTTATTGTCTACTGGACCAATAAAAAGCAAAGCTTACCTGCTTGAGAGCATAAGGAAATTAAAGCAGATAGGTTATAACCTGTATGCAACAAAAGGGACTCATGATTTCTATGAAAAGAATGATGTAAATACAAAAGTTCTTTATTGGCCTCTTGAAAAAAAAGAGCCCAATGTCCTGACTTACCTCAAAGACAGGAAAATTGATTTAGTCATTAACATACCAAAAAGTTTTGAAGAAGAAGAGCTTGAAAATGATTACTTAATCAGGAGAAAATCTGTTGATTTTAATATTCCGTTGTTAACCAATCCGCAGAATACAAAATTATTTATTGAGACCATTTCCAAACTGAAGATGAGAGATTTGAAGATTAAGGATTGGGAAGAGTATGATTGAAATCCAAACCCTTATAAAACAGCTATAAATTCTTATTTTTGGTGATAATATGGCATTTGACAAAAATTTAGACAAAGAATTGTTTTCAGAAACAAAAGAATTTGAGACATCAAGGATAAAAGTGGGTGTTTACTCCTATAATGATGGAGAAAAAAAGCTGCAGATTTCCAGGGAAAATCTTAATCAGGAAAATGCTCAATGGAAGTTTGCTAAATTAGGAAGAATGTTCAAGGATGAAGCTGAAGCTGTAATTCCAATGATACAGAAAGCACTGGAAAAAATGTGATTTAAACAAAAAATTTAAATATAACCTATCATATAAGGCTCTAGATTAGCGTATAAAATGACACACACAAATAATAAAATTTGGAGTATTTCTCTGCATATGGCTACTCTAGTGTGTCCTATCATTGTTTAATCAACTTCTGATGTTCTTTATATAAAATCTGTAAGGACATCAGATTTCTCTATAAAAATTTAAAACACGAGGTGATAAAAAATGTTTGGTTTTAAAACCAAAAACATGGAAGAAATGGAAACCGTAAATACGGAAGATAAAATGGAAGAGTTCAAGGAAAAGTAAGATGGAAAATCCCTTAACTAAACCTAATTCAGAGACTATTGTACACTCCTTTCATAGTCTTAGATGGCTTATTCCTAATAGTACGGTATTCAATGTCCTAGTTCTAGTAGTCGTGGTAGTGCTAGTTAGCGCTTTCATTGTTTAATTCTAATGTTCTTTCTTGAAAATTATAAGGACATCAGACATCTCTATAAAAATTTTAAAACAGAGGGTAATAAAAAATTCAGGAGAAAGTCAAAATGAGTGCATCTCAAACAGACACATTAGAAGATTTAGCAATCAAACATGAAAGAACTGGTGCTGAGATAGCAGTAGATGTATTAAATGAGCTAGGAGTTGAATATATATTTGGACATGCAGGAGGATCTATTATACCACTTCATGTGGAATTAAACAAAAGAATTGAAAGAGGAGAAAAATCTCCAAAATTCATACTTTTCAGGCAGGAGGGTGGTGCAGGCCATGCTGCTGAAGGTTACACTGCAGCTACCGGCAAGGTGGGTGTAGTCTTAGTAACATCCGGTCCAGGTGCTACAAACCTTACAACACCAATTGCAGATGCATATATGGATTCTCGTAATGTTATTTTCTTAACAGGACAAGTAAACGCAAGTATGATTGGTACTGATGCATTTCAGGAAGTTGATACAATTGGAATAACAACACCAATATCAAAACATAATTATCTTGTGACAAAAGCACATGATCTTGAGTGGATTCTTGGGCAAGCTTTTCATGTAGCATCAACTGGAAGACCTGGTCCAATTGTTGTTGATATCTGTAAAAACGCTTTAACAGAAAGCTCAGATAAGGGCCATGAAGAGAGAGAGTTGCGTGGTTACAATCCAAATATTAAAATGAATGTTGCTGATGCAAATTTATTGCTTGACGACCTTTTGCGTCATGAAAAACCTGTTATTTTAGCAGGCGGTGGGATTATAGATAGTAATTCGAGTTATGATCTACACGAATTTGCAAAAAAGTATAATATACCTGTAACATTAACTTTTATGGGTTTAGGAGCGATTCCTTATGATAATGATTTATTTTTAGGTATGCCTGGGATGCATGGGACAATAGCAGCAAATTATGCACTTAGAGATGCTGATTTTATTCTTGCAATTGGAAGCAGGTTCGATGATAGAGTTGCTGTAAAGGATTTTGGAAAAAGAAAAGTAATTGCACATGTTGATTTAGATGAAGCAGAGTTAAACAAGAGAGTAAATACAAATCATGCTCTTAATGCAAATGCTAAAGATTTTTTAATATATGCTTTAAATTACAACTCGAATAGTACTAATGATACTTCAGAATGGCTTAAAACAATTAACAAGTGGAAAAAGAATTTTCCTTTAAGGTACTCAAATGATGGGAAAAGCATAAAGCCTCAATATGTAATTCAACAAATATCTGAGTTAGCAAATGGGGATGCAGTAGTCACTACAGGAGTTGGCCAACACCAAATGTGGGCTGCTCAATTTTATAGTTTTAAATATCCAAGGCAATGGATAAGTTCAGGAGGTTTAGGAACAATGGGTTTTGGGCTTCCTGCTGCAATAGGAGCATACTTTGCTGATCCATCCAAGCAGATTATATGTATAGACGGAGATGGCAGTTTCCAGATGAACATACAGGAACTAGCTACAATAAATGAACATAATATTCCAATAAAAGTTTTTATAATTAACAATGGCTATTTAGGCATGGTAAGGCAATGGGAAGATGAATTTAATGATGGCTACCATAGTGAAACTTGTTTAAGTCGAAAAACTGATTGTAAACTTGTATGTTTATCTGATGGAAATGAATGTCAAAACAATAATCCTAACTTTCCAGGATTAAGTTATGTTTATCCAGGCATCAGTACATTAAGAATAACAAAAAAAGATAAAGTAAGGGAAGGAATATTAGAAGCTTTACAGTCGCCTGGACCTTATCTAGTAGATATATGGACAGACAAAAGAGAAAATGTAAAACCAATGATTCCCCCCGGAAAAACACTTAATGATATAATCAAGTAAAAAACTTTAAAAACTTTAACTATTCTTTATTTCTAAAACTAAAAAAGGTGGTTGCTATATTAATTTGTGGTATTGATGAAGCAGGCCGCGGTCCAGTTATAGGGCCTTTAGTGATGTGCGGCTTGTCAGTAAAAAAAGAAGATGAAAAAGAATTAGTTAAATTAAAAGTTAAAGATTCCAAGTTATTGACCAAGGCAAAAAGAGAGTTTTTGTTTGATAAAATAAAAGATATTTCTTACAAATCTGAGATTATTGTAATATATCCGGATGAAATAGACCATGCTGTTAATAATCATAATGGCTTAAATTTAAACAGATTAGAAGCAAGAAAATCAGCAGAGATAATTAATCTGTTGAATCCTGATAAGGCAATTATAGACGCGCCAAGCAACAACATAGGAAGTTATAAAAATTATTTAATGGGATTTATAAAAAATAAAAAAACCAAATTAATTCTTGAGCATAAAGCTGATTTAAATTATCCTATTGTAAGTGCCGCCTCGATTCTTGCAAAAGTAACAAGAGATGCAGAGATTGAGAAAATAAAGAAGAAAATAAAGATTGACTTTGGCTCTGGATATATGTCAGACCAGAAAACAGTGGACTTTCTTGAGAAATACTATGAAAAATATCCTGAGCTGTTCAGGAAAAGCTGGATGCCTTACCAGGATTTAATGAATAAGAAATTCCAGAGTAAATTAGAGGATTTTTCGCAATTTATCAGTAAAGTTGAAGATAAGCATAAAAAGCTGATTGATAAGTTAAAGAAACTGGAAGATTTCGGGTATAAGTTCATCCCAACATCAACAGAGCACGAGCATGTAAGGATGAAAGGCCCCTGCACTATAACTTTGTATAACAACGGCAAATTGTTGGTGCAGGGCAAAGAAGAGCATAAGAAATTAATTGAGAAGATGGTTTCTTAAATTAAAACTCAATTTCAATATAAAAACCCCGCGAAAAACATCCATTTTCCCGGGCTTTGAAAACCAAAGCTTTTTCAAAACCTTTAAATATTACTAAGATGTGGGTTTTATTACTATGGACGGACAAGAGCAGGTTGCAGTGGAAGCGCAAAAAGAGACAAAGATAAACAAGATTGTAATGAGTGGTTTCAAGAGTTTTGCCAAGCATACTGAGATTTTCTTTAATGGCAATTTCAATTGTATTTTGGGGCCAAATGGCGCTGGAAAAAGTAATATACTGGATGCTTTGTGCTTTGTTTTGGGAAAAAGCTCTTCAAAATCATTAAGGGCAGAAAGAGCAGCTAATTTAATCTATAACGGTGGTAAATTAAAAAAACCAGCTAAGCAGGGAGAAGTTTCAATTTTCTTTGACAATAACAAAAAAACATTTCCTACAGAAGATAGTGAGGTTAAGATTACAAGAATTGTAAGGCAAAGCGGCCAGTCAGTTTACAAGATAAATGATGAAACCAGAACAAGGCAGGAAATTCTTGATTTGCTATCAATTGCAAAGATAAACCCTGATGGCTATAATATAATCTTACAGGGAGACATAGTAAAATTTGTGGAGATGCATCCTGACCAAAGACGCGAACTTATTGGAGAAATTGCAGGCATTTCTGTTTACGAGGAAAAAAAACATAAGGCCTTGTTGGAACTGCAGAAGGTTGATGAAAGTCTCAGAGAAACAGGAATAGTGCTTACCGAAAGGAATACATATCTAAAAGAGCTTAAGAAAGACCGCGACCAAGCGTTAAAATACAGGGATATGAACGACAGAATAAAGCAAAACAAATCTTCTTACTTAAAACTGCAAATTGATAGGAAACAAAAAGAAAAAAATGAGCAACAGAAAAAACTGGAAGAGACAAACAATGAATTAGCCAGAATAAATGAAAAAATTGAGAATTTAAAGAAGCTTAATGAGGAAAAAAGAGCCAAAATTGATGAAATAACAAAAGAAATAGAAGAAAAAGGCAATGTAGGGCAGATAAAGCTGAATAAGGAAGTGGAAGAATTAAAGATAGACATTACTAAAAAAAATTCCAGGATAGACACAATAAAAAATGAGATAAACAAAATAACCAATAGAAAGAATGACTTGCAGAACAGCATCAAGGAAACACAGGATAAGATAAAAGAGCTGGAAACAGAAAAAGAGAACATGCAGAATGAGATTTCTTCTAAAGAGAGAGAAAGAATTCTTATAACAAAAAAAACAAAGGATTTCAGGGAAAAAAATAAGCTTGACAATATTGGTGAGATAGAGAAACAGGTTGAGGATATAGATAAAAAATCAGAAGAGCTGCAAAAGGAAGTGCAGTCAGCCCGCGAACAACAACATAATCTGATAAGGGAAAAAGACAAAATAGTTCATGAAATCAGCACTATAGATGTACAGATAAATAAAGTTCTTGATATAGAAAAAGAAAACAAAAAAAGAGTTGAGGAAGTAAAAAACAAAAGAAACGAATTCAAAAAATCAACCTTGGATCTTAACAAAAAGCTGGAAGAGGATTCATCTTCAGCTGCTCAATTATCAAATACAAGAAAGAATATATTTAATGCAAATGAGGAGCTTGCAAAATTAAAGGCAAGGCAACTAGGGACAAGGGAATTGAGCTATGGAGAGATAGCAATCAAAAGAATACTGGACCTTAAAAAATCAGGTATTTACGGGACAGTTGCAGAACTAGGCAATGTCAAATCAACATATGCTTTGGCTTTGGAAATTGCCGCTGGAGCAAAGCTGAAAGGTGTTGTTGTAGAGGATGATAAGACAGCTTCAGAGTGTATTAAATATCTGAAAGAAAACAAGTTAGGAGTTGTGACTTTCTTTCCGTTAAATAAAATCAAGTCGAATCCTGCCAAGGTAGAAATAAAAAAGATTTCCAGGTCAAAAGGAAGCCACGGACTGGCCATAGACCTGATATCCTTTGATGCTAAATTCAAAAAAATCTTTGAATATGTTTTTGCAGACACGCTTGTAGTGGACAATATAGATGTCGCAAGAAGGCTTGGAATTGGAAGTGCAAAATATGTTACATTAGATGGTGACCTAGCAGAGAAAAGCGGGGCAATGCGTGGTGGCTTCAGACTAAAAAGAAAGCACAGCATGGGCTTTAAAGAGCAAGATGTTGTCAAGGAAATTGATAAATATGAAAATGAACTCAAAGATCTGAAAAACACAATAGATATTCTGGAAAAAACAAGAATTGAAAATGAGGAATTAATAGCAAACTTAAGGATCAAAAAGGCAAAATTAGAAGGGGAAATAATAAAGACAGAAAAGTCCTTACATCTTGAGGCAACCGACCTTGAAGCATCAGAACAGAAAAAAGCATCTCTCATGGAGCAGGAAAAAGAAGCTGGCCAAAAAATAAAGCTTGTTGAGGAAAAAGTTGCTTCTTTAAATAATGAGCTTGCAACAATAAAAACAGAAAAGCAAAAATTAAGAGCTAACATATCGCAATTAAGCAATCCCACACTGCTTGCAGAGCTGAATGCATTTGAAGAAAAACTAAAAGAGTTGGATGAGGATGTAATAAGGATTGACTCTGAGATAAAAAATATAGATGACCGGGCAGAAAACATATATAAAAGCGAGTTGGGAAAGACGGATAAGATAATAAAGCAGCTTGAGAAAGATGATGAGGAGTTTAACAATGAGTTGAAAAATCTGACAGAAATAGTAAAAGATAAAAACAATGAATTAAAGAAAAAGGAAGATCTGGCTCAGGATTTCTATGCAAAGTTTAAAGGTCTATTCCATAAAAGGGATGAAATAGACAAAGAAATACAAAGAAACCAGGCAACAATGAACAACAGGCAGGATGACAGCAGAAAGGTTGAGGTCAGGGCCAATACCTTATCATTGAAATTGGCAGAGATAGAATCAGTACTTTCTGGATTGAATTTGGAATTCCAGCAATATGAAGGAGTTAAATTAGACTTAAGCAAAAATGAAGACCAGCTCAAATATGAAATAAAAAAATTTGAAAATATGAGAGAACAGATAGGTTCTGTAAATATGAGGGCTCTTGAAATATATGAAGATGTTGAAAAGCAATATAATGAGCTGGTTGGAAAGAAAGACAATCTGGGTAAGGAAAAAGAAGATGTACTTAAAATGATGAATGAAATAGAAGGTAAGAAAAAAGATCTGTTTATGAAAGTATTTGAAGTTGTTAATGGAAACTTTAAGAAATTCTTTTCAATGCTAACTACAAAAGGCGAGGCAAATTTAATCATTGAGAATGAGGAAAATCCTTTTGAGGCTGGATTAAGGATTAATGTTAAAATAACCGGCAGCAAGTTCCTTGACATAAGAAGCTTATCTGGAGGTGAAAAAACTCTGACCGCATTAGCATTTATCTTTGCAATCCAGGAGCATGAGCCAGCTTCATTCTATATTTTAGATGAGGTAGATGCTGCTCTTGACAAGCATAATTCAGAGAAATTTGCTAAATTAATAAGGAAATATTCAGATAATGCACAATATGTGACAATGAGCCATAACGATGCAGTAATATCAGAAGCAGACAGTCTTTATGGGATTTCAATGAACGAGCAGGGGATAAGCCAGGTTGTTAGTTTGAAGATATAAGTGTGAAGATTTCAAATAGTGTTCTTTGCAGTCTGATGGAACTCTAATAATTAATGTGTTTTTAATTTGGCAATTGTTTTCTCCAGTTCATTAAATAAACGGGAATTGCCTTCTTTCTTGCATTTATTTAAGTTATCCCTGTACATATTGATATTAGATAAAAATTTTCTGAAGACATGTTTACTTATCCTCTTTGAAAATAGTCCATAGCCAAATTTCTTTAAGTAAAGTGCATTTGCTATTTGTTCAAAATGCTTACCTAGGGGTATGGAAAGTATTGGTTTATTCAAATACAAAGCTTCTCCTATCAGTGAAAAACCGCCGTTTGTAATAACTGCTTTACAGTCTTTCAAATCATTAAAGAACTCTTTTTCATTAAACTTTTTATAAATTATATTATGGTTCCTTGCCTTGTCTTTTATAGGGTAAACGATAAAATTTTCATCAATTTTTTTCAGGGCAGATATCAACCTAATATTAGGTTTAGATGTTTGGTAAACGAGTATGTGGTCTTTGATAGATGGTTTTAAGCTTAGAATTTCTTTTCTTAATATTGGCGGGAAGAGATGGACATTCTTTTCTTTTGTAGGGGGGTAAAAGAAAGTCGTAAGGAAAAAATAATCTGCCTTTCTTGTTATTACATTAGCTATAAGCTTGTTAACTAAGAAATCTTTTACGTACCTCTTCGGGATGCTTACTTTTGTTTTGCTTGTTATATGATTGTTGTCGATCACAATCAAAGGCAACTTATGTTTCTTAGCCAAGAAAGAGGAAAAATATTCAAAATCTGATATAACTACATCTGGCTTAAAATCCCTTATGATATCTTCTACTATTTTTATTGAACGTCTTCTACCTCTTTTGAGATGTTTTATATTGTAGATTATTGTTTTTATGTTGGAAACCTTGTTCCTAATGTACATCAACCTTAAGGCGCGTATCTTCTCTATATCCTTTATCTTTATCGACAAGAAGTCATAGGCGTTATTACCGCATACCACCTTTACCTTGTGTTTTTTCATCAATTCTTTTATCACTACCCAACTTCTAGTAGCATGACCCATTCCCTCTCCTGCAACACCATAGAGAATTTTTACCATTATAAAAATAATTTCCTCAAATTTATAAAATTAATTAAAATGCGTCGGCCGGGACTTTCACCAATCTTTCCGAAGGAAAGCCTGATTTTGGTCAAGCTTTTGCGCGTAAGCGGAAAAGATTGTTTTGAACCCGGATAGCGGGCTTGGAAGGCCCGAGTCATAGCCATTAGACCACCGACGCATTAAAAGTTTAAGATTGGTATTATATTTATAAATTTAATTATTTAGGGTCTGCGCCAGAGCGGACTTTAGGCAAAATACTAATTTTTATTGTAGTCGTTGCTTTATATTTCCCACTCGCCTCCCCCTAAATTAGGCACAGACCTATTTCTTAAACATAATCTATTTTGCCTATAAAATACCGAAATCCTTAAATAATGCTATATACCTATAAGGTTATTTGGGGGTGTTAGATGGACATAGAAGGTCCTATTTATAAGAATCTTATTTCTCATATTGATATTGATAGGAGTATAAACTCTATTGAATACATTAATTCCAGAGACATTAACAGTGAATTTACTTTTAAAGAATTTATCAATGATATAAACCTGAATAATGATGCAATAGAGTTGAACTTAATAAAAAATAGGGCTTACAAGGAAGCTGTTATTATGTCTTTAAACATAGATATAAGGAAAAATGACCTTTTGGTGGAGATGCTCAGAAGCGAGCAGAAAACATTCGGAGGCAGCAAGTTGTTTTATCTGAATGCTGCATTTGACAGGCTTCTTGTCATTTCAGTTTCCAGGAATCTGGAAGGAAAGCTCAATATGGTAATTAACAGGCTAAACAAGATAAACGAGAAGATAAGCAGGCTTAATGCCAGAATAAAAAAAGAGAATTTGGAAATCTATATGAAAAGAAGCGTTAAAGATAAAAAAGATATTGTAGTTAATATGATTAATAAGAATTTGAAGGTTTAGCCTATATTTTCCTTCATCCTCTCGACAAACTCCTTGAAATCCCTTTCTTTAACATTTGCGCCGCATGCAAATTCATGACCGCCACCGTAGCCTTCAAGGCCAGCTAATGATTTTTCCAGGATGGGGGGTATTAAAGTGTTTTTGCTCCTTATACTCATCCTGACATCATCATCTTTCTTTCTTCCTACAATAATTATTCTCTTAGGGAATTTGTATAATAACTCATTTGATAAATCGCTAGTAAAGCTCATCTTATCATCTGCATAAGTAAAAACAAGAAGCTTTTCCCTGCCAGCTTCTTTTAGTGCGCTTTTTAATAAGCTGTCATATAACTTATTTATCTTTTCATACCTCTGGAATATAAACTTGCCTTTTGAAGTTTCCTGGTTAAGAATTTCATAAGGGCTCTCTATTCTTGTCAGGACCTTCATGCTCTTCATAATACCGCTTGTTTTTCCTTTAAGAGAGAATGAAAAAATCTTTATGAGTTTTCCTAATTTAGTTTTGAAATAAATCTCTTCTACTAATTTTTCATTGTTCATTAAATCAGGATAAGTTTTTTTAAATTCATCAACAAAATCAGGCATATAATAATCAGCAACACATCCCAGCATTGCAATCCATAAATCCTGCTGGGTAACTTTATAGCACATGTATGTTGTAGGTATATTTTCATCTTTTTTAGCCAGCCTTGGGTTAAAATATTTTACATTATGCCTTTCATACGGCCCATGATGGTCTATCCATATCAATGGGACCTTGCATTCATCTATGAAATCCTGCTCAAGCTTTGCAACATCAAGAACAAAAACCTTGTCAGCATCATACTGCCCTATTTTCAGTACAGACCTTGCATCAAGTTTTGGGTGCGTTTTTACGACAAAGCCATGGCCTTCTTTTTTATATCTATATAACAACAGAAATGCACACAACCCATCAGGATCATCATCAAAAAAGAATAATGGATTCTGGCAATTATCTAATTCTTCTTTTATTTGTTGATATTGTTTTTCTGTTAGCATTTTGGTTAAGGAAATGTGCTTGTTTATAAATGTTGCATTACAGTTAATTCAAAACCTTTAAATTTAACCAAATTCTTTGCCATGATTATGCTCCTTCCAAAATCTAAGCATCCATTATTCAATTGTGGAAATCCTAATTGCGCTATATGCAATAAGGCTTATTCCAGGTTAAAAATACAGAATAAAATAATAAAAAAGGATTTTGAAAGCGAGGCTGTTGCTCCTTTTGTTGGAAGGTTTAACTATCCAAATATTAATGTTGGAATTTTAGCTCCACCTAATGAGGATGAGAATTCATGGCTATATGATGCTCCAAAATACTGGGCTGTCCATAATTTTCAGATTCCAAAAATAATTGATTTTAGATCTTCTTTAATAAACTCAAGCTTCAAAGCCGATATAAGACAAAGAAATAAATTTCTTGAACTAAGCCAGGAAACAGCAATGGCTTCTGATCCAACAGATATTGAAATCAATTTGCAAGAAAAACCAAGCTTTAGGTTAAATGTTGACAATTTTGCTGCTCCTACTGGCCCAAATGCAAAGTTAAAGCACGCAAAATTAACTTCCAATCCCAAAATCCATACTAAAGTGCAGAAGGTTTATTATGATACTGATTTAAAAGCAAACGACGCTATAATTTATTTATATAAAAATAGGTTTGATGAAAATTTTCTGTCAAGAATTTTAAGTGTTGGTAATGTTGGTGTGGGCAAAAATAGAAAGCTTGTACCAACAAGATGGTCTATTACAGCAACTGATGATTTACTGGGAAAACATTTGACCAATGAAATAAAAAAATATAATGAAACAAACTATGCAGCTTTTTTTAGTTCTTATTTAGGAAATTATTACTTAATTTTGTGTTTTCCAGAAGTTTGGAGCTATGAATTATTTGAGATGCATGTTTCCAATCCAAATAATTTTATGACTGATTACGAGCCTTATGAAGGAAGAAAGTATTATGCAGAAGAAACAGCTGGTGGCTATTACACTGTAAGGCTTGCTATTCTGGAAAAATTGAATGAAATAAAAAAACAAAGTAGTATCTTGGCTTTGAGATTCATTACTGGTGATTATACATTGCCATTAGGTGTTTGGGTTACCAGGGAAAGTGCAAGAAAAGCCATGAGTGCAAAACCAATTCATTTTTCTTCAAAAGAGTTGATGTTAGAATATGCAAAGAAATTAGTTAAGAAAAAGTTTAATTTTGATTTGGATAATATATTAAAAAAGAGTGTTCTTTTAAGGAATATGAAAGAGCAGTCTAAATTAGTTAGATTTCTATAGGTATTAAAGTTTCCAAAACATTTATATATATAAACATATATTAATATACGAAATAGTATACTGAGTATAAGGAAAAAGAGGTTCAAGTTAGTTATGACCACAACAGCTGACTTAAAGAAATTTGGTTTTGAGAAAGAGGAGATAGCAGAGCAGACAAGACAACAGTATATTAAAACAGGCTTTCCAAAACCAGCAAGAAGATACAGATTGCATTATGAGGGCTATAATATTTCTATTGAAGAACCGTATTTCTACATTCTGCATTATTTAAGATATTTTTCTGGTTTTCCGCATATAGACAAGATATCAGATGTGTTTGCTGCTACTGAAAACAGCGCTTTTTTTGGAGCATCTCAGCAAAGACTAGGTTTGCAGCAAGACAAAGTAAGCCAGTTTTTAGCAACAATTGGGAAAATGGTTCGAGAGTTATTTCAGTTAGTAAGAGAATTAAGAATTCTGGATGAAAGGTTAAGCTATTATTATGACAGTTTTACCACAAGCAAAAGTTCTGAAAGTGCTGAAATTACATTAAAAGGCATATGGGTGGATTTAGTTGAGCAAGGAGCAAAAAATCCTGCATCTGTTTATGGTATGGCAAGAGAAGTGCAATTTACAACTTTGCCGGATTTGTTTTTCTCAACACACCCTAAAAAACAGGAGGATGTTGATGAGGTTGTTGAAAGAGAAAGAGGAGCATTTAACCGCAAAGTAAGGGAAGTTCTTAAAAGAAAATTAAGGACATTCTTAGCTTGGAAAGAGCATACTTTTGAAGAGATGAAAAACAGGAGAAAATTCACATTAAAATTTTTAAGGCAGCATTATGAAGTCATAAGAATGTATATACACTGGGTAAGACCTTACTTAAGGAACATACAACGCTTGCAATTAGACCAGAGCAAGACAGAAACTCCGGATTTACTTGTTGCTTTTGAAAGCTCAATGATAGAAGTGGAACTACTAGCAAGAATACCCGGAAAAGTAAGCCAGTGTTTGCTTATACATTATTTATTCAGAACAAGGCCTGAAATGTCTTATGTGCAGGAATATCAAAGAGGGCCATTACATCTTGGCAGGGTTGAAATAGATTTTAGGATGTATGCATGGACTGTTGAAGAAATTGAAAATTATAAAAGGATGAGGGAGCAAGAAGATTTCCAGCTTTTAGGAATCATAGACACTTCTGTTAAAGCTGCAATGGAATCTTTAGGAGATGAATTAATGAGATACTTAAAAGAGGCTGGTGAAGAGTTTGGGCCAAAAACTGAGAAAAAAATTGAGAAAAAGCGTTCTTCATTTTTAAGTCCCTATACCTCAATTTTTAAGGGTTTTTCTGAACTTTTCAGTGCCCAAAAAACAAAAAAGCAGGCAAGGCAAAAAAAACCAAGCAAGACAGATGTTATGAAGTTGAGTTTGGCAAGAACAGAGGCTGAGAAAAAGGTAAAGGCAACTGCGTGGGCAATTTATCATCACTTCAAAAAACACCACCACATGCTAAACTGGTAAAAATACAATAATAAAGAAAACAATGGAGTAAGAAATACAAAAACAATTATTTGATTAATATTAATTTACAATTAAAATAAAAAACTCAATAAAAAATAATTCCAATAAACAAATAAAAAACAAAAACAATCAATAGCGACGCAATGCAAAACAACGACGCAAAAATGCTTGTTTTTTTATTAATGATAAATTTTTCAATGAATAATGATATCAAGTGTAAAATAAAAAATAACTGAACAAATAATTGTGAACCATAAGATAAAAATTAATGCAAAAATAAAAAATGATACACTGCGATTAAAATGGACTTTGGAGACCTTAATTATGGACATCATCCAATGGTTGATTATTTCAATGCCATGGAACCGGAATCTTATGGCATGCAAGTAGCTAATAAACCTGATGTAAATTTAAGCGTGCAAGACATTGGAATGAGCGTTCCTATGGGAATTTCTGCTGCAAATGTTGCTGGAATATATTCAAAAATAAGAATGGGTGCAGGTAAATTAGAAATACAATTCCCAGGCTATAGGATAGGGAACAGAAACCAGCAGACACCTGAGATGTTAGGAGAGGACCAAAGACAGGCTTTAAGGGAAATGCAACTTGCTAATGAAGTAAGGTTTAACACACATGCCAGCTTTGGCCTTATGGGAATGATGGGCAGAGATGAGAGGGGAAATTTTTCAATTCACGGAGCATACCAGGACCTACTTGAATTGAAAAGATCAATTGATTTCCAGGCAGATATGGGTAGTGGTTCTGTTGTAATGCACTCTGGAGAATTTGAAAGACCAATGACAGATATGCACTTGGATGATGAAACACATCATTTAAACTTAGCCAGGGATGAGTCAGGAAGATTAATGGTCAGAATGGGGCATACCCAGGAATTTGATGCAAAGTTTGACTTAATGGATGCAAGGACAAGCCAGAAAATGGAAACTGTGCAGAAAGATAGATTAGTTTCATATCCTGATTGGTTAAAGGCAAAAGAAGATTACTCAGGAATTGATGTAGATGGAAACTCTACTACAATAAAAAAAGATGATTATATTGACTATCAAGGCAGAAAAATATTGGATCCTTATGATGCTGTAAAAGGAAGAGTTCCAGAATATGATAAAGAAAGTGGAAGATTTTCTGTTGAACTAAAGCATTTTGATTATTTTAAGAAAGCAGCAGAAGAATATAATGAATACCAACAAAAAAAATTGGGTAGAGAACCAAATTATTATGAAAAAGTATATCCAGAAGAAATGTTCTTGCGAGCAACCTTAGAGACACAGGAAGGTCA
>CEQE01003541.1_pt1 | contig 61333 bp, 53 predicted proteins | sample 356201 | NCBI WGS metagenome assembly CEQE01 (sample SAMEA2619970, study PRJEB7988) | marine metagenome | biome: marine biome (ENVO:00000447); feature: mesopelagic zone (ENVO:00000213) & marine oxygen minimum zone (ENVO:01000065); material: "saline water (ENVO:00002010), including plankton...
GGTTCAGGAAATTTTTCTTCTTTCCATGAAGCAGGAAGTATCGGACTGCATGTAGACGCAGAAGGTGTGGACAGCTATTCCAGCGGAGAAACAAACAGCCGGGTATTAAATAGAAAAAACTGGGGATTATTTTGGGATATGTAGTTTTATACTATTACTATGTAAAAGCTTGTTTTTTTTAGACGCTGTTATTTTTTCCTTTTTACAGCGCCTTATGCAAAGCTGAACAAGTTTTGTTTGTTGGCTCACAGGAGCGGAAGCTCCATTCGGTTGCGGAGGTTCTCCGCTTTATGAAATTTAATTCGACAATATTTCTTTTTTTATTTGTAACTATTGTTTTATTCTCTTACCCTCTTGTTGCCGAAGAGTTTACAGAAGATATAATGATTTATGATGAAGCTGAAACTTCTGAAATCAGCCAAGTTCCGGAAGGTATAGAAATTCCGGATGGCATGGTATATGTACCTGATGGTTATTTTGCAATGGGGAATGACGATTCTTTGGCAGAAGAAGAAAAACCGGCACACCAGGTATATGTTAATGGTTTTTTTATCGACAAGTATGAAGTAAGCAACAGGGACTATGAAATATTTCTCCAGGAAACCGGACACCCTATTCCAAAATACTGGTATGACGATAGATTTAATGATCCTGACCACCCGGTAGTCGGAGTAAGCTGGGAAGAAGCAGCCGCTTATGCCAAGTGGGCTGATAAAAGGCTTCCAACGGAGGCAGAATGGGAAAAAGCAGCAAGAGGAATAGAAGGTTTTACCTGGCCATGGGGAAACGATCGGAAAAATATTTATCAATCCATCTACTTAAACATCCATGGAACATCAGATAATTTTGAATACACTTCACCAGTTGATAGTTTCTTTTTGGGGAGAAGTCCTTATAAGGTATTCAACATGGCAGGGAACGTTTGGGAATGGTGCCAGGATTGGTTTGATCCTGAATACTATACGAACAGCCCGGAAATAAATCCACGGGGACCAAAATCAGGCACTTATAAAGTCCTGCGGGGAGGCTCATGGGTAAATAAAATCTACAATGTCTCGACTTCGAAAAGAATTAGAAACTATCCTGACGTAAAATTAAACATATATGGGTTCCGCTGCGCTAAATCCCTTTCTTAAAAACACTAATTTCAGCTAAACATCTCAAAATTTCGCAAATACCCAATCTAAAATAATATTGAGGTTTTGCTCTCCATCATGTAATAATAAAACTTTGCATAAAAAAATCATATAATGGCGGTGTAGCTCAGATGGTTAGAGCATACGGCTCATATCCGTAGTGTCCGGGGTTCAATTCCCTGCACCGCCACTTTTTTTCTTTCCCTAAATGAATGTATTGTTGTGCTCTTCGTGGCTAAAAAATACGCATCCTCTATAGATGCTTCAGTCAAAAACCATTGAAATATCCACGGCTGGCGCGGAATGCGTTATAGCTCCAATAGATATATAATCAATCCCCTCACTTGCAATGTTTTGGATGTTGCTCAATCCAATATTACCGGATATTTCAATTCGGGACCTTTTATTAATTATTTTTACCGCTTCCTTTACCTGTTCGGGAGACATGTTATCCAACATTATAATGTCGCATGCCGTTTGAAGCGCTTCTTTCACTTCTTCCACATTTTTCACTTCAACCTCAATTTTTTGAAGATCGGGGATGTTCTTTCGCGCCTTTTCTACTGCTTTGGTAATTGAGCCGGTCGCTTTAATATGATTATCTTTGATTAACACGGCGTCATAGAGACCAAATCTATGATTTGAACCACCACCGCAACGGACAGCGTATTTCTCTAAAGCCCTCATGCCAGGTGTTGTTTTCCTCGTATCAAGGATTTTTACGGTAGAAGGAACCTTTTCAACAAATTTCGCTGTCAATGTGGCTATCCCGCTCAGCCGTTGCAGGATATTTAAAGCGACTCGTTCACCAGCTAAAAGAGAACGAGAATTGCCTGAAAAAGTGAGCAAAGTACTTTCATTTTGAACTTTTTCACCATCCGTATGCTTCGGATCAATTTTGATGTTTTTATCCAAGCAAAGAAAAACATATTCAAAAATATTAAGCCCACAAAGAATTAAATCTTCTTTTGCTATAACCTTTCCGGCAGTTGCTTCTTTATCGGGAATTACAGCATTTGTAGTAACATCCCCTGTGCCGATGTCTTCTTCTAAAGCTTCTTTAAGAAACTTCTCAAGATGTTGAAATTCAATCGAATTCTTCATGATGAAGGAAATTATATCATTTATTATAAAAAAGAAGATTAAAAACTATTGTAGCTATTATCGGATATTGGTAATAATAAAAGGATTCTTAACCACGAAGGACACGAAGAAAACCGTTACCCATTCAATAACCCCCTTTTATTGTCCGCGAAAAAGACGAAATAACACGAAATTATTTTTTTCGTGTCTTTCGCGTGTTTCGTGGATAAAAAGATTGTTGGGAGAAAATCAGGATAACTCAGACAACGCTTCCCCAACAGTATAAAAAGAACCGGTAACAAGAATAAGATCGTCTGTATCAGCAACTTCCTTTGCTTTAATTAACGCCTTTGCAATCTCTTTTTCAACAAACGTTTCCGTTTCAAATGCCAATGCTTCTTTTTGAAGTAAGCGGGCCGATAATGCTCTTTCTGTCTTTGGCTCTGTCATTATAAAAGTATCTGTTTCAGATGAAAGAACTTTAATTACTTTTTTATAGTCCTTGTCATCTAATATTCCAAGCAGAACTATTAGTCGGCTATAAGTAAAAAATAGGGGAGCATTTTCTATAAGGGCCTGGATAGCCTGAAAGTTATGGGCTGCATCAAGTATTATCTGAGGTGATTTCTGCAAAAGTTCCATTCGGCATGGTATTTTGGTGTTTTTTAAACCTTCACAAATGGAATTTTCATTGATTGCCCTATATTTCTCACTTAAATAAAGAGCAACGGCAACTGCTGTGGAACTATTCTTCATTTGAAAAGTTCCTGCTGTTTTAATTTCCAACTTTTTAAGCTCATGCTCTCTAAACCTTAAGGAGAATATTTGAGGTAAAAGTAATTTTTTAGCATTTAACAGTATCTCTTCATCATGATCATCTATTACAAAATCTTTTCCAAATTGAAAACAGATTGCTCTCTTTTTTTTTGCAATATCTTTTATTGTATCGACTGCTTCTTCATTTTCAGCAGAAGTAAAAACCGTTCCTCCCTCTTTAATAATTCCCCCTTTTTCCGCTGCTATTTCTCTGATAGAAGAACCAAGATAGTGTGTATGCTCTAAGTCAATTTCAGTAATAACACTAACCATAGGAGTTAAAACATTAGTAGCGTCCAGTTTTCCTCCAAGACCGACTTCAATAATACATACATCTATCTCTTCCTGAAAAAAATAAAGAAAGGCTAACGCAGTAACAAATTCAAAAAATGTGGCAGATAGTCTCTCCTTTTCTATGACACAAAATATTTGTTCTGCTAATTCAGCAAATTTCTTCTCCGGTATCCATTCATTTCCAATAATGATTCTTTCTCTGATATCTATGAGATGAGGGGATAGATATAGACCTGTCTTGTATCCCGCTGCACTAAAGATGGAATTAAAAAAAAAAGCGGTGGAACCTTTTCCATTTGTTCCTGCTATATGAATGGCATTCAATCTTTTGTGAGGGTTATCGAGATGTTTCAGGAGATTTGAAATATTATCAAGGCCCAGTTTAACAGTATTTCGATTTAGCGAATAAAGCCGATCAATAATCTTTCTGCCCATAAGGGAAAGCCCCCCAAAACAAAGTTTAACCGCTTATCGAGAAGTAAATGTGTGCCTATGTTTTTCGTTTTGTGACTCATTGGAGCAAATGCCCATAATGTTCCGCAAGTTTGCTTACAGTGGGTCCACTTGCTCCCAGTTGGATTCCTTCCCTTAAATGAGGAGTTGCCTTCTCTGGCCGATTCATTAATGTATATAAAATCGCCAGGTTGATGTGGGAATTGCTGAAAAACGGATCGAGGACAAGCGCCGCCTTAAACATTTTCTCTGCTTTATCTAAGCGCCTTGTCTTAACATATATTTGCGCTAAAACGTCGTAGTTGTTTTTGTCACGCGGATTTATCCTGATCGCAGACTTCAGATAGTGCTCCGCCTTCTCGAATTTGCCGAGAAACATAAGATTGTTTCCCAAACTGAACAATGTTGCTGCATTGTTCGGGAACACGGACAATACAAGCGTATAATACCTATTGGCTTCAGCGATATTCTTTTTTTTATCCCATATTGACCCTATCTTAAAGTGAGGTTGCCACATGCCCGGCATTAAGGTGGAAACCTTGTGGTAAAGACCTAACGCTTCATTGTATTTTCCGGCTTTTTCGAGAACATCCGCCTTTTGAATCAGCTCCAAGTATTCGTTGCGTATCATAATTTCCTCATTTGTTTTTGGTGGAGTCATAATGTTTACTATAGCGACTAATGTGATGCTAACCAATAAAATACCGCCTGCTATGATTTTAGGTTTAAAAATACTTTTTTGCTTTGCTAATATTTTTTCGCTAAAAAGAAATGCGTAATAAACCAGAACAATGAAAATCATTTGAAAAAAAGGGAAAAAAAACAGGAACATGGCATCTTTGTAATCCCAATTACTAAAGCGACCCAAAAGCAACAGACGCATTAAATTTGTAGAACGGAGTAACTCATCATAGTTATGCGCTATAAATTCCGGAATTCCAGTTAGAGCCTTCACGGTTAAACGGGGATCATCGTAAGGCAACGTCACCTTGTATTGGGCAATCATCAAATATTGCGCTAAAACACAAAAGAGAATAAATCCAACAGCTATATACCAAAGAAAACGGATGCGATATAATTTGTTCAACACGGCAGCTAATCCTAAAGCAAAAACTGCTGTAGCAGAAATTAAGTGGCGATGACCATAGGCATCTGAACTCTCCGGGTATAAATTAATAATTAAAAATAAAATGACAAGATACGAGCATAATCCTGTCCGAAAACTTTTATAATAACCATTTTCTTTTGAAACACCTATTAGACCTATTATTAATACTGGTGCGGAGAAGATTAGTCCCCACTGCATATCCAGAAAAAAAGAAAATATTTTTTTTAATAAAGGTAAAAAAGAAGTTGTAATTATTCCTTGACCGGCAAATTGAATGTGCCGAACTGGAAAAGGAACTCCGTTAATTTGATACCAGGTATAAATTTGGGGCATTAACATTACAATTAAAAAGATTCCAAAACTTGCAATGCAGATGGATAAAGTTTTTATCATTGAATCCGGACAGTTTTGATTAGACCTCAACAAAACTATTTGATCTGTTAGGTAAAGCCCCAAAAAGCAGATGTTGATAGACCGAATCATACATAACAGACCAAGAATGGCACCAAGCAGCGCATGCTCAAACATTATCTTTGAGTTTCGACTCCTTAACCAATACCAGATAAAAATTACGGATGTAAAAAATTCAACACTATGTGCCATCCTTTGACGAATAAAGGAGTAGTAGATTAATGGCGTACTCAACCAGATGACCAAAACTGATATCAAGGCAACTCTATTTTCAAAATACTGCTTAAGAATTGAAAATAAAAGTAAAAGCCCTGCAAATATATAAGTTTGTGAAGCTATTGCCGTAAAAATGTAATAAGGAGCAGAATAACCATCAAGACTAACCGGATATCCTAAAGAATTATAAAGAGAAGCAACAAGGTGTCCGATCAGGAAAAACGGTATAAATAAAATACTTTGCCCTATTTGCCAGTTATTGAACACGTAGCCCGTAGACATAAATCGGTCGCTATGTGCATAGTTGATCTCGTTTATAAAGTCGAAGTCTCTGTCAAAAAAAGCAGATCTGAGGAAAGCATAGTAGCCGCTGTCATCGCCCGCATCGATTGTGGTTACCGAATAGTACCCTGTTTGATACAACGGAGGTATCCAATCATTAAAGAGTCCAAGTGGTGTTAGAAGAAGGAAGAACAAATAAAATATTCCTCCCAAAATTATAACGTGCTTTTGAGGATTATGATGCTTCATGAAACTCCATTAATTAAAGCTTAAGTAGGGAGGGTATTAGAGTAAAGCCCATAAAACAACGTAACTAGCCACAGGCTGCCCGAAAATGAATTTATAAATCAGCTTAACTCCTAAAAAGGGATGATGAAAAACTACTTTTTTTATTATTTATTTTGAGAACCAGTTGGATACAGCAATTCTTGCAGTATTGCTAAAATGTATTATGACAGCAGATGGTTTTAGTTTTTAGCTAAATATCATCATCCGTAATTTAATTATATACAACTTCATATACAGTAGCTGCAATCAACCTATTCTCAGCACTGTAAACTCGTTTAACAATAGATGATTGTTCATAATATGAATGAATCTCTACTTTTTTTTCACCTATTGAAATATCTATTGGCATTGATGGAACAATTATATGAGTTATTCCGTATTTTTTTATAATTTGTGCAGCGATAGGATTGTTAATATTGTAATACATAAATTCAAGTTCTTTATTATCAACCGGCATAACATCAACAGGGTTAACTTTTTTAGCCGCGTTAATTCTGTTGAAGAATGATCTCCTCTCTGATATCGAAGTAACCCAAAACGATCCTAACCATCTATGTTCTTTTATTACAGATGGTGGAATATATACTAAAGTAGAATCAAATTCAGTGTTGTTTTTTATCCATGTCATCGCTCGATATTCACTTCTAAATACATTAGGACGATTTTTTTTAAAATATTTTTGTTCATTGCGGATAAAAACCATCATGGCTACAATAATTAAAGGCAGTACAATAAAAAATATTTTTTTTGAATTAATGGATCTTGCAATGCTTGAATCTCCCAAGCATGATATTGTTCCTCGACAAAGCATTCCAATATCATTACTGATGAAATAATTTATAAGCTTGTTAGCGAATGAAAGGATAAAGAGTGCGGCAAAAAAAACAACATATTCTTTCAAATAAAAAATTACTACAATCATTAAAACGCAAAAAAACAAAAGAGTGCCTGTCTTAATCTTTTCTCGCAGTTCTTCGGTTTGAGTTTTTGCTTTAAAAATATGTTCATTCTTTTGGTCAAACGTTTTTTTCTCTATCTCATCTATGGATACCAAGTCTATTAAGGGAGATATTGCGTATGCAGCAAGAATGGGAAGTAAATAATTAAATCCATACCACATAAGCCCCCATAACTCAACGAAAGTAAATGGCGATGTAAACCTCAAGTTTGTTCCCCAAAAACTATTCCATGTGGAAGAATCAGCCATGTTAAATTTAAACCACGCCGGATTAAATATTTTCAATATAGACCAGTGCTGAACCAATATTAAAAGCGAAATAAACATTGTAAGAAGAAAAATTTCTATTTTCCTTCTTCGAAAAGATAAAATGAAGCAACCCGCAAAAGATAAATATACAAGAAGATGGTTTTGCCAGTGCAACAGACCATTTAAAATGAAATATTGTAGTTGGCTTTTCAGTTTTGCTGAATTAGGCGTAACAATGTCCATTTTATTTGTATTGAAAAACCAGAGAGAAAAGATGGTTCCTCCAATCAGCAAAATCAACATAATTTTTTTATAGTCTTCTTTTTTATCGACACCTCTTGCTAAAGGCAACGATAAACAAAACATTATTATTCCCATTCCTATCCATAAAAAATACTTGGGGTGAATTAAGGCGTTGAAACCAAAAAAAACTCCCGGCAAGATGGAGTTCATTAAGCTGGGAGTTTTTAGACAATTCGCTAATGCCAATATAAATGCTGTTGCGCACAAAATACCCATTAATTCTGTTGACTGACTATCATGGAATATATCAAATAAGTTTCGATTCAGTGAAAATAACCCTGCAATCAATCCTAGAAAATAGTTGTTTGTTAGAAAACTAACCGTTGCAAAAAGGAGCAGGCAAAACAGGCTTACAGTAACAACCATGAGAACCATAATGGTGTCGGTAATAGAAATGTTCATCAGATCTGAAAAAATAGCAGCCGATACAGAGTAGGCAGGTGGATAAGAAATTATTATTTTATCTTCATTTCCTAATGTAGATACGACAGGAAAAGTAGGGGCGTGTTTAATAAAAAAGGCAATGGTTCCCTGCTGCTGAGCATCTACATCCGGAGGCACGTAAAAGTTTATGAATAAGTTACTGGGAAGAAAAAACCCAAGGAACAAAAGCAATAAAAAAAATATAAAGGGAATTAAACTTGAATTAACGTTTACTTTAAAACAAGTAAATAAATTATTTGTTTTAAGATAAATTGCTAAAAAAGCTAAAATAACATTAAAAAGGATATATAAAATAAAGTTAAAAGGAATTCCAATGAGAATTAGAATTGCCCATAATCCAGCAGAAAGAACAAGGCCAAAAGCGATGGAACATACTATTGTTGATAAAATATCCAGTCTGTTAAAAAACAAAACTGTCGCTGCCAGCCCGACAGGAAAAACTACTACGGTTATATAAAAATATCCTTTAAAAAATAAAATTGAATTCCGCCCGTTGAAGTAATCTGTAAAAGCCATGTACTTCCAGCAAAGATATGTAGCCGCAAGCGTTAGAAGGATTAACAGTAAGTTTCTGTTTATTATCCTTGTCATTTTATTCCGGTAGAATTTGTGTAAAGGAACTGATTTAATCTTACCTAAACAGGGATAGGAATCAAAATCCAATGTTCCGGCATTTAAATAGCTCTGTTAGTAAGGAGAGTCAATAAGAATGGCAAGAAAGAAACCGTCTAACCAATTAGAAGATAAATTTATAGTAAATATCATTTAAACGAAAACAAATGAGGAATGTTCTCGCTAAACACTTTCAAGTTTTTTTAAAATATTTTTCATTTTATCTTCTCAGAAATAGCTATATTGTAAAAAGCGCATGGAAATTGACTATCAAATTTTTTTAAAACAGGTAAAGCAAATTTAGGTGTTTTGTTCGGCAGAATTGCTCCTATGCTGGTAATTAATATCAAGTTTAATCCCGCAGTATTCATCAGCTTCTTCATATATTCTAATGAAAATCTTATAGTTCCCCTTTCTTCCTTTTTTAACAAACCAAACAGAAACATTAAAGGATTGTTACGGTTTGGTTCAGATAAAACAAGATATTTCCGGCTTACCCTCTTCATTTCTAAAACAGCGTCTTCGTGGTTATCCAGATGGTGTAGCAAGTTTGAACAAAATGTAATATCAAAGGAACCGTCACTAAAAGGAAGTGTTGTAGCAGAGCCATATATTCTTTTATGACAGTGATTATTCTTCAGCATGTAAATTGAAAAATCTAAAGCTGTCGTATCATAAATTCTCTCAAAATAGTATGTAAAAAATCCGTTTCCACAGCCTATATCCAAAAGCGAAAGTCTTTTCGACAGTGATCTTTTTTTGATTGTTTCCTCTATACACCTAATTTTGGGTTCAACAAAGGCCTGTATTACGGGGTGATCAGGTTTACGTCTTTCCCGTTTATTATTCCAAAAAACCTTTTGATTATTGTATGCTAAATACTTAAAAAACATATATCCTAACAGCAGATCATCTAAAATATTACATTTTAATTCATTGCAAATACCTTAAATCCGGCTGCGGCCTTTTTTTTAAGCTCATTAAAAGATTTCAAGTGTGAGATTCTTTGCAAAATGTATAAAGGTCGCAAATAAAAGCTTTTATAACCTTTAATCAAAAGATCATTCAGTTCATTCTTATTAAATATCTCATCCCAGTGTGGAGGAATGAAATCAGGAGATGGGTTTTTAGCAAATTCTCTCCAATAATCCCTCTTGATAATTCCGCTCTTTAAACCATCAAAATATATTTTAGTCCCTGGAAAAGGTGTCAAGATTGTCAGATGTACATAATCTGGCTTCAACATTTTCATAACCTTAAATGTTGTATTGATATTATCTATAGTCTCAGTTGGATTGCCTATCATAAAGTATGCTAAAATTGGAATTCTATACTTCCTTGTAAGCTCAAAAACACTTTCAGCCTTTTCTATTGTAATACCTTTGTCCAGCACTTTTAAAATTTTCTCACTCCCAGCTTCGATACCATAATGAATTCCATTACATCCTGCTTTTTTCATAAGCTTTAATATTTCTTCATTTACGTTATCAACCCTAGTTCTTACATCCCAGGCAATATCCAACTTTCTTTTTATAATTTCGTTACAAATGTCTATAACTCTTTTCTTATTTACTGAAAAAGTATCGTCATAGAACAGAAAATCATATATTCCCATTCTCACGCACTCTTCAAGTTCATCGACTACATTTTCAGGGGATCGTGCTCTAAACAATCTTCCTAAATGAGGGCGATCACAAAATGTGCACGAATAAGGACAACCACGGCTTGTAAAAACTGTTGTCACTATGTTTCCCTTGCTCAATAAAGATGTGTAGTTTTTATAAGAAACCATATGCCTGGCGGGAAAAGGTATCTCATCAATATTTTTAATCAGCGGACGAATACCGGCATTAATAATCTTGTGATTATTTTTAAACACTATCCCGGGCATATTTCTCAATTTTTGTTCATCCCCCATGTTATCAATAAGTTCTTTAAAAGTTTGTTCTCCCTCCCCTAAAACTAAATAATCTATTCCTTTTAAACAAATTGTTTCTTCTGGAAACAAATGGACATGAGGGCCTCCTAAGACAACCTTAATATTGCAATCTATTCTTTTAACGATATCAACAGTTTTAATAACATCAATCATTGTCATTGTCATAGCGGTTATACCAACAATCTCAGGTTTAATTGAACCGATTCGCAATTCTAATGAGATGTAATCTAGTTTCTCAACTTGAGAATCAATTATTTTTATATTATGATTTGTATATTTCTCTAAATACGCGGCAATATACAATAATCCAAGAGGGGGATTATTACCCCTCTCCTCTTCGATAATAGAAGGATTATTACCTATGATTTCATTTTCCCTGGGAGGATTGATTAAAAGAACCTTCATCCTAAGGCAACCTTTTATTTATTAAATCAGCCAGCATTCCAATAGCCATAACCATTACCGCCGTCATTAAAACCACTCCAAAGCTAACATCCATTGCCCTATCTAAAAGCAGTTTGCTTCCGATCAATATGAGGAATGCAAATAAAACCAAAAAAAAGCTTAATGGGACAAATACCTTTAAAGGGTTAAAATATAGCGTTGTCCTGACAATCAGTTGAATAAAATTTAAAGTGTCTTGTATCGGTTTTATTTTTGATTTTCCATGCCTTTTATAGTAATCAATCGGCATATATTTTACCGAATGACCGTTAGTCAACATGGCTATCGTAATAGTTGACGTCAACGAAAACCCATTAGGGAGAACCTTAATATAACGTTCAAGGATTGTTTTTTTCATAACTCTCAGTCCGGAATTTAAGTCAGGAATTTTAACCCCTGATAAATAATTGGCAAGCCAGCCAATAATCCACTTAGCAGGTTTTCTAATAAAAGGAATGTTAACATTTAAACCTGTTCTGGCACCAACAATCATATCATGGTTTTCCTGAACGGCAGTGTTGACAAGTTCAGGGATCATCTTGACAGGATAAGTTCCATCTGCATCGCTAATAACTATTAAATTGTATTTCGCTTTTTTTATTCCTGTTTTAATTGCTGCTCCATACCCCCTATTATCTAAATGATCTAATAGAGTAATAGATAACCCTGAAGCAACCACTTCATCCCGCGTTCTGTCAGTTGAACAATCATTGACTACAATAATTTCATAGGGATGACCAAATTTGTCAAATTCTTTAATCATTGACGATAAAACAGATCTTATTGACCCATCTTCGTTATAAGCTGGAATGATAATTGAAAAACCCATAATTTCCTAAACTATTGAATATCTTAAATCATAAATCTCAGTAACGTAATCGCTTTAAAAAATTATATACTTTTAATGGAATCGTTTTCAAATTAAAATGTCAAAGTCATAATTAAAAAAAATTTTCATTCCTAAATAAATACTCTGCGTCGCAAAGCGTCAGGGAATGAAACCCTATTTATTAAATTTAGTCGAAAAACAAAAGAAAACTACTGTTAGGATTCCAATTATAAAATTCTTTTTAGACGAAAAATTAAGAAAGTACTCGAATTTATTTCAGATTTATTCTTATGGTTTCATTAAGATTGCTAACCCAAATATTTTTCCAGAATTTCCAAGCAACTGATTAAGAAAACCTGATTTTGCTTTGCTTCACATTGAAATAATGAATAGCAGCAATATGAAACTTATTTGTTTTCAATACATTTTATACATTTCAAAATTATTAGTGAAAATGTTGATATTTCTTTCCGGTGTAGTTTTTTTCCTTGCTTAAACAGGGCATTACTTCACGAGGCTAGTAACAAGAGGTCTGTTGGTTCCTGTTGCCAGAGACGTAAATAAAGAAAGCATTTTTCTTCTGGCAGAGAAGCTCAGCAAAATAGCCGAGCGAACGCATAATAGAAAGATAACTATTGAAGAAATGTAAGTTTAAAGTTATTATCATGTAAAAAAAATACTAACCTTTTAAAAAGGGGAATAAAGTGCCAGAATTTAATAAAGGATCAAAGTCGTTTTTCCGGAAGAATCTTTTAATTTACCCAAAATTTCAGTTAACTTTTCTGTTTGTTAATTTGGTTATTTTGTTGAGTACAATTCTCTTCGTCAAAATTCAAATTTCAAGAACGTATGAATATTTGGGTAAATTGGGCGCTGAGGCAAATTTGGAGAAGGGACATCCTTATTATGGATTTGTGTCTTTGCAAGAAACGACTCTAACGCAAAATTTGTGGATCGCGACAGTTGTATCGGCCATTATTTCAATTATATTAACTTTAATTCTTTCACATCGTATTTCCGGTCCGTTCACCAGGCTGAAAAGCTATTTTAAGGCCATCACGGAAACCGCGGAAGTAAAACCTCTGAAGTTTAGGAAAGGAGATTTTTTTAGCGACGTACCGCAGATAATCAATGATGCTTTCAAAAAAGTTCTGAGTAAAGACCGTTAAATTGAAACTCCCAGTAGCAAGCTTCAGTGTGATGATTTTCTTAACATATTTTTTATCTCCTTTTTTTATTTTGCCCAGCAATAATATTAAAAACGTCCCAAAGACCTTGCACTAATAGCCGCTATGGTCTTTTTTTGAGATTCTGGCTGAGATATTTATTGATGCTCCCTTCTACCTGGTAGGAAGCTGAATCTCCATTTGGAATTGTGGGAAAAACGGGGAATACAAACTTCAACTTACAGCCGCTGCGCCTGTTCTCAACTCCACCCTGCCTTTTTCCAGCTATAGAGAGGTTTATTATTGAACCGCACAAAAAAAGGTGGGAGTCAAAAAAAAATCCCTTTGAATTATTGACATTTTTAGATAGTCCTGATAAAAAGTTGCACTTACAAGGGCATTTGAGTAAAATATACGATTTTATTGTGGGGGTAAGGTATTATGCCAACAGTAAAACAGATCATGTCAAAAGATATAGAAAAAGTATCCATTGATGCCTCAGTTAAAGATGTTGCAAAAACTATGGCTGAGAAAAAGGTCGGCAGTGTATTGATTGAAGATAGTGGCAATCTTATTGGAATAGTAACGGAGACAGATATTGTTCGGAAAGTAGTTGGGCAGGATGTGTCTCTACAAGATACCCTGGCCAGCAAGATTATGAATGCTCCTGTCTTGACTATAGATGCCGAAGCAACTATTTTGGATGCCAACGATATGATGGATAAGCATAATATCCGGCATTTAGCTGTTAAAGAAGAAGACAATATCGTAGGTGTAATTTCTGTACGAGATATTATTCACCCCGTAAACTTGGATGAGGAGCCTTATTGAATGCTTCAATCGCAAACAAAGGCTAGATATCATACTGTCGTCCCGGATATCGATTATTTTGAAAGGCAGATAAAGTGTCAGTATGCCTGTCCAATTAATACTCCTTCCGGGCAATATGTAACTGCTATTTCTGAAGGTGATTTTGATAAGGCGGCAGTCCTTGCCCGCGGGCCTAACCCGTTTGCCCAGATTTGCGGGAGAATATGCGCGGCGCCCTGCCAGAAAGCCTGCAGACGTGGTTCTCTTGATGAAACTATTCAAATAAGAATGCTAAAGCGATCCGCCATGTTGTATGAAATAGAGAATACTAAAAAGCAAATTCAAACAGGAGACAAAGTCGCAATCGTTGGATCCGGACCCGCAGGAATGGCTGCGGCAGACTATCTTATCCGCCGAGGATACAGGGTAACAATCCTGGAAATGCTTGACGAACCCTCAGGAATGTTCGTAGCAGGAATCCCTCGATACAGGTTAACCAATGAATTAATAAGTAAAGACATTGATCCTATTTTGAATTTGGGTGTTGAAGTGCGTACAGGAGTGAAAGTTGGGCATGATGTTACTATTGATGATCTTAAAAAAGAAGGCTTTAAAGTAGTAGTTCTTGCGATAGGAGCTCAGTTGAGCAGGAGAATACCTTTGGAGGGACTTCAGCTTCCTGGAGTTTTGCAGGGAGTGGAAGTGATGCGAAGTATTAACATGGGGAAACGATTGGCTTTGGGCAAGAAGGTAGTTGTAATCGGAGGAGGAAATGTGGCTTTTGATGTTGCCCGCTCCATGGTCCGTCTTGGCAGAGAAGTCCATCTTACCTGTCTGGAAGCAATGAAGGGCTCTACTGACGGCTCTGATTTAAGAGAAGAAATGCCCGCAGATCAAGTGGAAGTTGATGAAGGGACAGAAGAAGGAGTTACTATCCACTGCTCCAGGGGACCGAAAAAAATCCTTGAAGAAAATGGTCGTGCTGCAGGCCTTATAACTATTGGCGTTAAAAAAGTATTTGACGAAAAAGGACGTTTTAATCCCACTTTTATGGAAGGATCGACAAGACTTATTGAGGCAGACACTGTGATCCTGTCCGTAGGCCAAATGTCGGATACTTCTTTCCTGGATACTGCAAAAGGTTTCAGAGTAACACGTTTCGGGACTATTGCGGTAGAGCAAGATACACTGTTTACCTTTGTCCCCGGTGTGTATGCTGCCGGCGATCTTGTTTCAGGACCTCGCACAGCCATCGAGGCTATTGCCCAGGGAAAGGCTGCCGGTCAAAGCGTCGATGAATTTTTGAGAGGGGTGGAGCACAAACCTCTTTATAAAAAGGCAAAAATGACTGTGGTTCCCAAAAGGGACTGGCATATTAATTATACTAATATCTCGCAAGAGAAAATGCCGATCCTTGAAGCTGAAACCAGAAAAAACAGTTTAAAAGAGGTGGAAACAGGTTTTCCAGAAGAGATGGCAATGAAAGAAGGTTCTCGTTGCCTCCAATGTATGGTTAATCCGATTTTTGACGGATCCAAATGTATTCTCTGCGGCGGTTGCGTCGATGTGTGCCCCCATTACTGTCTTAAAATAGTTCCTGTTGGCATAATTGAAGGGGATGAAACTCTGCGAAAAGTGATTTTCAATCATTATGGAATTTCGTTGGAAGATTTCCAAACCGGTGAATATATAAAAAAATTGCCTGAAGGCGGTTCTGTAATGCTGAAGGATGAGGATAAATGTATTAGATGCGGACTCTGTGATACTCGCTGCCCCACAGGGGCTGTCACAATGGAATTGCTTGAAGTTGAGCCACAAACAGAAGGATATAATGCGGTTATTTAACTGTCAGTTTAAAATGGTCAGCTAACAATAAAAAAATGATTTATTCAGGTGGAATATAATAAAAAAAATGGCCAATAGTGAAAACATAAAAAATAGTTCAGAAGAAGAGTTAAAACTTTCACGCAGAAATCTTTTTGCAATTGCCGGCTGGGGGGGAATATTAACATCTTTGGGAGCATCGGTTGGCGCTTCTCTCAGGTTTATGTTTCCCAATGTGCTGTACGAACCTTCTCCTATTGTAAAGCTGGGCAAAACTTCTGATTACGCGGAAGGAAGTATAACTTTTAATGAGTCTGAGCGAATGTTTATTTTTAGGGATTCAACGGGGTTCAAGGTCATTTCCGCGGTATGTACCCATCTTCGCTGTACTGTCAACTGGTCAGATAATAACAATCGCTTTGAATGCCCCTGCCACGGGAGTGTTTTTAATGTTGAAGGTAAAGTTATAAGCGGTCCAGCGCCCAAACCCCTGAAGTGGCTGCATGTAAAAGCATCTCCTGATAAACGCCTCGTTGTTAATAAAAATAAAGTTGTCGACAAAGATTATTCTCTAATTGTTTGATGAGGTAAAATTTTGGAAAATAATAATAACAAGAAATTTGATATTCGTGAAACTCTCTCCTACTTTGCATTTGAAGTACCTCTGAAATTGTACCGATCTATTATAAGGCATGGATATCCTGATTCAGAAAAGAATAAATCGCTCCTGATTTTTACTAATTTCTTTTTGCATATCTTTCCTGTAAAAGTAAGAAAGCACGCGGTGAAAGTGCGATATTCATACTGTATGGGAGGAATAACACTGTTGTTATTTATTATTCTAACTATAACCGGTGGTCTCTTAATGTTTTATTACGTTCCTTCCACAAAAATGGCTTACCAGAACATGAAAGACCTGGAATTTGCTGTTTCTTTTGGGGTCTTTCTGAGAAACATGCATAGATGGGGCGCCCATGGAATGGTTGCCACTGTCTTTCTGCATATGTGTCGCGTCTTTTATACTGGTGCGTATAAACCACCGAGAGAATTTAACTGGGTAATAGGCGTCGTCCTTTTAGTATTAACTCTCTTTCTCAGTTTCACAGGATATCTTCTCCCTTGGGACCAACTGGCATTCTGGGCTATTACAATAGGGGCCGGTATCGCTGAGTCCGTCCCAATAATTGGAGAGTTGCAAAGATTTGTCTTGCTTGGTGGAAATACAGTTGATCAGGGCGCTTTAATCAGATTTTACGTGGCCCATGTATTTCTATTGCCTCTTGTTGCCTCTGTATTAATAGCTGTACATTTATGGCGTGTCAGGAAAGACGGAGGGATGTCAGGACCGCCTTTATAGAAATTCCGGATTGCAGATTCCAAATAATCATTTTGAGGGTTAATTTGCAATCTAACAATTTGTAATTTGAAATTCACCATTTGAAGGGAGAATTTAATGCCGTCAAAAAAAATCGATAAGCAGGATATCTTTCCAAAAGGTTCTGGAAAAACATACGGTCTTTTGGAACTGGTGGAAGGTGAATCTCCTATCACTTCTAAGGAGCCGGAAGATACCCTATTCTCTTTCCCTCACCTGCTAACTCCAATAATGATGTGTACTCTCGTAACAACCATTGTTTTGGTTCTTGTATCCTTGTTTTTTGACGCCCCTTTAGAAGAAATTGCAAATCCCGTTAAGCCCCCTAACCCTGCAAAGGCGCCCTGGTACTTTCTGGGTCTCCAGGAGCTGGTGTCTTACGATGCGTTTGTCGGAGGAGTATTATTTCCGGCACTTTTTGTCCTGGGGCTTATGGCTATTCCTTATTTGGATCGCAATCCCCTCGGGATAGGAGTTTGGTTCTCTAAGACCCGCCCAATTGCACTTAAGTTATTTACAATCTTTGTCATTGTTAACCTCGTATTAATTATCATTGGAACCTTTCTTAGAGGTCCTAACTGGGCATTTTTCTGGCCATGGGAAGATCAGGGTGGAGGACATTAAGGTCGAATGTGAATAACCACGAACTTTCATTTAAAAGATAGGTTTTGCAAGTAAATTATTTAAAGTTAAGTTAAAGATAATGAGTCGCAGGAAGTGGCTATCCCGAACACCAGCTCCAAAGCCTGACAAATAATCAAGGAAGGAACAAGCTCATGAGAAACCAGAACATAATATTTTTTGCTGTAAGTGGTTTTCTCGTATTTCTATCCATTGCCGTAACGTGGAAAGATTATAACAGGGAATGGAAGCAATACCAGCGCGCTTTCTATAATATGCAGGCGGATCTGGCAAAAACAGAAGAAGAAAAAAAAGAAATCCTAAATCAAAAAGTTGAAATTAAGCAGATTATTTTAAAACAAAATAACGCTGATCGATGTACCACCTGCCACCTTGGTCTTGAAGATACCCGTTTTAAAAATGCACCTCAACCTTACAGGTCTCATCCGGGAAAAAGCCATCATTCTTTCGAAAAATTTGGTTGTACAGTCTGTCATCATGGGCAGGGATTAGCTACAACCGTTAAAGACGCTCATGGAAACGTATCGTTTTGGGAAGAGCCCTTGTTGCCCACAGAAGAGCTTCAATCTACCTGTAATCACTGCCATGACCAAATTTATCTTGAAGACGGACCAATCATATCTCGTGGAAAAGAGTTATTTATTTCCCTGGGATGTCATGGATGCCATAAAACCAAAGGATATGAAAATTTTTACAAAGTGGGTCCCAGCTTAAAACGTATTGGAAATAAAGTAGATCACTCATGGCTCATCCGGTGGATAAAAGAGCCTTCCAAATATCAAACTGATACAAAAATGCCATATTTCAGATTCACAGAAGAAGAGGCTCTTTCCATTTCCGCTTATCTTATCTCGCAATCTGACCCCGATTATCACGAGCCCGTTAAATACAAAGCTGGAGACGTGGAGAAAGGGAGAGATTTATTTAATACTATTGGATGCCTTGGCTGTCACAGGATGGGTAAAGAAGGTAATCCGTTCGCGCCTGATTTAAGCCACGTGGGGGATAAAGTTAAACCGGACTGGCTGATTAATTGGTTTTTGCATCCTAAAGGTTACAATCCAAACACGGTTATGCCCGAATTTCGATTGTCTGTAAAAGAGGCTAAAGATCTATCAGCTTTTGTTCTGACTGTTGGCTCCAAGCAAAAAGTTCCACAGTTTGAGGAGGCAATTCTCTCCCCTGAAAGAATTAAAAAAGGTAAAGAATTAATCAGGAAGAAAGGATGCTCTGCATGTCACGAAATTAATGGAATTGAAGATATTCGAATAGGCCCTGAACTGAGCAAATTCGGGGCAAAACTGCCTTCTCAGTTGGACTTTGGAAAAATCAACCCTACAGTTGATGCGTTAGCCGTTTTTTTAAAGGGAACGGATGTTAAAGAGATTTCAAGCCATTTCCTCAAGCAGCTCTCGCCAGGAGAAAAAAATATAGCAAGTACCTGGATGGCCTGGGTACAAGCAAAGCTGAAGGATCCTACTGTATTTGATACAGAAATTAGCAAATCCAATATGCCCACATTTGAACTTTCGGAAAAAGATATTAAAGCTATTGCCGTTTTTTTAAAGGGAATGGAAGGTAAAGATATCTCAAGCAGTTTTAAAAGACAGCTTTCAACTAAAGAATTTGAAATTGAACAGGGCAGGAAGTCCATTGAAAAATATAATTGCAGGGGCTGCCATGAAATTGCAGGAAAAGGCGGAGATATCCTCAAATTCTATGAAAGCAAATATTACGCGCCTCCCCCTTTAGAAAGAGGTGGACTTCACGTGGGTGGACGGCTTAAAGATTCCTGGATGTACTCTTTCTTGAGAGAACCTACTCCATTAGTTCGTAGTTGGTTGAAAGTTAAAATGCCGAACTTCCTGCTTAGCCAGGATGAAATTTATTATATTATCCGTTACTTTGTAAACCTTGCGGAAGAAAAAATTTCATACGAGCGGGAAATCGGGGATATCCTTCCTGAGAAACGTCTGGTTGGTGGGAGTAAGGAACAGGAGCATATTTTTAATGGACAAAAACTTTTTCTGCATTATTGCGCATCCTGCCATGGTAATTTAGGAAAGGGAGACGGTTTTAATGCTGCCAATCTTGACCCTGCGCCGAGAGACCTGTCAGAATCAAAATATATGGTCAAACAAAAGAATCAGGACCTCTTTAAAGTAATAAGCTTGGGAGGAAAAGCAATAGAGAAGTCAGCCCGTATGCCCCTCTATGGGAAGACCCTCTCTGAAAAAGAGATTTGGGAGATTATTGCCTTCATACGAACGCTCCATTCATATAAGGATGAAATAATAAATTTTGAAGGCTTAAATGCCGAGCGACCAGAAACTGTGGTTAACAAAATAAACACGGACAAGTTTCAAATCATTAACAAGAAAGCTCTGAGAATGGGGAAAAGTTTATATAAAAAACTTGGCTGTTCGGCCTGCCATGCTATAGGGGGTCAGGGGGGAAATGTTGGGCCTGAACTCACTCATGCCGGCAATCGCCTAAACAATACATGGATACACTATTTTTTAAAAAGTCCGCAGAATATGCTTACAGATGTTAAAATGCCTAATTACGGACTCAGTGACAAATCAGCTCTGACTTTAACTTATTACATGCTTTCGTTAAAATAGAGACAGTGTCTCAAGTATGATGAAACATTAGGTGCTAACATAATCTATTCGTTGTACAATTAAAAATTGTATCTGGGTTCAATAAATTTTTTATGTAAGGAGACAGAGAAAATGAAAATTACAAGCCTATTTGTTGCTTTAATACTGGCGCTTTTTCAAACTAATTTTTCCTTTGCCGGAGAAAAAGAGGAAATGATTGGGAAAAACCTTTTCATGCGATATTGCGCACAATGCCATGGGAAATATGGCAATGGTCAGGGAATAAATACAAAATCCATTGTGATGGATCCAGCACCAAAAGATTTGTGTGATATAGCACAACCATACATGAAGAAAAAAGACAATGGAATTCTCGTTGAGTTTATTAAATTTGGCGGAAAGAAAGATGCTCTGACCCATTCCTTGATGCCATATTATAATAAGACCCTTTCTGAGTACGAAATCTTTACGCTGGCAGCCTTTATAAGGACACTGCATAAACATGATCAACCACCCGTTGATTTTTCAAAAGCAAATAAAGAAAAACCTAAAATTACTGTAAGTAAAATTAATATTGATAGTTCCACACAAGGGGATATTAAGGCGGGAAAAATAATTTATAAGAAAAATGGCTGTATAGGATGCCATGCAGTAAAAATGTTTGGAGGAGTGTCCGGACCAAATTTGTTAGGGGTAGGAAACAGGTTAAATGCTCAACAAATCTGGAATATAATTAGATATCCCTCATCAGTCAAACCTGATTCAAAAATGCCTGCATATGATATCAATGATAAGGATGGAACTTTATTATTGGCTTATTTGCTTAGTCTTAAAGAAGAGTAGGGCTGTGACCCAAAAGCCTGCTGATTCATACTTCAGACCTGAGCCCCGGCTCAGTTTGATTGAAAAGAGTGTTATATTTTAGGTTGACAAAATATATTTAGCCGTATTAAAATGCCAGTCTTTGTTTCAAAAATAAACCAAAACAGTATAGCGGGGTAATTTGACGTCAGAAGTTTCAACAACTAACGTAGAAGAAACCGGTAATTTATGGTCTCGTAGAAATTTTTTTAGTCTTGCGGGATGGGCTGGTTTTTTGGGTTCTATTGGAGTTTCTCTAATAGGATTTACAAGATTTATGTTCCCACGTGTGCTTTTTGAGCCATCCCCGTTATTTAAAGCCGGTTATCCTGAAGATTACACTGTTGGAAAAGTTAGTAACAAATGGAAAAAAGATTTCCGAGTTTGGATTGTTCGTGATAAAGAGGGGATTTATGCCATCTTAGCAAGATGTACCCATCTGGGTTGTACTCCCAACTGGCTTGCCGGAGAAGGTAAATTTAAATGTCCATGCCATGGAAGCGGCTTTACTATAGACGGAATAAATTTTGAGGGTCCTGCTCCCAGGCCGCTTGAACGATTAAAGATTGCAAGGGCGCCTGATGGGCAAATAGTGGTTGATAAGAGTAAAAAATTTCTTCATGAAAAAGGTGAATGGGATAAGCCCTTTTCTATTTTAAGAGTTTGAATCAAAGGAAAAGTTAACATGGATAAAAACAAAGAAAGTCAAAAGTTCCAGATAGTCCCTTTTTTGAAAGACGCGCAAAAACAGATATTAGAATCTCAAATATGGAAGTCGATGTTTCGCCACAGCTATGCCGATACTCCGCGAAACCGTATCTTAATGATTGCGGGTAATATCTGGCTCCATATTCATCCTGCCAAACTAGCGCGTCATGCCTACCGGTTTAAATTTACCTGGTGTATGGGTGGTATTACATTTTTAATGTTTTTAGTCACCGTAGTAACGGGTGTAGTATTAATGTTTTACTACCGGCCTGTGGGTGAGTATGCTTATGCTGATATGAAGTATCTGGAATTCGACGTTCCTTTTGGCATGATAATGAGAAACATGCACCGGTGGGCCGCTCATGCAATGGTAATAACAGTCTGGCTGCATATGCTCCGCGTATTTATGACAGGATCATATAAACCTCCCAGAGAATTTAATTGGGTCGTTGGTGTAATTTTATTGACCCTGACTCTTTTACTGAGCTTTACCGGTTATCTTTTACCATGGGATCAACTTGCAATGTGGGCCGTTACAGTGGGGACTAATATGGCCAGCGCAACACCTTTGTTGGGACATGAAGGCCCATTTGCCGAATTTGTTGGGGTAACTTCTCGTTATGACGCCCGGTCTGCTTTATTGGGAGGGAGTCTTGTTGGTCCTCCCGCCTTATTAAGATTTTATGTACTTCACTGCATAGTAATACCTCTTGCAGCAGGGGCTTTGATGATTCTTCATTTTTGGCGCATTAGAAGGGACGGAGGAATTTCCGGCCCCTTATAAATTTATAGATAAAAGCTAATGGTTGAAACAAAGAAAAAAAAAGAGCGATTATTAGATAAAGTTTATGTTTGGCCATACTTAATCAGAATTGAAGCAATTTGTGCATTTATTTGCCTGCTTGTTTTGACAGTATGGTCTATTGCAATTGATGCTCCCCTTGAAGAATCAGCTAATCCTACTAAAACTCCAAATCCATCCAAAGCACCCTGGTATTTCCTGGGATTACAGGAAATGCTGGTCTATTTTGATCCATGGATAGCAGGTGTGGTCTTGCCAGTACTTATAATCATAGGTCTTATGGTTATTCCCTATGTAGATATAAACCCAAAAGGTAACGGGTATTATACATTCAATGAAAGGCCTTTTGCTATTTCAACGTTTCTTTTTGGATTTCTTGTTTTATGGGTTGCCCTTATTATTTTGGGTGTATTTTTTCGCGGACCGGGCTGGAATCTTTTTTGGCCCTGGGAGTGGTGGGACCCTCATAAAGTGGTTGCTCTCGTTAATGTAGACCTCTCTGAAAAATTTGGAATTCGGTCCTATCTTTTAGCCTCCATATTCGGAGGCGTGGTAGTGATTGGCTATTATGTTGTCGGAACCGCCGCCTTTTTTTTCCTGTGGCGAAATTCTTTTAAAGAGATGGGTTTTAACCGGATAGGGGTAACGTCATTTCTCTTTCTAACGATGATGGCATTGGTAATAAAAGTATTTTTACGGCTGTTATTTAATATTAAATATGTCTGGGTAACTCCCTGGTTTAACATATAATGAAAGGGCATTTATGCCCTTTAGGGCGTTTAGAACACGTCTTTGAAGTTCCGGTACAGTAAAATATGGCCAAGAAACTTTACATACCTGTAGAAGAAACCTCTTATTCCTTTTTGTTTTTTGTCTTAGGATCTCTTTGCTTTCTGATCTCTCTTTGGGCATGGCAGGATGAACTGTTTACGAGGAGGCCCTGGAAAGCTTTTCAAAAGGAATATTATAAAGCGGCCGCTGAAAAGACTGAAAAAGAACTCATTGAGGTCACGAATAAAATAGCGACAAGAAAAAAGGAATTAAGCCAGGAAATTAATGATCTATCAGAGGAATTAAAAGAAAACAGGGAATACAAAGACCTCCAAAAGAAGCTTACAAAAATTAATTACAAATTAGGTGACGTTCAACAGGAAGTGAAATTTGCTAAGAGCAAGTTGGACGAGGCATATTATTTTTATAAACATGCTCTGCATGAAAAGAAAGAGTGGGAACCTAAGAAAGCTATTGTTGAAAAGATCCAGGGAGAAATAGATTCCTTTAAACCTTTTATCGCGTCTTTGATAATTGAAAGGGATGATATTAAAGCAAATATTGAGTCATATTCTGCAGCACAGGATAAACTGAAGAAAGAGTTGCTCTCACTTAATGGAGATGCCACGCGACTGAAACTCAAGATTGGTGGCTTTAAAAAGAGCCTCTTTTTCTTTGATTTTTATAAGATTCCTGAAGTGCACCAGGCCGTTATCAATGGATTTAATCTTAACAATTTTCGCGAACCCTTGTTGAGAGTAGACCGGTGCATGTCATGCCATGTTAGTTATGATAAACCTGACTTTGTCAATGATAAACAACCCCTTTCAACGCATCCTAACCTTGATGTATTAATAAAAAAACACCCTGCAGGAAAATTTGGATGCACTCTTTGCCATAAAGGACAGGGTGTCGCCATTTCTTCTGTCTGGCAAGCTCACGGCCACATGCATCATGAAGGGGATCAGACCATTGGTCAGAATGAGCCCTTACTCGAAGGTGATTTTATGCAGTCAAATTGCCGTATGTGTCATGATGGTGTAGTAGAATTGAAGCATGCCCCTGTTTTATCAAAAGGAAAACAACTTTTTCTGAATTTGGGATGCCATGGCTGCCACCTGGTTGAAGGATATGAAAACATAGAGAAAGTCGCCCCCAGTCTCAAAAAAATAGCGAAAAAAGTAAATCCCTCATGGCTGTTCCGCTGGATAAAAAAACCAAAAGATTATCTTATTAGAACAAAAATGCCTTTTTTTGGGCTTACCGATAAAGATGCCCTGGCTGCGGCAGTCTATTTGATGAATCAGTCGGATAAAGACTATCGGTTTGCTTCAAAGTTTGACCCGGTTTCAGGTACTGAAAAAGGACGTCTTTTAGTTGAAAATATAGGATGCCTTGGTTGCCATATGATTAACGGAAATGGAGGGAAATTTGCTCCTGATTTAAGCATGGTAGCCAGTAAGGTCAATGCTGATTGGATGTATAATTGGCTTTTAAACCCCAAACAATATGACTCAAAAACCATTATGCCGAATTTGAGACTTTCTAAAATTGAAGCACGGCAGATCACAACCTATTTAATGACCCTGGGCAAACGAAAAGATATTGAAGAAGTAGAGGAAAGAATTGAATCGCGCGGTTTAATTGCTTACGGGGAAAAGGTCATCAAGCGTAGAGGTTGTTTTGCCTGTCATGAAATTAACGGAATGGAAAACGAAGGGAGGATAGCACCTGAGCTGACCACTTTTGGTGTTAAACGTTTATTAGAACTGGAGTTCGGGGATTCGACGATACCTAAAACTTGGGAATCCTGGGCAAGAACTAAATTAAAGGATCCCACTTCCTTTAGAACGGAACGAGTTTTGGATAAAATGCCTAATTTTGCTTTTACGGATGAAGAAACTAATGCGCTTGTTGTTTTTCTAAAGAGCTTAAATGGCACTAACGTTCCAAAAGAGTTTAAACAGTTTTCAGAAAGAACAAAGTATCTGGAAGAAGGTTTACAAATAATCAGGAAGTACAATTGCCGTGGATGCCATACCATAGACGGCAAAGGAGACAAACTTGCGCCTTTATTGGATTACGAAGGGACCAGGGTCCAAACTCAATATCTTTTTGATTTCCTGATAAGACCAAGAAACATTCGCCCCCCCGGAAAAGTCTTTCAAGCGAGAATGCCTACTTTTGGCTTTAATCACGAAGAGGCTGTGAGATTAGTCCATTATTTTAAAACCTATTCCAAGGAATCTTTTGTGGATGAATTTAGTGATTTCGAGACTCCATCAGACGATCTCCTGCTTGAAGGAAGAAAACTGGTTTTAGCTTTTGAGTGCGAGTTTTGTCATGAGAAAAAAGCGCCAAGCTTTAGCCAGATAAGCAAAAGATTGAGGAAAAACTGGACAACAGATTGGTTAAAAAACACTCGAAAAATTAATCCTCGCACTAAAATGCCAAACCATTGGCCGGTAAAAAATGGAAAACATGTTGTCTCATCCAAATTTCCAAGGGCAAATACAATGTTAGATGGTGATGTTGACAAACAAATTCACGCCATAGTGGAATACCTTGAGCATTACAATGAAAAACCCTTGTTAGATGTAGAATTGCCTGAGCTAGAAGATGAGGATGAAGAGGAGGAAGAAGAAGAGGAAGAATTGGGCTGAGTTGAAGGGTTCAATATTTCATACTAATTTCTAGTAACGGCAAAGCTATTTATCTCTGACCTGCCCCAAAGTAGTAGCTTTTTTCATGTTCAAATAAAATAGATATGGAATCCCTCTTTAAATTTTATTTGCCAGTTTTTTTATCAACATCTTTCAACATATCAAAAAGCAGATATTCCTGATCTGCTTCTTTTTTTCTTCCAATTTTTTCGTATACAAAACCAAGGCTGTAATGGGGGTCTGGATATGCCGGATCTAACTCAATAGCCTTTTTATATTCTTCTATTGCCATTTCATTCATGTCTTTAAATGTATATATCCCGCCCAGAGTGTAGTGAGCTAAGGCATTATCAGGCTCTATTTTTATGGCCTTTTTAAAAGATGAGATAGCCTTATCATATTTTTGGTCTTCTGTATGTCTAATTCCTTCGCTTATATATTCATTTGCAGTTTTATTTTCTGCTTTGTTATCACATGAAAACAAAAAGCACACTAAAATAATAAGGAAAACATTTTGATTTTTAATATAACCAGGCTGAATGAATCTCATTTTATTGTTGTTCTGAGATTGTCTATACCTATGTGCCAGACAAAACTACAGCAAAAAAGAGTACTGTTTTTCGCCCATCTTCATCCCATGATTGCGGGTCTTTTTAAGCCGGGAAGATGTAAGCCAAATAAAGAAGTACAAAATTTATTGCAATTCCCCGGTTAATTCTTTTAGTTTGTTCCCATCTATGAGCTCGAGAGGTGACTTGTTAATGGAGCTTTCTATATTGTTCGGAAAAAAGCCAGCGGTTATAAAAATTCCCTTTGAAACACCTTCATGTCGTATGATGTTGGAAAGCGTTAAAATATCATCAAGAGGGATTATCCCGTTGGGCGGATCGTAAAAAGCATGGATTATATATTTACCCCCAATAATCGGGTTAGGATTTGTTGCAAATATTTCCATCACTTTGTCTTTTTCCTGGAAAGTTTTAGAAATTTCCAACCCAAAACTTTTAATAACTGCAATACATGATTCCTCAAAATCTTTTTTTGTCCACTTAATTATCTGTTCTGGTATTTCTTGAGCATCTGAAGGTGACCGACCTTGTTTATTTGAGGGAGAAGTCCAACTAAAAAGGAAAATGAGGAGAAAACCAAGAACAATAGCTACGAAAACCAGTAAAAACATTTATCCCGCATTCTAAAAAATCAGTTTTTTTAGAATTGTATGCCCTATTCCATAAAACAAGTTTTAAATGTAAATTTTGTTTCTGGAATACGGAAGTTACTTTATCATTTCATCATAGATCTGATCTTTTTTGCCTTCTTTAATTAGTTTGTCGTGTTTAAAAGCCTGTTTTAAACCCAGCCAAAGGAAAAAAAGTATCAAAAGCACCATGAAGGCAATAGGAATGTTGTCAGGTTTAGTTAATATTTCTAAAAAAAATTCCAATTTAATTCCCCCCATTTCAAAAAATCATATGATAGCATAGAACTATAATATGATCAATTTATTTTTTGACTTTTAACAACCGCCTGTTTTAAAATAATGGTAATTTCATCAATTAGGAGATATTTCTATGAATAATTCAAATGCTAAGGGATTTCTTTTTTTATTAGATCCTATGGAATATAAGACAATTCCATGTCAACGAACCTGCCCTCTTCATGTGGATATTTCGAGATATATGTATCTGGTGGCAAGGGAAAGATTTAATGAAGCCATTGAAGTCATAAGGAAAACCAATCCTTTTCCTTCGGTTTGCGGTAGAATATGCGCGCATAATTGTGAAATGGGTTGTACCCGGGCTCATGTAGATAGGTCCGTATCCATTTGTAAAGTTGAGAGGGCTTCCTCAGATTATGGCCGTTCTGCAAAAACAAATAGAAAAGGCCTTAATATTGGGAAAAAAGTAGCGATCATAGGATCAGGTCCCTGTGGCCTTACGGCAGCTCTTGACCTTACAAGAACCGGTTATCGTGTTACAGTGTTTGAAAAGGCACCAGTGGCTGGTGGCTCAATAAGGCTCGGCATTGCTCGATTTAGAATACCTCATGATGTTGTTGATAAGGAAATTCAATACATTAGTGACATGGGAGTTGATATCAGAACTGATACTGCAATAGGTAAAGACATAGGTTTCGAAGAATTGAAAAGAGATTATCATGCCATTTTTATTGCCGCCGGAGCATATTCTGGCGGTCGTCTTGAGCTAAGTGGCAGTGCGATAGACGGTGCAATAAATGGGGATGCTTTCATGGTAAAAATAAATACAGGAAAAGTGGATATCCACGAAAGAGAGGTCGTTGTTATAGGTGGGGGATATACCGCCCTTGATGCGGCAAGAACCTGTATTAGGCTTGGGGTGAAAAAAGTATCTATCGTTTTTTCGCAATCCCGAAAAAATATGAAAAATTCAGAAGAAGAGTTGAAGGCCGCTGAAGAAGAAGGAGTGAGCCTTTATCTTCTTACCACGCCAACTAAAATCATTAGCGATTCAAACAATAAAATGAAGGGCTTAGAATGCATTAAAGTAGAAATGAAAGGAAAAGAGGCAAATCCTTTAAAAGGGAGTGAATTTGTCATTAATGCTGACCTTATTATTAATGCTTTAAACAAAACACCTGATAATTCCTTTTTACCTGAAGCGCTTAATTTTGAGTTTTCCAAAACAGGTCTTTTGGCTGCAAACTCCAAAACTTTAGCAACAAATGTCCCTGGAGTTTTTATAGGTGGTGATTATTTAACAGGATCAAGGGATATTGTTAATAGTATTGCCGACGGTCATAAAGCCGCTTTAAGTATAAACTCATATTTAAAACAGGAGGAAGAAGCCCCAAAACCACATGATGTGGAAACATTAGAAGCTGCATTACCTGGTATGGGAGAAGATTATGAAACAATAAAACGCAGGATCATGCCTGTACAAAATTTCAAAGAGAGAATATCTAATTTTGAGGAGGTAGAAATCGGTCTGTCAAAGAGCGAAGCAGTGCTTGAGGCTCAGCGATGCTTGCAATGTAATAATATGTGGATGCTTATAGATGACCGCTGTATCCAATGCAATCAATGTGTTCTTGCGTGTCCCACAGACTGTTTAAGTATGGCAGAATTAAACCCTGAGCAGAATTACCAATTCTTTTATGAAGGATTAGATTTGCAAGGAGAAAAAATACCTCCAATAGCCATTACAATGAAACTATGCATACGCTGTGGTGTTTGTGCAGATGTTTGCCCTTCAGATGCTATAGTTTTTAAAACTTGTGAACCGGCCGGTCAAAAAACTTTACAGCCGGCAATTTAACTGGTAGTTGCATAGTAAGCTATATCACGGGTTGACAACATACCTACAGGCCCTTCCTCATCTCTAACAACTATATGCTGAACGTGGCTATTGGACATTGCAAGTGCAGCTTCATTCAAAGGTAAATGTTTATCCATTTGTAATATAGGGCAGCTCATAATGTCCTTTGCTTTAGTTTTGACTTTATCCAATCCTTTGTAAAGCACCCTTCTAACCAGGTCTCGTTCCGTAATTATTCCCACTACTTCTTTATCATTGCAAATAATCAGGCTACCGATTTTTTTTTCTATCATTATTTTGACCACTTCGTTAATAGTGCTATTCTCTTTGGCCATAAAAATTGGTTTTGACATAATTTTTTCGATTGTAATCAAAACATATCACTTCCTTTCCCTAAATCCATTAAATAGTCACATTATCATAGAAAAATTTAAAGAAGAATTCTCTGCTAGTGTTGTGTTTTAATTATGGTAATTCCGGCTTGCCCCCTTATAATTTCTTTTTTTAAAAGGAGGCAGTCGCATGTTTAAAACTAAGGTTTTCGATTTAAATCTGAACGAATTTAAGGAATGAAGAGTACTTAATCGTTATGTAAACCCAATTTACAAACCATGCTAATTTAATGTATTAATAGTCAAGGGCAAAGGAATAGGACTAAAATAATAGCTTTCCAACCAATCTAAAAATAACGCCAGACGACGGTTAAACCATCGATGCCTTTTCTTCTCCACAGCATCATACCAGCGAAGCTCTATCAGACTGATGGCTCCTTCTTTCAGCCATTTTTCCTCAGACTCATGGATTTTAAGAAACAAGGCATCAGGAGGCCAACCATTTTTATTTTTTGCCTCTACATAATAAGCTGCCATGCCTATTACATAACAATTATAATTTTTCCCAACATAATTCTTCTGGTTTGTTCTATTAACCCCCCAGATAATCTCTCTCCATTCTGAAACACCCATTCCACGATTCACGTAAATAGGCATTAAATTTAAATACAATGTAGGTTTTGCAGGTGACAGAGGAAGATTAAAGTGAGTTTCCAAAATATTATCCAGGTATTTATTCCACTCCTCGGTGTGTTCAACCCATTCAGTGTTATTTTTTAAAGTTTCATCACTCGGACAATTACCTGGTTGCGGAAGATGGAGTCTATCATCTTTTTCGGTTTTACCGGAGTCAATCATCCTTACCCGGGCATTTACAGTTTTTTCTGTTACAAAAAAACATAGACCAAATATCAAGATTAAGAGAAAACTTTTAGACATTTTAATCTCCCCTTTTGATAGAAAAATATCATTCAACTCCTAAACCTCGATATTTATGTTCCCTTCTAAAAAATTACTTATAATTAAAAGGCCACAGTTTTGCTAAATTAATGTTTTATTTTTTCCCAATAAGTTGCAAATTTATACTCGGGACTGTTTGACTTGGTATGGCATTTCAAACAACTCTCTTCAGTAAGTTTTTCGTAAGTTTTGTGTTGTTTACTCTTTTCCGCTACATTCCCTCGCATAATCGCAAATATATGATCAATGCCTGGCCCATGGCAAGCTTCGCACTGAACATCTGCCAATCTTGGCGTTATGTTTACCGACATAAACCCCCCATCCTGCTTAAATCCTGAAGTATGGCATTTGAGACATTCAGGATCAAAAACTTTATTGGCTTTTCTTAGCGATTCGTGAAAAGAATGGAAATGTTTACTTTTCTTCCAGAGATAGTATTCGTATCTATGACACATTTTACAGGCAATACTATCAATAAAAATTCTTTTTTCCGCTTCTTTCGTGTCCCATAGCCATTTCTCAAATATCTGTTTTGTTTTTTCATCATATTTGTCATAAGTAGCTTGTAACTGTACACTATCCTTAATTTTAGTGTCGAGTCTAATATAATTATTGGAAATCATTTGCACTTTCCCGTGTTTCATGACTACAGAGATTTTCCCTAAATACTGTCCTCGATCTCGAGGATGAACCATTATCTTTTTTCCCTCTATATCAGGATTAATTTCAAGTTTGGCTTGATCTAGATGTCCATTTATTACAATATCGACGTCATCGTATTTCAAAAAATCTTTTGCCTTATCTTTTTCCATGTGCGTCAGCACCACGATAAGATCCACTTCTTCTCCGGTCTTTTCACCGTCAACTTTAAGTTCCCATAATATTTTTTCTAACTCAGTGCCTGGATCTTTTACTTTAACCTTTGTTTGTCCTTTAGTATAAAGGAGTTCCGGACCTAAAAGTCCAATAATGGCTACTATAGTTCCGTTATCGAATCTTTTTAAAAAGTACTTTGTTGTTTTTCCCGGCCGCAGGTTTTTATTCTCAACATTGCTGAGAACCCAATGACGAAACATTCCCTTGTTTAAAATTTCCTCACCATAAATGAAATCTTTTTCTCCCAAAAGCGCCGCGTCATAATCCATTTCATGCAGCCCTTCCAGTATAGTTTCAGCTTTTAATTTCCCCTGATCGGTTGTTTCTTTAAAGTGATCACCCGCATCCAGGAGAAGTAAATTTTTATTAGCAGACCGTTCCTTTTCAATAATCGTTGCCCGTCTCAGGATCCCTCCCAGATTTTCAGGTTCATTACATCCGCAAGGTTTTACTTCCCCCCAAACAGAGCCCGTATAAAGTATGGTAAGATTTTCTTCATGTTCAGCTCTTGCAGGTACAGACATCAGGATATATAACAGGATAAAGAAATTCAAAAGTACCGGTCGATATATTTTTGTTTGACTAACTGAAACTGTATTTTTTAGCATAATGTTTCCTCCTGCAAAGAATTGTCTGGAGATAAGAAATAAAAATTACCGTAAATTTCCATCAAGGAAGATATGAATATGGAGTAAAGAACTCCTTTCTGAAAACTTCATAATATTGAAAAGTACAGTTTTTGACGCCCCCTTTCTTCCCAAAATTATAATACCGTTTTTGCTTAAGATCAATAATTATTAAACCCAACAGGAGAGCTTTTTATCGTCTTTATTGTTTGCATTTTTGTCTTTATGATAACAAACGATGTTCTCCTCCACGCTCTCGAACAACCTGACCTTTAACATTAGTCCAAATTTTGAAGAAGATTATTTATCAATGCAACGGCATCATCACTTCCCCAATCTCTTGCCCCTGAAATATAGCCTTTTAATTTCCCTTTAGCATCTATCAAGTAGGATGTTGGCAATACGTTATTGAAATATTTATCTCTAACTTTTTGGTCTGAATCGAGTAAAATTGGAAAGGACAGTCCAAATTTTTTTGTAAAGGCTCTTACATTTTTCTCTCTGTTGTCTTCATCAATGGAGACAGCCACTACAACAAATCCTTTATCTTTAAGCGTGTTATATGCTTTTTGCAAAGCCGGCATCTCTTCTAAACAGGGTTCGCACCATGTAGCCCAAAAATTGAGAAGAACGGCTTTACCTTTATAGTCTTTTAGATTAATTTTTTTTTCATCCAAATTTTTAAGGGTAAAATCCGGGGCAAATGGTTCTATTTTGAGTTTTTTAACACCAAATTTAGAGTAAAGGTCTTCTTTTGCTGCAACACTGAAGCCTGAGAAAAGTATAACCATTAATAAAAGTATATTGGCAATTTTTTTCATTTCTAATATAAAATAGAAATCTATTTTTTTAAGACTCATTGCCAAATGAAAGTGTTTAGAAAACGCAGTCCACGCTGCTTGCTGCAGGATTAGCGAGTGACACCCTGTATCGTCCTTCTGGCAATAAAGAATAAAAGTAACAATGTAATGAGTTGTTCGTCATGATTCCGCGAAATCCGAGCTTGGCGGTCAGTGGAATACAGACTTAGAAAATTAATAGATATTCCTGGTCATGGGCCAAGCGAAATCCGAGTTGGCCGCTAAATCGGTCCTCCTTGTGTCCCAACCGGTTAGTAGTCCGCACGGTCTTCGCTCTGTAGAACCAGGAACCGTCCCGTATAACCCGGTAAGGGCCGGTGTATGGCCCTTTTGGATTTTTTCGGGGACTTCTCTTATAATAATCGCGATCGTACCAATCGGCCACCCATTCCATTAGATTGCCGGCCATATCGTATAATCCCAACGCGTTCGCCGCAAAGCTTTTTACCGGAAGAGGCTTTTTTCTATAAACTCCACCCCTGGAATAGTCTTGCTTGAATAGGTGATTCGCATCGAAATTTGCCTCATCAGACCCAATGGTATCCTTGCCTGTACCAAACCTTACTTTTTTTCCTCCTTCGCGCGCCGCATATTCCCATTCCGCCTCAGTAGGAAGCCGGAATCTCTGTCCGGACTTATTATTCAGCTTCTTTATATAGTTCTGAACATCATGAAAAGATACCGTCTCTACAGGGCAATCTTTTCCACAATATTTAAAGTAAGATGGGTTGTTTCCCATGACTTCCTCCCACTCCGCCTGGGTTACCTCATGCTCACCAAGATAAAAATCATCTACACATACCTCATGCACCGGTTTCTCATTAACATACCCCTCGTCAAAGGAATCTCCCATTTGATAACAGCCCCCTTTGATTAAAACCATATCTTTATAATCCTTAAACTGCTCCCCATAATCCGGTGACGACTGATCGGCTGCTCCTTTAGAAACAAGCGGTACTGTCACAAAAAAGGATGATAATATTAATAGGATTCCGCTAAACTTGAACAAACTGATTCCTTTCATGAAAATATTAAACCTCAAAAAATTATTTCACGGGTTCCTTCCCGGAAGCACCAAGGGCAAGGCGGAAACCCATGTGGAGCTTCCAGCACGACGGGTCGAACCCCCCGCGATAAGTTGTACGAACATACCATGGTTCATTGTCCCAGGAACCACCCCGCCCCACCCGGAAAGAGCCGCTTGATGGACCTTTAGGATTATCCTTGGGACTGCTGCTATAATAGTCATTATCATACCAGTCGGATACCCATTCCCAGAGGTTACCGGACATATCATACAATCCCAGAGAGTTCGGGGGAAAACTTTTGATTGCCACAGGATTATCTTTAGAAACACCGGACCGTGAATAAGGCCGCTTAAATTTTGAACTTACATTAAAATTAGCATCATCGGGTCCTATCGTGTTTTTGCCTGTGCCGAACCTTACCATTCTACCTTCTTCTCGTGCCGCATATTCCCACTCCGCTTCAGTGGGAAGACGATAATCCAAGTTCGTCTTTCGTTTTTTCCATTTCATAAACTCATTTGTATCGTTCCAGCTCACACATGTAACCGGGTTTTTGTCTGTTTGAGAATAACCCGGGTTATCCCAGTATTTATTCCTGTCTTTTTTCCATTCAAATCCATTCCAGTAATAACAACCATCTATGTTTTCTGAGTCAGTTCTATAAGAAGTCTCATTTACAAACTCTCTGAATTCTCCTACTGTTAACTCATGCTCTCCCAAATAATAATCATCTACGCAGACCTCATGAACCGGTTTCTCATCATCTTTCCCATCCCCAAAGGAATCTCCCATGTGATAACAACCGCCTTTTATGAATACCATCCCTTTTGGTTTTTTCTCTTTAATTCTTTTCCGCTCTCTGTCGTCAGCTAAACCTTGTTTTTCCTCAGACTGCCTATCCTTTTTCTCAGCCTGGGGTTTGTCCCTGGCTACGCGGAATCCAAAGAGGACCTCCCGTACGCCCCGCCCGCCCCAGTACCGGTACGCCGCCCGCGCGTCCAACGGTAGTTTGTACCAGGAGCCACCACGAAGAACCCTGTATTCGCCACTCCCCGGTCCTGTAGGATTATCCTTAGGGCTGTTCCTGTAATAGTCCTCATCAAACCAGTCCTGTACCCACTCCCACACATTGCCGGACATGTCATATAATCCCAGGGAATTCGGAGGGAAACTTTTTACCGGTACAGTTTTCTTTCTATAAACACCGGGACGGAGATAAGGCTCCCTAAGCCTTGGATTTGAACTTGTGAAAATATTAGCTTCATCGGGTCCTATCGTATCCTTGCCTGTACCAAACCGCACTCTTTTGCCTCCTTCCCGCGCCGCGTATTCCCATTCTGCTTCTGTAGGAAGTCGAAATCTCATCCCTGTTTTATCATTAAGTTTTCTTATATACATCTGCACATCATTCCAGGAGACGGTCTCAACAGGAAATTCACCACAGCAATAATTAAAATGAGATGGATTACTTCCCATAACATCATTCCATTCCTTCTGTGTTATCTCATGCTCTCCCAGATAGAAATCATTCAGACAGACTTCATGAACCGGCTTTTCATTATCTTCCCCATCACCAAACTGATCTCCCATGTCAAAACAGCCGCCTTTAATCAAGACCATAGTTATAGAATGCCTGCCGCTACCATCTATACCCTCATCTGCTAAAGTTGAAACAGGTAATAACAAAATAAGTACTGCTATAGTTTGTATGAATGTTTTATTTATCATTATTTGAATAACTTTTCCTATCTTAATAAAGTTTGACTTCGTCATTATATCATTTGGAAACAGTATCCACAGATTGCCGCTTGTGCCGATATCTCAAAATAACTATACTCATATTTCCCAATTTTAATATGAAGTCCGTTTAAGAGCAAGTGTATTACATAAAAATGGAGAGGCTCCTAAACTGAGAAGTTGACAGGCAGTAAACAGTTGATAGTTCTCAGGTTTACTTCCTTTCCCACTAACTATCTTTTTTTCCATAATCTTTTTGTGTATTGGTGTCCTGATGGCTAAAAAACTTTCAAAAAATAGAGTTTTTAGAGACGCGCTTAAATAATCCTTGAAATTTTAAACCTTTTTGGATACATTGCGTATCCTAACCTATGGCGCATATCCTAATATAAGGAGAATGGATGGAAAAAAATCAAGAAGATTTCGTTGAAAAAATTGAAAACCACTTCAAAGTGGTGTTGACGAGGCGGCTTGCTGCTGTCCGCCGCTCTAAAAAGTGGCCTTTAACTCTTTCAGAAAAGATATTATTGGCTCATTTTGAGCTGGGCAGTGGAGGTTTGCCGGAACGTGGAGTAACTACAGTTTTACTTAATCCGGATCGTGTAGTAATGCAGGATGCTACGGCGCAGATGGCCTTATTACAATTTATTAATTTAAGGGTTAAAAGTGTTGCTGTTCCCACGACAATACATTGCGATCACCTGATTCGCGCCCGGATTGATGCGCATGAGGATTTGAAAGCCGCAGAGAATAATAATCGCGAGGTATATGATTTTCTGGCATCGGCAGCGGCTAAATACGGAATAGGGTTCTGGAAACCGGGCTCCGGCATTATACATCAAGTGGTTTTAGAAAACTATGCCTTCCCGGGCGGGCTTATGATAGGTACTGATTCTCATACTCCTAATGCAGGCGGACTTGGTATGATTGCGGTTGGTGTTGGCGGCGCTGATGCGGTAGAAGTAATGGCGGACATGGCCTGGGAAGTATTGTGGCCAAAAATAATTGGCGTCCGCCTTACAGGAGAATTATCCGGTTGGGCAAGTGGAAAGGATGTTATTCTCAAGCTTGCCGGCATACTAACTACAAGTGGTGGAACCGGGAAATTCATTGAATATTTTGGTCCGGGCACACAGTCTTTAGGCTGTACCGCTAAGGCCACCATTACCAATATGGGAGCTGAACTGGGTGCCACTACTTCAATATTCCCTTTTGATAATAGAATGGCTCTTTATCTTCAGGCAACCGGACGAGAAAAGATTGCCAGTATAGCTGAAAAATATGCAAAGCACCTCGTTCCAGACCCGGAAGCAATTGAACAGCCGGAAAAATATTATGATCAGGTCATAGAAATCGACCTTTCTGCTCTGGAACCACATATTGCTGGACCCCATACTCCGGACCTGGCGCGGCCTATATCAAAAATGGCTGAAGATGTTAAAAAGAATGATTATCCTGCGACCTTCAAAGCTGCGCTTATTGGAAGTTGTACCAATTCCTCCTATGAAGATATAGGTCGCGCGGCTCACATTGCGCGACAGGCAAAGATCAAGGGTTTGAAGGCACGCGTTCCTTTTTTTATTACCCCCGGCTCGGAGCAGGTACGCGCTACCATTGAGCGGGATGGTTTGTTGAGCGATCTTGAGGCTATCGGCGCTAAAGTGCTTGCAAATGCATGCGGACCATGTATCGGCCAGTGGGAGCGAAACGATGTAGATAAAAAAGAAAAAAACTCCATACTGACTTCGTACAATCGTAATTTCCCGCGTCGTAACGATGGAAATCCTAACACTCATTCTTTTATCGCCAGCCCGGAGGTTGTTACGGCTTACGCGCTAAACGGTAGTTTAGACCAGGATCCAATTCATAAAGGAATCAAGCTGGATACAGGGGATACCATTAAATTTGATCCTCCTACAGCAAGTGAGCTCCCGGAAAATGGATTGATTCAGGATAAAAGCGGTTATGTTGCTCCTCCCAGCGAGACTGATTCCTTTACTGTCTGCATTGATCCTGCAAGTGAACGTCTGAGTCTTTTAGAACCTTTTGAGGCTGCAGATAAAGAGGAAGACTATTCTGAACTACCGGTGCTGATTAAGGCCCGGGGCAAGTGTACCACTGACCATATTTCTCCTGCAGGACCATGGTTAAGGTTCCGCGGACATCTGGACCGCATCAGCGATAACTTGTTTTCAGGCGTAAATAATGAATTTTCTAAAAAACCGGGTACCGGATATCACGTTCTTGACGGCAAGGAGGACCAACCTCTAAATAATATTGCCCGTGATTACAAGGCGCTTAACAAGGGCTGGGTTGCGATTGGAGATAATAATTATGGAGAAGGGAGTTCACGGGAGCATGCCGCAATGTCACCACGTCACATGGGTTGTCTTGTAGTTCTGGCGCGCAGCTATGCCCGCATACACGAAACAAATCTGAAAAAACAAGGAATCATTCCATTAGTTTTTAGTGATCCTTCTGATTATGAGATAATTAAAAAAGATGATCGCCTTACTTTTCCCGATCTTGATAAATTAGAGGCCGAGAAAGAAGTATTGATTAACATCCGCCACAGTGATGGTACGACAAACACGATTTCTGCATCACACAACATGAACTTCGAACATATTTTGTGGATTAACGCAGGCTCCTCCCTCAATATGATAAGACGGTAACTATAGCTAAAATGAAATTCTTTAATTTAATTTTGCACATCCTTTTGGTATTAGTTTTTACTGCTTTGAGTTACACTGCATTTGCTGCAGACCCCCCCTCTAATAAGAGCAAGGCTTTGGAAAGACAGATATGGAAGCAGGATATGATCTTCATTAAGGGAGGCTGTTATCAAATGGGAGACTCTTTTGGGGAAGGAGTTTCAGATGAAAACCCCTTGCATGAGGTATGTGTGGATGATTTTTATCTTGGGAAATATGAACTGACACAGGGGGAATGGAAGGAGATTATGGGGAGTAACATGGCTTCCTTTCATGAGTGCGGGGATGACTGTCCTGCGGATAATGTATCATGGAACAATGTTCAGAAATTCATCAGAAAGTTGAATGAAAAGACTGGCATAAACTACAGGCTTCCAACAGAAGCGGAATGGGAGTATGCAGCGAGAGAAGGGGGGAAAAAACTGAGGTTTGGCACGGGGAAAAATATCATAGGAGCTGATGAGTCAAATTTTAATGCGAGTAAGAAATATAAGAAACCCTACTCACGGCCTGGAATTTATAGAACAAAGACTATTTCGGCAAAGAGTTTTTTTCCGAATTCATTAGGGTTATACAATATGTCCGGGAACGTTTGGGAATGGGTGCAGGATTGGTATGATAAGGACTATTATCAAAAGAGTCCCCGTGACAATCCAAAAGGGCCGGATAGCGGTGATTACCGGGTTCTTCGGGGTGGTTCATGGGGCAACTTGTCGAACAATCTGAGAGCCGCTAATAGGCACAGGGACAGACCTGATAGCCACCGGCGCATGCTCTATGGATTTCGTTTGGCCCGGGATAAATGACTGTTGGAGAGTTAGCGGTAACATTAATGACAAATGACCAAAGACAAATAACCAAAAGTGTCACTCTCAACCACCCATATTGTCATTCCCCCGCTCCCCACATGTCATTCCCGCATGCTCCCCGCTTAAAGCATGCGAGGACAAGCCTTAGCGGGTATCTAAGAAAATTGAAATTCCTATACATAAATGTACTTTTATACATTCCTCTGGTATTACTTATTATTGCTTTGAGTTCCTCAGTATTCGCTTTTGATATTTACAAGGACATAGAACCTCCCTCCAATAAAGGGAAGACTCTGGAAAGACAGATCGGAAAACAGGAAATGGTCTTTATTAAAGGAGGCTGTTATGAGATGGGAGACTCTTTTGGAGAAGGGGGTTTAGATGAAAAACCTGTTCATGAGGTGTGCGTGGATGATTTTTATCTTGGGAAATATGAACTGACACAAAATGAATGGAAAGAGATTATGGGGAGTATACCTTCCGGATTTAAATTTTGCGGAAAAAACTGCCCTGTTGAACTTGTATCGTGGAACAGCGCACACGAATTTATCAGGAATCTTAATGAAAAGACCGGCATGAAATACAGGCTTCCTACAGAAGCGGAATGGGAATATGCTGCAAGGGGTGGCGGTAAAAAGAAGAAATGGGCAGGTACAAGTAATAGGGCTGAGTTTGAAGAATATGCCTGGTTTAAAATGAACTTGAACAATAGGACTATTAACCCTGTAGGCCGAAAGAAACCAAATGAACTTGGCCTTTATGACATGTCCGGGAACGTTTGGGAATGGGTGTTTGACTGGCATAACAAAAACTATTACAGTAAGAGCCCCCGTAACAACCCAAAGGGACCAGTGACCGGAACCTACCGGGTATTTCGTGGCGGTAGCTGGAGCAATGGCCCGGGGCTCCTTCGCACAAGCTATCGAAGCTATGGCTGGCCGGAATATAGGGATAGCAGTCTTGGAGTCCGCCTGGCCAGAACCCCTTAAATTTTGATATTGTTCCTAAGTTCGGATTTTTGCAAAAAGCGACCAAGATTCGCTCTTTGAAGTATGCCTTCGAAGACTTGAATTCGGACTTATTCGTTCTGAGCTGCCGCAGGCCAATTTTCGAGAGCGAAGTCTTGGAAAAAGCGTATCTTCTTATCTAAAAAAGTTGAATGATTAATGAGGTTATGCTTTAATCACTGAAACTCAGTTTTGCCGTATTAAATTTCCTTTTTAAAGGAGGAGTCTATTTCATGTTTAAAATTAAGGTTTTAGATTCAAATCTGGACAGATTCAAAGACTACAGCATACTTTTCATAAGAATAGCGCTCGGTGTGGTGTTTTTAGCTCATGGGAGCCAGAAACTGTTCGGCCTTTTTGGAGGAGGCGGCATTGGAGGAACCATCCAGTTTATGGATATGATGGGTTTTGGTTTCGCGGCTTTCTTTGGAATCGCGCTTTCCTCTGCGGAATTTTTTGGGGGACTGCTTTCGCTGATCGGACTTTTTACAAGGTGGGCGGCGCTCTTTATTGCCATCGTCATGTCGATTGCTGTTTTCACGGTGCATCTAAAACATGGTTTTTTCGTCTCCAATAAGGGATTTGAGTTCGCGGGATCACTCCTTTGCATGGCAATTGCTTTAATAATAAACGGAGGAGGAAAAATTTCTCTCGATAATCTCTTATTCAATAAAATTAAATAAAAAACCTGAATTAATTTAAAAAACGATTTTTACTTTCCTAATATATTCTGCAAAGCCTCTTCAATATTATTGTGTTGAAAAACATAACCCGAAGCCTTCAGGCATGAGGGTATCACACAGGTACTGGATAGGAGCAATTCGTTAGCCATTTCTCCCAACGCAAATCGCGCTGCAATAGCCGGCAAAGGAAAAACCGTAGGCCGGGATAAAACCTTGCCAAGCGCTTTTGTGAATTCAAGGTTTGTAACAGGCTGTTGAGAGACAATATTAATAGGTCCGTCGAGTTCTTTGCTCTTCAAAATATAAATTACAGCACCCACCACATCAGTTATTGAAATCCAGCTCATAGACTGAAAGCCGCTGCCAATTTTGCCTCCCACACCAAGCTTAAAAGGAGGAAGCATTTTAGCCAATGCTCCGCCTTTTGCACTGAGTATTATCCCGAACCTAAGATGAACAACATTGATTCCAGCCTGACGTGCCGGCTCTGCTGCTGATTCCCATTCAACGCATGTTTCCGCCAAAAACCCTGAACCAGGTGAGCTTTTTTCATTCATAACCTCCGTTCCCCGACTGCCGTAGAACCCGATCGCAGAAGCTGAAGCAAGGATTTTGGGTTTATGCTTCAGTCCGGCTAAAATTTCAGCAAGAAGCCGTGTCCCCTTTACGCGGCTGTCACGAATGCGCGCTTTTTTTTCCGTTGTCCATCTGCCTGTGCTGATATTCTCTCCCGCAAGATGAACTACAGCGTCAAAGCCCTCAAGTTTTTCCTTTTCAATAAAACCTGTTTGAGGATTCCATAAGATTTTTTTTTCATCCGGTTTCATTGGCGGGCGAATCATGCGAATCACCGTACGTCCGGCATTTGCAAGAGCCGGTACAAGAGCAGAACCAACAAGACCGTGCGAACCTGTAATTAGAATTTTCATAATTTGTAAAGCTGACAGCAATCAGCTTTCAGCAAAAAATAATGGCTCCAATTATAACTGATTTTGGTTTAGTTGAGACCAAAAAATACATAACCACGAAGATCACAGCGCGACAGAGCCGCAACCAAAGTGAATTCACCGCAAAGACGCAGAGGTCGCAGAGTACTTGTTACTGACTGCTGATAGCTGACGGCTGAAAGCTAATTTTTTAATACTCTTCACGAAATACGGAATAATTAATTGTTAACTGTTAATTATTGTTTAAATAAAAAGATCAAATACACAACCTAATTTCGTATCATTTTCTTCTATAATTTGTTAGATAGAGGCCATAATGAATTAATATCTTCAGCAATATTTTGAACTATTTGTATTGCCTCACCTGGTAGATGAATAGACTGAAACTTTGGGTGAGAAGCACTGTTTCGCAATTGACGAATTCCATCCCATCTCCACTGTCGAGAATGATGGATAACACTTGTTTTGACTAACCAGTCAATCCTTTTTTCAAATGTATTTATTGATTTCGGTGCCTTCAGCGCCTTGCATTTATGCAAAACAGCAGATTCTGATACTCGGAATAGCTGCTCCAGGGCAAGAGCAAATAATGAATAGTACAAATATCAGTAAACCATAGCACCACGCGCAATCTCAAAAAGCCGATGGATCTCAATGGGAACTTTCTCATGCAACTTAGGTTCTATAATGGATTGTACGTAGCTGTTAGCAGGTACAGATTCTGTGTTTCCATTTGGCAAGAAACGGACAAAATTTTCCATCATGGTGTCAGGCTCTAACCAGTTATTTAGTGTTATTTTTTTATAACCGAGGTTTTCCATTTTGCCTATTCATAAGGGCTATATCTTATAATAAGAAAGGAAAAACAAAAGAAGAAAAGTCTTTTAACAAAGAAAACAGCAGATCACTTATTTAGAGGATGAACATGAATTAGTGTAGCTTTCTTTTATTTATCTATTCATAAATTTCTTTTCTGTGGCCTACAGCCTGAATTACAAGTCTATCTGTCTCTATTGTGTATATGACCCTCCATTCACCTATTCTAACCTTAAAAGTACCTTTAAAATCACCGGACAGAGGCTCAGGGGTTATGTTATCAAATTCTTTTGAATACCAGGAAATTTTTTAAACATCCTTTTTGCTATTGGCTTATCAAGCCTATTTAAGTCTTCTAATGCATCATTTGTCCATTCGATGTTAAGCAAATTTTTTTAACACCTCATTATGTGCAATTCTTTTTGACGGCTTCTTTAGTCTTTCTTCTAATTTTGTCTTAAATTCTTTTTTTAATTGTACGCCTGAATCAGGGTCACCAAAAATTTCCAGAAATTTGTGTTCTATGAACTGTTCCAGATCATCAATAGACATGTCTTTCACTTTATCCATATAATACCTCCCGTTATTCATAAAATTTCATTTTCAAATTATACCATATTTAATAGTAGCCAACTCCCAAATTAAAAAAATCCAGTTCATCCTGCTATCCTGACCCGCTGAGCGTGTCCTATCAAAATCTTTACTGACTGACAACATTTTTTTTATAAAAGTTTTTGTTGGCCGCTTTGAGCGGTAGCTCTATTTGGTTGTGGCTCCTAGCCACGCTGATTTTTACATTTCTTCCGGTGAAAATCCGCGGCGAAATGTGTTTTCTGTAACTGTGCGGGGTTCCATGAATTGCAACAGATAGTCCGGTCCTCCGGCTTTACTGCCGATACCGCTCATCTTAAACCCGCCAAACGGCTGGCGTCCGACAATAGCCCCTGAAATTTTCCGGTTAATGTAGAGATTGCCCACCCTGAATTCCCGCCTTGCAAGCTCCATATTTTCCGGACTCCGGGTATAGACACCTCCTGTTAACGCGTAAGACGTTTTGCCCGCAATATCCAAAGCTTCTTTAAAGTCTTTTGCCTGAATAACAGATAATACAGGACCAAAGATTTCTTTTTGGGCAAGATCGCTCTCAGGCGGAACATTCACAAAAATCGTGGGGCCAACAAAAAAACCATTTTCTAACGAACTCACTTCTACTTCCAACGCAACATTCGCTGTCCGCTTTCCCTTTTCAATAGCGTTCTGAATTTTTTCCCTGGCCTGCTCGTCAATAACTGCTCCCATAAAGCTTCCCGGGTCTTCCGGCATCCCGATCCGCAAACTGCGTACTGCTTCCACTAATCGTTCAACAAGGACATCATGAACATTCCCCACCACAATAACCCGCGAAGCCGCGCTGCATTTTTGCCCCTGGTATCCAAACGCGGAAGCAACAATCCCTGATACCGCGTCGTCCATATCCGCGTCGGAATCCACAATAATGGCGTTTTTCCCGCCCATTTCAGCAATAACGCGTTTCAAATGTGTCTGGCCGTCTTGACGTCCCGCGGCTAATTTATAAATTCTGCATCCTACTTCCTGCGAACCGGTAAAAACAATAAAATTTACTTTAGGGTGACTTACGAGATAGTCGCCTATTTCACCTCCGGAACCGGAAAGAAAGTTCACGATCCCTTTCGGCAAACCCACTTCGTGCAACACTTCCATAAACTTCGCGGCAATAACAGGAGTTAGAGAGGATGGTTTTAATATTACTGTATTACCGGACACGATTGAAGCAGACAGCATTCCCGTAAGAATAGCCAGGGGAAAATTCCACGGTGCGATAACCACCCCGACACCACGGGGCTGGTAGAAGTACGCATTATTTTCACCCGGAACATTAAAATTCGTTTCACATGAAAGGCGCGTGGCTTCCCTCGCGTAATATTCGAGGAAATCAATAGCCTCAACCACGTCGGCATCCGCCTCACGCCATGTTTTGCCTGCTTCAAAGATTTGCCACGCGGAAAATTCGTCCCGGCGTTTGCGTAGATGCTTTGCAATGCGTATCAGGTAATCAGCCCGTTTCTCAGCGGCTAAATCTCTCCACCCGGGAAACGCGGATATGGCGGCTTCTATAGCACATTCAACATCCTTTTTATCCGATAGAGAAACTCGACCTACAACTTCTTCAGGCCGTGCCGGGTTTACAGAAACAATGTGTACAGTTTTATTAACCTTCTCTCCGTTTAAAAGAAGCGGATACTCCTGTCCCAGGTTGTCACGAACATATTGAATAGACGCAGCAAAGACTTTGCGCTCCACTTCATCTGTAAAACGATGAACCGGTTCGTTAACAAAAGGCAGAAGCGCCCCTCCCCTTTTATCCCCCCCATCGCAAAGGGGGGAATGTGTTTGTTGAGTCGATTCTTTTTCATCAGAATCATCTTCTTTTTGCTCCGGAGATACTGGAGGAGCTAAGAGAGTTTCAGCGGGCAGATCTTCGGCAAAGCTCATGCGCAGAAAAGATTGGCTTGCCGTATTTTCCAGCAACCGTCTTACCATGTAGGCCATGCCTGAAATCAGTTCCCCGCAGGGAACATAAATGCGAGTCCTCTGATTCATTTCCGCAATAACTTCTTTCAGAGGGTCAGCCATACCATACAGCATTTGCAATTCAAATTGTCCGGGCTGTAAACCCTTGTCTTCAGCCAGCACCATTGATAATGCTAAACTCCGAACGTTATGGGAGCCAACAGCAATATCTATCGCCGGGTAATTATCCATGAGGTGACGGACACAATTTTCAAAACAAAGATCGGTTTCCCATTTTTCAGACCACACAGCCATATTCCATTCATTCTGTTTTGCTATTATCTTTTCATAATCCCAGTAAGCTCCTCTAACTAACCGGACAGTAACAGGAGTCCCCCTGCTGCCGCGCCAATCTATCAAACCCAATAAATCCTTTTCCGTATCGCGTAAATACGCTTGAAGCGCGATTCCCACATCAGGCCAGTCACGAAACTCAGGTTCAACAAGAATATCCTGAAACACCTGCAGGATAATTTCCTTCATGTCGTACTGCTCCATATCCAGACAGATGAAGGCTCCTTCTTTTTTGGCAGCCTGAAAGATAGAACGTAATCGCTTTTTTATTGTCTCAGCCCGTCCTTCAATATCAATAGGATCAATCTGAGAACATAAAGAAGAAACTTTAATAGAAAGGTTAAATCGAGGATAGGGTCGGTCACCGATAGCATCCAGCAAAGGATTTGGTTTCCAGGCTTTAAGTTTCGGTGCTAAATTCTTAATAAAATTTAAATACTTGTCGCTATACTCATCTGCTTCCGCTTCACTCACTGTAGCTTCCCCCAACAGGTCAAGAGTAAAGCACATATTTTCTTTGCGCAGGTGTTTGACCGTATTAAACGCGTCATTTACACTCTCGCCGCCGATAAATCGTTTTGCCAGGCCGTGCATGGCTGTGCGTACCGCCCCGGCAGCCAAATGAGCCGCAACAGAGCCTTGAGCATGCTCGATGCCCCACTTAGCAAATCCCGGTATAGGTAAATCCTCTTCACCCAGGTATTCATGAAGGTGTTTTGAAAGGTCTTCGTCCGAAGTTAGTGCGGGAAGAACATCCACAAATCGGAGTAGCTGCACGCGCAGTTGGTCATTGTCCATTAATTTGCGAAAGAGTATTTCTTCCCAGTGTTCCCGTGCCCAGAAAGCCTGTTTTCTCTCGCGCGCTGCTTCGAGCAGGCGTTTTCCCATTTCCTGTATTCGTGCTTCAGTTTCTTCAGACAAGGGTTTCATAATTTTTTTCTTTTTTTTTGACAGGATTACAGGATAAACAAGATTAATAACAAATTTATATCAAGTAAATCCTGTTATCCCGTCAAATTTTTTGAAAACTTTACTAAAAAAGAATACAACATTATATTGAAAGGCTCAACACTACAATAGTTCAGGGTGTCCGAAAATATGCTTTTCAGTTTGTAGTACCGCTTTTAAGCGGCTAAAAAAAACCGCATGAAGGCGGAACTACGAACACTGCTTAACTTGTCGCAGTACTCAGGACAGGCACTGTCGAAGGAGATGGATACAGTGGGTTGAAATCAGGATGTCCAAAAACTGACTGCACCTGTCATTTCGAGCGAAGCGAGAAATCTTAAGCCAATAATCATACAGAAGTTAAAAATTTCTCCTTTTATTCGAAATGACAAATTCTGCCGTTTTCGGACAGCCTGTGTGTTAAAAAACCTTGCTAAAAAAAATGTTTCAAGGATTTGCAGTTCAGAGATTTAGTAATATTCGTGCAATTCGCGTAATTCGTGATTAAAGCTTTTCATTCGTATTTTCTATTGCAATCTGATCCAACAGTTTTGCTTTGACAGCCAGAAATTATTTATTATAGAATCACAAAGCATATTTGTTTGACATTGAAAAGCAATATTGGACAGTGTCAGTACTGAAAGACGGTTTAGATCCCAATTTTGGGGTATTTATCGAAAGCTTATACGGACAAATATGTTGTCTACTACTAGTTATGAAAAATTTTTTTCCTTATATAAAAGATTATTAACGGGATGCCTTATATTAAATTATTATCGCGACACAAGCGCCGCGATAATGCCGATTTGAGTTCTTCAACTCGGCATTATAAGGCGGCCTGTAAAAAACAAGTTATACTTCTAAAAATTATGAAAAAAAATGCTAAAATTGACACATGCCAACTATTAAAAATATTTCTGGCAAGTACTGTTTTTTCTTTTGTAGCTTTGATTGCAATGAACCAATGCATGTCCATGTTCAAAGAGAGAATTTTCTTTGCAAGTTTTGGATCGACCCAATTGTTTTAGGTAAAAACACTGGTTTTTCGCCAAAAGAATTAAATGATATCAGAAAGCTGATAATCAGAAACAAAAATAAAATTATGGAGGCGTGGTATGAGCATTGCGGTAAAAGTCCAAGAGGTTAGGATAAAAGACATCATCATCAGCGAGGACACTATATCTGCTCATCTTATTGATGGTCGGACTATAAGCGTTCCCCTTGCATGGTCTTGGCGTTTATCAGAAGCAACTCTCGAGCAAAGAGCCAATTTTTCGATTATAGGTGATGGTCAGGCTATTCATTGGCCGGACATTGATGAGGATTTAAGCGCTGAAGGAATGTTATATGGTACACCTGCACCAAAACCGCATATCACTCACCAATAGTAAAAGGCATAACCATCGCATCAAGACAGTCGTGAAACAGCTTGCAACCGTTCTATAATTTTTGACTATTAATGTTTTTTTATTCCAGAGCATTTTAGTCAAGTTTCACGCTGCTTATGCGTAGCGTTATTTTTTTCAAACCAATGCATCAATAAAAATACCTGCATGGATAAAGTTTTGAAATCTAAAGATTTTAAAAAAAATAGGATTGTAGAAATCCGAGAGCTATTACACGGCTTTTGTAATAATTATTTAAACGATGAATTAGAAAGTTATGCGAAACTCTTGGTAGAAAAAGGAAAATAGATATTTTACGTGGGAAAAAAGAAATATGGGTAGCTTCAATAATTTATGCTATCGCACGTCTTAATTTTTTATTCGACAAGGAGAATGAAAAATATATAACCGCAGATACTATATGTGATTTTTTCAAAACAAACAAATCGACTATTGGCAACAAAGCTACTGAAATCGAAAAAGCCTGTAATTTAACTATTGGAGCCAAAAGATACTGCAGTAAAAAAATAACAGATTCATTTTCTTTTTATCAGACTCCTGAAGGTTTCATCATACCTAAAAGCATGATCGAAGATCATGAATTGGTTGTAGAGTTAGCTACTGATGAAGAACTAGAGGAAATCGAAAAGTTTCTTCAGAATCAAGGAAAGTTAAAAGAACAACAAGAAAAAAAGGAGCGAAGGGCTAAAATTAATAGGAAAATAGCGAAACAAAAGAAAAAGAAGAGCATTGTTACTAATCAGATGAAGCTATTTGACGATTTTTAAATAATGTTTAAAATAAAATTATTCTCACATATCAATGTTTCCCACTGGCTTACGAGCAGCGAGTCTCTAACCCAAAGGTTGTTTATCTTTCATCGGTTTCTCATATTTCATCGTTCATAATGCATTTGCTCCTAACCAGTGAAAACAGTGGTTATCTTCGAAAACAACCTTTCGTATACACAAATTTTCTGCTAAAATGTGTATAAATAAAAAAGGAGGATTTTTTCAATGAGAACGAATGTAGTACTTGATGAGAAATTAGTTAAGAGTTGCCAAAAAGCAACTGGAATAAAAACTAAAAAAGAATTAATTGATCACGCATTACAAGAACTTCTTCGTCATAAATCCCAGAAAAAAATACTTGAACTAAAGGGTAAAATAACCTGGGAGGGCAATTTAAATGAATGGAGAAGTGGTTATAAACCGTGATGGTTTTAATAGACACGAGTGTCTGGATTGATTTTTTTTTCATCTAAACCATCTCCTCAGGCCAACAGACTGGAAACATTGATCAGAGACGAAGAAGATATTTGCATTTGTGGAATTGTTTTAACAGAAGTTCTCCAGGGTATAAAACATGAGAAAGAATATCAGAAAACAAAGACCTTCTTTAAAGAATTATTTTATTTGCCAATAAACTATTCAACATATTTGAAATCTGCTGAAGTTTACCGGACCCTCCGCAAAAAAGGCATCACGATCAGAAGAGTTTTGGATTGCTTAATTGCTTCAGTGGCTCTTGAGAATAATATTTCAATCCTTCACAACGATAAAGATTTTTTTCAAATTGAGAAGCATTGTCAATTGAAAATTTTAAATCCGAATAACAGATAAAGATTAAAATGTGACATGCAGTTAAGAATGGACTTGCCCCCCTAACTCTAAACTCTAAACTAAAACTAAAAAGAGAGGCCTTGTCCTGAGCGAAGCCGAAGGGTGTCCCTTCCGGGACGGGGTGTGTTAAAAAACCTTGTTAAAAAAATGTTTTATGGATTTGCAGTTCAGAGGTTCAGTAATATTCTTGCAATTCGCGTAATTCGTGGTTATAACTTTTCATTCGGATTTTCTATTTCAACCTGATCCAACAGTTTTGCTTTGACTGCCAGAAATAATTTATTATAAAATCACAAAGTATGTTTGTTTGACATGGAAAAGCAATATTGGACGGTGTTAGCACTGAAAGACGGTTTAAACCCCGATTTTGGGGTATATATCGAAAGCCTGTATGGACACATATGGTGCCTACTACTAATTATGAGAAATTTTTTTCCTCATGTAGGAGATTATTAACAGGATGCCTTATATTAACATTATTATGAGGCGTCCTGATAATAACAAGTTGTGTGAATAATAAAGGCCAAATATAAAACACCAAAATTGCAAATCCGCCACCAATGTCGAAGCCAAGAAGGAGCAGACGAGGATGCCAATAAGTTTCAATAATGTCGTTATTTTTTCCGCTGGTGCCTTTGTTACATTTCTCTGTCAGCAACTGATTAAGCATGGGTTGGCTCGTCAACGAAACATTGAATCTATCCAAATTCCTAGTTTTATCGAAAAATACAATTCTTTCCATGCTGCTCTTTTGTCTGCCCGTAATGCTCTCACTCAAAAAGACACTTCCCTCAAAGAAATTCTTACTGTTGAATTTCCCAAGCATCGGTTGGCTAAAATAGCCTTTGCTGATGTTTTAAAATTCGACAGCCAACGCCATGGAAAATTTAACGAAACATGGGCAAAATATGAAGAAGCCTATCAAAATGTATCGGGGTATGATGACAAAGTTACGTTGAGTAAACTTGAACAACACATTAAGGAAACTAGAGATTACAAAACTCAACATCCTTTGCAACCACTTGTAAAAGAGATTCATGATTATAAAAAGTTTTAGAAAAATCATATTCTCTTACTCCTTGAGCATCTTCTTGAAATTGGGAACAAATATGAAATATAAAAGCACACAATCGGATAAGGGGGAGTTTTTCTCTCCCCCTCTCCACACGACCAACGGCAAGCGGGTCTACCCCAAGGGCACTTCCGTTGGGCGCGCATACAGGGCGGTTCATGAAGACTGCCTGAAATAAAATCAAGCAGCAAAACAAGAAACGATATACTCGATTCTCATTTAAGGCTGGCTTTCCTATTGAGACCCAGATAGATACTCTCCCGGTCGGGTTCATTGCATTTCCTACCCTCAATGGCGCTCCTCCTTACATCATGTTCAGACCTTTAGCGGGGTGAGACCTCCCTGTTTCCCGGTTAAACCGTCAGGGCTCATTTCCTCCACCTACTATGTCCTCTGCTGACTCCTTTTCCATCACAACAACAGTTACCTGTTACCGCGCTTCCCTTTCAGGATGCTAACGTGGAAGAGGTCTCCCCGGATAAGAGCATAAACTTTCATTGCACAACCGCCTCATTTACAGTGTCTCCTGAGTCACAGGGTTTTGTTATGTTGTGCTAACTCACCCCGGAGATTTCGGCCTTATATGAGGTTTCTGTTCGTCGGCTCGCAGTTTTGTTTCAGGCTTCCTTCAGACAACACCTCACGATGATGCCCTTGCCGTCAACTCATAGTTTATGTTAATATTTCTCTTAACAGTGACTCAGCTATAGGGGGCTTGCACCCCATAAGCTCATGCCCATGCCGGGCGTACACCATCTATTCAACTGGACAGGCAAAAGCGGCCCGCCAGTTAATAGGGTCGTTAGCACGTAAAATAATGAATAGTTGCAGACTCTGTGAAAATGAAAGGGAACTCAAGAACTCACACATAATACCCGAGTTCATATACAAGCCCTTGTACGATGATAAACATCGATTTGACATGCTTTCGAACCTTAAAACGAGAGGGCCTGCTAAATTACAAAAAGGAATCAGAGAATACTTGTTATGCGAACAATGCGAGGGTTCCTTATCTAAATATGAGCGCTATGTAAGTCTGATTCTTTCTGGTCAAATCCATATAGCACCTCATCGCAACGGCAAGCTCGTATATCTTGAGGGGGTAGATTATAAGCAGTTACGTTTATTTGGTCTCTCTGTTCTTTGGAGAGCAAGCGTCTCGTCGCTCAAAATATTTGAGCAAGTTAAACTTGGGCCACATGAAGAAATCTTGAGACGTATGATTCTAAATGAAGATCCCGGAAAGCCAGATAAATACCCGTTTATGCTGGCTCCAGTTGTGCATCACGATGAGGTGCAAACAGACTTAATAATGCTGAAATAGTTAAACAGGGATATGGTCATGCGTATACTAAGTTTCCGTTCAAGTATATGCAAAAGTTTAGGAATTATGAGAGAGCAGCAAGGTTAAGGAAAAGAGGGTTATGGAAGTAATAACTTTTTAAGGGAAAGAAGCAAAAATGAAAAAAATAATTTTAAGTTTTTTAATAGTATTCCTTTTATCTGACATAAGTTTAGGGGAAGAAAAAAAGGGCTTTGAAGGCATGGTCTTTATCAAAGGCGGTTGTTATCAAATGGGAGATACTTTTGGAGAGGGGCACTCTGGTGAAAGACCGGTGCATGAAGTCTGTGTGGATGATTTTTATTTAGGGGAGCATGAGGTAACCCAGGGAGAATGGGAAGCAATCATGGGAAATAATCCATCTTTTTTTAAAAACTGCGGAGGAGATTGTGCTGTTGAGCGGGTATCCTATGATGATGTTCAGGAATATATCAGAAGGCTGAATAAACAACCCGCTCTGAACTATCGCCTTCCAACAGAGGCGGAGTGGGAGTATGCAGCTAGGGAAGGAGGAAGAATAGTTAGGTTCGGCACAGGCAAAGATACAATAGGACCGGATGAAGCAAATTTTGATGCAAGTTCAGATTCAGAATATAAGAAGCCTTATTCCCGGCCTGGTGTTTATAGAGGGAAAACTATACCGGTAAAAAGTTTTTCCCTGAATTCTCTGGGATTATATGATATGTCCGGTAATGTCTGGGAGTGGGTACAGGACTGGTATGATAAGGACTATTACAGCAACAGTCCCCGTAATAATCCTACAGGGCCGAGGAATGGTATATACAGGGTTCTTCGTGGTGGCTCTTGGTTCAACTTACCGTGGAGCGCGCGGGCGGCGGCCCGGAGCAGGGACGTTCCGGGCATTCGGCTCATCCTCAACGGATTTCGCGTAGCCCAGGACAAAAGACATTCACCGCATGATTAGTGATATTGAAAATTTATTTATTAAAAAAGAATTACTCAGGGATAAGGGGTCACATCTCGATTATTGACTTTTCGAATAATAATTAGAAATAATTCTATCAATAGTCGAGATGTGACCCCAAGATTCATTGTAGGTTGATTCTAAAAAATACCAGCTTAACTGTTCCATCAAGGTTTTATGGTAAAATAATATCTTCAGAAATGTGATTGGCGCGGGTTAATATTTTCGTTATGTTTTTATTAATTGAACAAGTATGAAAAGATTGAATGAAAAATAGAAAGGTTGGAAGAAACACCCCATGTCCATGTGGAAGCGGAAAAAATACAAAAAATGTTGCTATACAAAAATGCCTTCGGAGAAGAATTATAATCTTGATGATGAACAACCTGTCCTCCCACCTTATGATAGCATAGATTATGGGACTCCGATTTTAGATAGCGTATTTTTCAAATCGAATAACGTACATGAAATATCTGCTCCTCGTCTGGTTTATTCTTGTTTATTAAATTCTGAAGTTGAAAAAGTAGCGTCTCTGTATTCTGCACAAATTATCGATAGAGGCACTGAAGAATCTACAATAATTGAGAATACAGAAAACGTTGATACTCTAATTGATTTAATGCGAAAAGGTGTAGATTCATTAAATCATGTAAAGTTAATAGATAAATTAATATTTTATAAAAAATATTCTTTAATGATAATTTTAAAATAATTGAAGAAACCGCATAGCTCGCAATTTGTTAAGTTAGCTGTAAAGATTATTCATTCCTCACAAATAAATTGTTCAAGAGAAATAATGGAGATATTACAACAATTTCAAATAGGGGCTTATAGCGCATCATTACTTTCTATGCTTGTAGGATTTTTTGATAAAAATGACTCTGAGAAATTATTATGGAATTATTTTAATTATTTTAAAGAACATTTTCCAAATGAGACCTATAGTGACGAGCCATTGTTAGGATTATCAGAGATGAGAGAACGTCAAAAAGAAAAATTAGCTATTTATACAAAAGTACATTAGAAACATAACAAAAAGATCCACTAAAGAGGTCCATTCTTGACTATATAGCTTCTTTACATTTGAAGCTCCCCGCTGCAAAGCTGAGCTTAGCTCTGCAAGCTACTAGGAATCCGTTCGCTAAACATTTTCAAATATAATACCAATATCTTTCAGCTTTCTTTCTTTTAGTTTTCTGCTATAATAGCAAGAAATGGCTTTCAGGACAGGAGAAGCCGCTAAAGAATATTATCATTCTTTGAATTCGAATGTAGAAAGTTGAGTATACAAGGCGCTTTTTAAAAGAACTCTCCAAACTTCCGAAAGAAACACGAACCCAAGAAGTCCTGGAAGTTGCTAAAACTCTAAAGAAGAGGAGACTCTTCTCAGCTTTTATTCCTTCGTTCCACTCAGAACAAGCTCTGAGCGTTGAAAGAGATTCTTCGCTTCGCTCAGAATGACAAGCGAAGGGACTTCACTCTTGTCCTGAAACAAAGTGAAGGGATGGCAATTAAAGGGTTCTGTGTGTCATCCTGAAGAGCCTGTCTTGAGCATAGTCGAAGGAAGCTTCGCGACTAAAGTATCTCTGCATTGAAATTCCTATACATAAATTTATTCCTATGACTAATATCCAAAAGTACGTAAAATTTTTGCAAATTCATCCGCCTTTCAATGAGATGCCTGTAGATTTGGTTGAAAAAACGGCATCCGCGATACAGGTACATCATTACGGTGCCGGACAAACCATTTTCCGCAAAGATGAAGAGGCAATGACATTTTATATTATCCATACCGGAATGGTAAGGGAAGTATTAAGAGGTAATAACGAAGAAGAAACGACAATATCTGTCTTGAAAAGCGGAGATCCCTTTGGCGCTATCTCCATACTTACCGGACAACGGCGAAAGCTGGACGCGGTTGTGGAAGAAGATGTAGAGCTATATGTCATTTACAAACAAGATATGGATCGGTTACTTTCTGAATACCCGGCGATGAATATGTATTTTAACCGTACCCTGTCCGAAAAGCTTGATATGTTTTTTGAGCATTTTAACCGGGAAAAAATCAGGATAGTTGACAAAGAAAAATTGTCCCACGAGAAAGAAAAGAAGCTCTCTCTTATAAATGAGATAACAAAACTTTTAAGTATTGCAGAAGATATCGAGCTTAAGCTTTTTCCTGTTGTGGATTTGCTGAAAAAAAGGATGAACGCGGATGCCTGTTCTCTTTTTATCATTGACAATCTGTCCGATCGTTTAATTCTTGAAGCTTCATCGGGGTTGGAACTTCCGGAAGGCAAAACAATTGCAATGAGAGGAAATGAAGGAATTACCGGGTGGGTTGTCAATAACAGGGAAGCGGTTAGTCTTGAAAACGCGGAGTCGGATCCCAGGGTTAAATTTATTTCCGAAATTCATGAGGAGCGTTTCAAGTCACTCCTCTCAATACCTCTTATTGCAGGGGAAGAGACCCTTGGAGCAATTAACTTTCAGACGATCGAGCCAAGAAAATATAACTACGAAGAAATACGCGGGATGATCATTGCGGGGGGCCAGATTGCAATGGTTCTTTACAATGCCATGTTGAAAAAAAGACTGGATGTAGATATCGACACGCTTGAAACCGAGAAGGGAGCTGTGGCAGGAGAATTTGTGGGAAAAAGTTCTTCGATTAAAAGAATTAATAAATTTGTCGCGAAAGTGGCTGATTCGAAGAAATCGGTTTTACTGGAAGGGGAAGAAGGAACGGGAAAAGAACTGCTGGCAAGATTTATCCACTCAAGCAGTAGAAGAAAGAATGGTCCATTTGTAGAGGGAGATTGCCGCTTTTTTCTTAAAGAAAGCTGGGGAGATGAATTATTCGGCATGGAAGAGGGGACCGGCGCTTCAAAAATTATAAGACGCGGCCTTGTCGAAAAGGCTGACAAAGGAATACTTTATTTAAAAAATGTGGAAAAGTTAAACAGCGCCTGCCAGGTCAAGATTTTCAACTTCCTCCATTCCGGCCTTTATAATCGTGTGGGAAGCAAAATACAGCACAGGGCAAACGTCAGAATTATATGCACAGCCATAGCAGATGTCAAAACAATGGTCTTCTCCGGATCATTCAATAAAAATAGTTACGAATCTTTAAACGGTTTTGGATTCAAAACAGAGTCTTTACGCAAGATGCGAAGAGACATACCGGAATTTTGCGGCTATTTACTGAAAAGAATAGGAAGGCAAACTCATAAAAAGGGACTATCTGTTTCAGAATCTGCTGAAAAAAAACTTCAATCATATCACTGGCCGGGTAATGTTGCGGAATTAGAGAATGTTTTAAATGGCGCGGCAATTCTGACTTCGGGAAATATCATTGAAGCTGACCATCTCTTTTTTCCGTCCCGTGCTCCCGGAGACAAACCTGTCTACAACCTTTTCCTGCATTCCCGAATCTCGAATTTATTAAAAGGAAAAGTCTTTCCAGATATCTTCGGAAAAATTGGCCTGATAATTTTTTGCTTATCCATTTCATCAATGCTTTTTTTTCCCGGTGAAAACTTCTTGAATTCCCTTTTTTGGTCTGTAGGTTGGTTTTTCATTTTTTCATCTACCTTTTTAATCGGCAGGGTTTTTTGTGCTGTCTGCCCTTTCATGATAACCGGAGAAATAGTACAAAATTGGAAAAGTTATAAAATGACTCGCTCCGGAACCATCTCTCAGCACGGAGAAAACCTGTCGATGTTTTTTATATTTGTTATTTTCTGGATGGAAGGATCCTTTGGCCTTCAGGAAAAACCATTCTACACAGCCTTACTACTCTTGAGCATTACTTTAGGAGCCGTTATATGCGCGGTTGTCTTTGAGAGACGAGTCTGGTGCCGTTACCTGTGCCCCATGGGAAGACTTCTCGGGATATCATCATTAACATCTATTTTCTCGCTGGATGCCGACAAGCACGTTTGTATGTATCGATGCGGTACTCATGAATGCTATACCGGGAAAGAAACTGAACCCGGCTGCCAGCTTTTTTTGCATCCTTACGCTATAGAGAGTCAGCAAGATTGTGTTCTATGCATGCAGTGCCACAAAAATTGCCCTTATGGTTCAGTAAAGTTGAATCTCCAGTTTCCCGGAACAGGAATCGTGGCTGCGGCCTCCCCTTCTCTCGCGCTAGCTTTAACATCCACCGCTCTTGTAGGAATATTGCCGGTGGAAAGAGGGGCTTTGCTGGCTCCGGCAAATGATTTCTTTAATAAGATTGTCAATGGTCTGGGCATCGACGTCATTCTTTTATATACAGCTATTTTCTTGGGCGCTGCCGCGCTGCCTTCATTACTATTATTGCTAATGGAGCGCTTATTAGGCGGACATGATTTTAAAAAATCGGTATATCGCTTAACGAGATTTGGGTATTCGCTTCTACCATTAGCCCTGCTGGGCCATATCGCGTTTTATGGAAAAAAAACAATAGAATGGCTGGAAGCGATCATTTCGCGGACAGGGGTGGCGCAAATTGATTTTTTCTCAGCAAATCTCGTGTTTTATGGAATTTACGCCATTATAATTTTATTAGGGGCTGCCGGAACCATACACACCTTTATTCGCATCCATCGCAGCGACCCGCCGGCCCTTACGACAGGCAGAAAACTGATGGTTGGCTATACAGCGTTGATTGGCTTTTACACCATACTTTATTTATTAGCAGTATTGTGATTTATATCAAGTAAATCCTGTTATCCCGTCTAATTTTTTGAAAACTAACTTATTTCAGTATATAATTATCTAAATGAAGAATAAAACCCAATGGCGTCATTATTTAGTAATATTTCTGCCTGCCTTTATGCTATTTGCATCTTGCACGTATAAGGAAAGGGTTCTACCTATAAATTTACCCTTAAATGCAGAAAACAGGGTAACCATCAATGGCCTCCATATTTCAGCTATCTCTTTTGAGAACAAAGAAAGTGCTAAAAAAGCATTTGGATTTGATGTTCGAAAAGCCGGGTTGCTACCTGTACAAATTGCTTTTCAAAATGAAGGGGAAGAAACAGTAACCATAATTCCAGAGCAGACATTTCTTATTGATACCAAGAACCGGGCCTGGCCGATCAATTCGCTTGAAAGGACCTACAAACGGGTAGAGGATTATTATCGTGTCAACGAAACTATTGCCGGTGCGGGAGAACCGGCTTTACTTCTGGGCGCTGCCGGAGCCGTAGTAGGTCTGGCAATAGGGATAGTAACCGGAGAGGATCTCGGTGAGTCGGCTGGAAAAGGAGCGGCGATTGGTGGCGCGGCGGGAGCTATCATGGGAGGCACGGATAGTTATCAAAATGCAAAAAGAAAGATTAATGACGATCTTTATGAAAAATCTTTAGAAAACAAGGAAATTTTGCCAACTCAAATTGCCTATGGGGCACTCTTTTTCCCGGGGTTCCCTGATGAAGCACATGGAGCATCTCATTTAAAAATTACCCTGTCCTTTGGTGAGAAAACCCAGGCTGCCACCATCGATCTTTTATCATATCTTGAATGACCTACATCCACGAAAAGATGCGAGCCTTTAATATCTCCATGTCACCATGAGCAATATCAGGTTGTAATAAAGGGGCCAAATTTTCTCTTTATTACATAATATATGCGCTCGCTAAACACTTTCAATTTAAAAACAGGGAGTACAATACATTGAAGAAGTTTGCCGCAGGATTTTTGATTTCTTATTATATGATTTTCTTGTCCTCAATTGCACATGCCGGAGAGACATCTGTCCAAATGAACCAGGCTGTACAATTGAGCATTAAAGGTGAGCATGAAAAGGCGCTGAAAATCATTCTTGAAATTATAGAAAAAGAACCTGGCAATATGTACGCGCACAATAATTTGGGAATGATTCTTTTGAGCCAGGAAAAATACGACGAGGCAATTACTTCTTTTCAGAATGCTTTAAAAATCAATCCCAATTTTTCAATGTCACTCAATAATATCGGCAAGGCATATAAACACAAGGGGAACTATCCCCAGGCGGAATTGTTTTTGAAAAAAGCTATTAAGAATTTTCCCGACTTGGTTATAGCTAAAGCAAACCTTGGGGAAGTTTATTTTCTGCAGAAACGCTATGATGAGGCCATTATTTACCTTGAAAAGGTAGTGGAAGTATTTCCTTTCGATGTCCATCATCATCATTTGCTCGGCAAAGCTTATGAGGCAAAAAACATGAAAAGCAAAGCGGAAAAAGAGTTTAAGATTTACAACCGACTAAAGAAAAACCCTTAGCCCTCTGCCTTTTCCAGTTCTCCTTTATCTCTCCTTTTCTTTGTAGTTTGGGGTCTTTGTGACAAAACACTTTTTATTATTGGCAAAGCCCCGCTGAGCGTGGCAAAGCTGAGCTTAGCTCTGCCATCCATGGCCTCAACCCTTCGGGCGACTTTCCTTCGGAAACCGTCCAATTAGCTCCGCAGATTTGCTCAAAGGAGAGTAGCTGCGAAGACTTGAATTCGGTTTTCATGCCGAATTGTGATCACCGGCCATCCCTGGCCTCAACCCTTCGGGTAGTCTACCAAAGGTAGCCTATCCAATTCGTCTATCCTGACGAATTGTGCTTGCGGCTTCGCTACGCTATGTTGTACCCTTCAAACTAACAGCAACTATTAGCACAATAAGGAAATGTTTCTCTGCGGACAATATCGTTTGAATCTTAAAAAAAGAACCCATATAATGGGAGTTCTAAATATCACTCCCGATTCTTTTTATAAGGAGAGTAGATTAATCTCGGTCAATGCTGCTTTAAAAAGAGCGGAGAGAATGATCAGGGAGGGAGCTGATATTCTGGATATAGGAGGGGAATCTTCTCGCCCGGGATCTGATCCTGTTTCAGAAGAGGAAGAATTAATAAGAATTTTTCCTGTAATTAAAGCACTTATTAAAAAATTTGACATTCCTCTATCCGTGGATACATACAAATCAGCTGTCGCCAGGGCTGCTCTGGAGGAAGGCGTAAGCATAATTAATGATATTAGCGGATTAAGATTTGATCCTAACATGGCTAATACCATAGCTTCGGCAAATGCCGGTGTGATTATCATGCATATTTCCGGAAACCCTAAAACAATGCAGAAAAACCCGTCTTATAAATCCCTTATCAGAGAAATTACAGCATATCTTAACAGGGGCATTAAACAGGCGGTTTCTTCCGGTATACAGGGAAACAGGATTATTGTTGACCCGGGCATTGGTTTTGGGAAAAATTTTTCCCATAATATTACTATTTTAAAGAAACTCAAGCAGTTGCATAAACTTAAAAAACCTATTTTACTCGGTCTTTCGAGAAAATCGTTTATTGGAAAAATCTTGGACCTCCCCGCTGAAGACCGTCTGGAAGGATCCCTTGCGGCTTCTGTATTTGGCATTATTAATGGAGCTCAAATATTGAGAACCCATGACGTTAAGGAAACCAAAAGAGCCGTCGCTGTAGCAGACGCTATTGTTCATTAAAAACTTTGACAGGATCACAGAATATGCAGGATAGTGTGTAATGACAAAGCCATTGTACTTAAAAAATCCGGTTTATCATGTTCATCCTGTCTAAAATAGAGAGATGTGTATGGCTGAATTATCAGTAAATGTAGATCATGTGGCGACAATTAGAGAAGCAAGGAAAACTAATGAACCTGATCCTGTGGGTGCCGCAGTACTGGTAGAACTGGCCGGCGCGGACGGCATTACTATTCATCTGAGAGAAGACAGAAGGCATATCCAGGACAGGGATTTGAAATTAATGCGGCAAGTGGTTAAAACCAGGCTGAACCTTGAAATGGCGGCTACCAATGAAATGGTTCTAATAGCTTTGGACACCAAACCTGATAAAGTTTCCCTGGTGCCTGAAAAAAGAGAAGAGATTACTACTGAAGGAGGGCTTGACGTAATAAAACACAAAAATCAGTTAAAAGATGTTATCAGAAAATTTCACGATCAAAAAATCCCTGTAAGCCTGTTTATTGATCCGGAACTCGCGCAGGTGGAATGTTCTAAGGCAATTGGCGGTGACGCGATAGAGATTAATACCGGAAAATATTCTGAACTAAAAACAAATTCTGAAATTGAAAAGGAATTTAAAAAAATTCAGGACGCGGTAGATACTGCCGTAAAACTTGGGTTGAACGTTAATGCCGGCCATGGACTGACTTATAAAAATGTCTCGAAAATAGCATCCATACAGGCTATTGAGGAATTCAATATTGGACATAATATAGTAGCCAGGGCAGTTATGGTGGGACTGGACAGAGCGGTAAAAGAAATGATAGAGGCAATCAATCGGAGAGCATAAAGCGGTAATGACCGTAACTCCAATTGAAGCTCCCCGTAGCAGAGCTTCAGTGTAGAGTATGATTTTA